>AF_2010_repII_A100DRAFT_1000129_pt1 | contig 12171 bp, 10 predicted proteins | sample AmaForreplIIA100_FD_9198 | JGI IMG/M metagenome (IMG submission 9198) | reverse complement strand
GGCAGTAACCGTCCCATTTGGCTAACAATTCCTGTTGTCATGGTGTCACTCAATCCAAAAGGATTTCCAATAGCTATTACTTGTTGTCCTACCTGTAGAGAAGAAGAATTCACAATTGTTAAAGGAACAAGATTCTCGGGTGAGAAATTATCTGTAATTTGCAATATAGTAATATCGCTAGAAGGATCTTTACCTATTACTTTGGCTCTATAGGTATTCCCATCAATGAAGGTAACATCAGCTGTAGTAGCTCCATCAATGACGTGGTTATTGGTGATTATGCGTCCCTGCTTATCGTATACAAATCCAGAACCTAGTCTAGTGGATTGGCCTCCTAATGGGTTTCCATTTATGATGATTTGCAGGTTAGAATTAGGTGTTTTCGCAGTGATTTGAACAACAGAATTCTCTACTTGCTTAAAGATAGATGTAAGGTTCGCGGGCTGGGAAGAACTAGCAGACGGTAAAGATACATCCTTAAGGGAACCTTGATTCATGTTTGAAGGTTGTTCTGCAACAGCGGATATTGGTTGCGTATTTGTTCCTACACTCCTGTTTGTATGAGTTGTGACACCATTGATTACATTCGCTAAGCTCTGACCGATGGCCTTCGAGTCATAAAAAACAGAACTTTGCATTACTATAACAATTAGCAATGAAAACACAGTTACAATCATTGCAATTTCCGTTCTTTTGCCCAATGTGACTTCTATTGTGAAAAAAGAGTATTTATATCTTGCCAAAAATGTCTTATTTACATTTTAGTTCTGCCTTTTTAATTTTTTTTAATTTCAATTAACGCCACGGAACTGTCAAGTGGTTAAGGCTCCGTGATCACAACCTCGTACGTATACTGTAAAATGAGCTTAAATATGTAGACCGTACGACTACTAACTCCCACGACTTCTTTTAATTGAATTATGAACAATACCCACAATATCTCATTTTAAAAGCTTGGTTGATCTTTCAGCTTCAATTCGAGAGTGGTTAAGTTCTGTGACGCTATTTTGCTCATCTTAAACTCGCTACTGCAAAGAGGAAACGCGCATTCGGTCTGCGAAGAACCGTACTCTAAATACTGTCTAAATACTGTATGAAAATTATTAAAATCCTTACGCTAGTCTATCTTGTATGTAAGTTTGTGCGATATGTTATGTCGATTCTAAACAAATATTTGAAACATCCTTTGTTGCCATGACATGTATGGTCGTTGACAAACTAATCTATCGGTCATCGTGCTCTCTGAGAAACAATGATATAAGACAAGTGCATACGGGTATTGAAGAAGGCTGAACTCTAACCTGTATTAATTGTAAAGAGGCCAAATTATTTGAAAACTAAAAATATTATGATATACGGGGCAATTGGAATTATCGTTGCCGTTCTAGCTTCCTACGTTGTTTTCAGAAACTCTGCTAATAATTCTGCAAACATCAATAGTCCAAACTCCCAATCTACTTCTCAACTAATAGCAAATTCTAGAGCTGCTGCTATCAGCCAATATCAGAAGCAATTTTGTGGGGTTAACGTAGTTCCTCATTCTAATGTCTATGTAACGGAATATAAGCTACCCACCTCCTGTGAAATGCCTTTAGGTATCCTGGTTGATAATCACCTTCCAAAGGTATGGTACGTATCAACTAAACAGGGGTTGATTGGGAGCTACGATCTCACCACCCACAAATTCGATAAGGAAGTTGCTATTCCAATATGGGCTGTGCGTAATCTTCCGACAGATAATTCGCAGGTCTGGTCAGTAAAGCAGGATAAATTTGGGAACATTTGGTTTACTGATGAGAAGCAGAACGCGATCTGGAAATATAATGTGTCATCGGCAAGTTTTGATAGGTACATAGTACCTGAATCACCCAAGGCATTTGGTACAAGTTATCCTGTTTCAATAGATTTTGATTCAAAAGGAAACATATATTTCGTTGGAATTCGCTCGCCTGCACTTTGGTTCGGAAATACAACCCAAATGAAGAATGGTACTTCAATGGGAATAACCAAGATACCTATACCCACAGTTGGATTCAAGGGCATAGATCCTGATTTGATTAGTACTGGTTCTATCGCAGTGGATCCTAAAAGGAATGTTGTTTGGATTTCAATGTTATCTTTTCCGAGTAAGGGCGAGATTCTACGTTATAATATAACTTCAAAGAGTTTTGATACCTTCAAAATGCCTTCAGGACTTAATTCGCCAGTAGGTGTGGCAGTAGATGGAAGCGGTAATCCCTGGGTTACTGATCATGCTACGAGCTTGTTTTTCATGTTAAATGCCTCCAATGGAAATACCACCACCTTCGCGACCTCTAGAGCATCTCCATTGATCTATGGTGTGAACGATGTCAGCAGTATACCTGGAGGAGCCTATACTCTACCATACTGGATAGAAAGAGGGTCTGGTAATGATAATGGTTCATTGTGGTTTAATGAGCATGAGGGGAACAAGATAGCTAGATTCATTCCTTCAAATAATACCTTGATAGAATATTGGATTCCAACTCAGAATATGTTGTGGGGTAATTGTCCTCCAAATAGTAAGACGTGCGGTATAGCTAATGCACTTCAGTTTTCAGCGGGACCAAACGGACGAACGTGGTTCACAGAGTGGTCCGAAAACAAGATCGGGAGCCTTACTAATTACACACATTTACCGTTCAATGTTTCAATATCTCCTCAACAGTTTACCGTTAAAAGGGGTCAACCCGTAGAAATTAAGGTTAATGTCTCATCAGCTGCAACTACAACACAATCCCAATCTCAGAATCGATCCAACTCCAATGTTGTCATGGTTTCATCGGGCACATTTACTCCGGGTGGAGATTTAGGAAACTCTACTGGTACGTTTAGTCAAGAATCGTTTCCTATGACCGACTTAAACTCAAATAAACAAGTATCATTCATCTTCACACCGGCCTTGAATCTCAATCCAGGACAATATACATTGATGCTTGGAGCTCAAATGAATGATGTTGCTATCTTGAAGGCACTAAAGATCCACGTTACTGACTGAAATTTCACATGTGGGGATGAAATTTCACATCTAGAGCTATGAAATTTCACATGTGGGGATGAAATTTCAATCTAAAGAGAAAAATTTTTCTATCCACTTCTTGGTAATATCAAAATTTGGTTCTGCTTCTACATATATGTTAGTAGATTCGTATTTCGCCGCGATCGCCTTGAGTGTACTGTGATAAAGACTAAATTTCCTTCCATCAGGTGCAAGAACAATTCTATCAACGATAATGAGTCCCTCCTTAAGAAGCCATTTTAACTTTCTAAATGCAGTGGTCCTGGAAATCGTATTATTTTCCGTGACGATTTCGTTAAAAGATTTCGAATTATTCATAACACTGTTCATGATTTTTATCATGTCATCATCAGCCAATGCAATCAGAAGGGCCTTCTTGATCCTTTGGCTTTTGATGATCATCACTTATTCAAGGGTTCTTTAAGTAGAAATACTTGTCTTGTCGACGCTACTTATAATTGAGTCAGTTTCCTGGAAGTTAAGTCGCATTCTGCATGCAATCTAGTTTTGCTAAAGTTAAATGTTGTCATCTACGTTCAATTGAATTTTATTGCTGATTGGATGATGTCCAAACATTAGAAGTGAAGAAACCTGGCTCTATCCTATCCAATTTTACCCAAGTGTAAATTCGACTACAATGGAACGATAATCATGTTACTCGTTGGCTCAAATTTAGCTATGACAAAGAAACTATGATGATACCCGTAATACAAATTACTTCAATAACAGCGATAGTGAAATCAAATAAGGCTACACATATAGCAGTGGCTAGCCACTACTGGTTTAGTAGTTAAGAATAGATACATAATTAAACTCCTTTAGCTTCCCAGGCAATTTCTGTAACTGGCGGCGAACACTCAGGAACAGTCGACGCTGGTGCGATATCCTTGGGTGTCTACATAATTAAGTCACGGAGGAACAAGAGATAACTGCAACAGGCTCTGATTGCCAACATCAGGCGCAAATACTCCTCAACTATTGCTGGAGATATGATAAGATGTTGGGGGAACCGGAGTAGCAGCACTGTTAGTTGTAACTTTCGTAGCCCACTTGAACACTAGCTAATCTCTAGCCATTATAAGAGTTTGTATACAAAGCAAAAGTAGAAGAACTTGAACTATTGAATCAATCTCTAAGAAATCGTGACGAGCTGAAGGATGATGCTATTTCGCAGTTNTCAGATCAACTTGTAGCACTATCAACTAGATTGCAGGAAATTGAAAGAAGGCAACAGCTATTGGTATGATATGTTATTATTGCAGAATACGCCATAGAAAATATTACTACATTTTGGCCAAGTCTTTATGCTTGTTGGGTATCACTCTAAGGTGGTCAAATAACAAGGGCTGCGTCGACAGAGAACCGTGCTGCGCGCCTTCTTGGAGATGCCAAACAGTAGGAAAACTGTTTATTAGTCACTTCTTCTCGATAAATACTAATGGGAGAAACACTCGGTCACTATGTAGTCAGAAAGGGACTAAATTGCGTGGCCTTTGGAATAGCAGTGATTCTTATAGAAGATGCAGTCAAGTGTCTATGTCGAAAAAAGTAAGTAGCTTGGAAGAATAGAAAATCCTCAACTATGTCACTAATCGTTGACCCGTCGTTTTGTCTAGTTTTGTAATGGCGTTCGGAATTGGAGCCTTCTAGAACTTAGGCCAATTGAATCTTCTCAATATATTTGTGCAGCTATAGAAAAATTAGCAAAATACCTATCGTTTTTCGAAAGAGAAGTAGGATTAGCCTTTATCTGAGTGCATAATGAATTACTTAAATTTCTACGGTCATTAATCCGATTTAAAACCAATATGAAGGGCCCCTTTATTGTATTAATTAAACGATACCTCCAGTTAGCTTGAAATTATATTGGTGATTGTAGGGCTTTTATTCCCTCAACGTGGGAGCATATGCTCACTCACGCCGCCCCGGATGAATCCCGCGGGTGACGTTCCGGGAACAACCGAAAATTGTTCACATTTACAATATTTAAAACTATCTTGTATGCGTGTTGGCTACAGATAGTGAGTTAAGCTCCTCTTGCTCACTCCAGGTGAGTCAAAGGAAACTTATCACCCAGCCATTTCTTGTCATGTGTTTTTTATAGACGAATATGATTCCTCATATTTTCTTTGTATTACGTTTTATGTAATAGGCAAACGTCAAATAATATAATGATTAAGAATTCCCAGATCACTGTTATAGTGGTCATACTGGCAACCCTGACAGCGTTAGCGGTTGTCATGACTCCAGGCACGCAGTCAGCATTTGCAGCCAATACAAAAGGCGTTAAAGGTGGTACACCCTGTGCACATTCAAGCGTTAGCAACGAACAGAATCCTGTGACGATGCCAACCATAACCATATTCGTTTGTGAGGCTTATCATTAACTAAGACAGAGTCTAAATTCACCTTTGTCCAAAAGCTGATGACCGCTTTAATTTTAAAATAGTCTGAACACAATTTTACTCATCCGGCCCCTTTCCAACAACTATCAATAAAATTCTCACACGTTACTTCAGTCATGATGTCTCGAACACGTCTTTGTGTCTTAGTTGTCGTGTGGGTCTGTGAGTGGTAAATCAATTATAAGTCTAAATTCATTCATTCAATTCGTAATCTATAGTGTTCTTGATATCAACAGCTTTTGCTTTCATTGTACTGGATGTCTAGCTATTTGACAATGCTTACAAGTTTTCTCTTTCGATTGGACCTCTGATTATGTCGCGAAAAGAATTCCGAAATTCACCTAAAGAATCAAGTTCTCTAGAAATTCTAGCAGATACGATCGTTTAGAACTGCAAATTCGTGGTCTAAAAGTATCTTAGTCGGTCTTGTGCGGATCTTGCCATATGTGAGTTGGATCAACTCTGCATCTGTATATTTTAAAGCCATCTGTCGTAGCTTCAATTAAATCATAGTCTCTAGAATGACACCTAGGACATTCTGTCATTTGAAATCTGATACTTGAGGCGCAATTTAATCGTAAGTTAACACGACCAAGGGGGCAATATATATTTACATGCCATCTTGAAGCAGACGGAATCTCTACCCTAATGTTTCAACTTGTATATTAGCTTGATGTAGATCTCACTCGTACTACAATGGCTTTTGGCATTAATATGGAAGTGATGATAATGATATAAAACATCTTGACACTGCTATCGAATTCATCGAGTGAGATAAAAGGTGAGCAAAAACATTGAAAAGGTTATTGTGGAGTAATATGTGTTCAGTTTTTATCTGAGGATTATAAGCTAATTCTACTAGTAGGCTAGTTGTACTGTATCACCTTTACGGCAAAGGGATCACGCTTACGTTATCAAAGTTCACGCTCGAATCTTCGTTATACAATCCCATGGCTCCAACTTCCAATTTAGAAGAATTAGGCTGATGTACTGCGTTATCCACAAAGTCGGCTGCCTTGGATCCATCAACCCAGACCATTATGTGTGGCGTACCAGATGCAGAAGCTGTAACCCGGAGCGTGACAGTCTGCCATTGGCCAAACTTAACTTTAGGATGTGAGACATCATATAGATATATCTCGCAATCACATCTCATATTGTTGTCTTTTTTCTCTATCTGAAAACCATTCGTTTTTAGAACGAGACCATAATAATGAAACCTATCAGTATAATGCCAAAATATCCAAGCTGTCTCCCACGGCGCTGGTGGACTATTCTGTCTAAGCTGTCCTACTGTCTTCATATCCAATGTCATTTGAAAATCAGAAAATGCTTTTGTTGTGGTTACCAGACTTGCATTTGTATCATTATGGCGAGCAGACGTCTTTGGTTGCTCGAAGAAGTAATTATTAGCAGATGCCGATGATGGATCATCATTAATTGTGCCCATCCATCCGCCTCCAGAATATGCCGACTTCCACTTGCCATTTGGTGAGGTCTGACCATCAGTCAATAGATATGTGCTCCCTTGGAAATCATCGTAAAAACCGCTTTGAATAGTAGTAGGCATCTTTTTCTTCTCAAGGCTTGCGACTGGCATGAACAAATGTGTAATATTTGTTGACAATATAATTCCAATCAAGATGATAAGACAGCCTATAACCATGCAAACTAACAAGGTGCTTACATGGTTTAATTTCTCCATCAGTACTAGAGAATTGTCATAGTACGCCATATAATCTTCGTTATTTACGGGTATTGAAAGGCCCCATCAACTATTATAATAAAGTCGGCTGGTTGCTTCGCTTTATGTGCATATCAGATCTGCAGTCAGATTATTCGAAACATAGAACTTGTATTTGACTAATTGTTATGATGAGTATAACCAAGATTTCTCGTTCCATCTTTTCGAGATGAGACAGCAACTTTTTTCTTCTTTCTATATAGGCTGCTTCAAGGAATATGTACGACATAATGAAAAACCTCTGGTGACCTCTGTTGGACTACTTGGAAGGTCAGCACTTTCTTTTACCAGGTACCTTCCAACCTGGTTTTTACTGGGTAAGGATATCCCCAGGCCATGTATCGGCTTGATCTATGTAATTTACTCATATCCGACTATTAGCATACAAAAATTATAGAAAAATCAAGATATCCCTAAATATTCTATAATTAAAAAGATCATTCAGAAAAGCAACAATAAAAACTTAGTTTTAGAGTTAATCTTGTGGTGTGAAAAGGCACATAGCTACTATTGCCTCAATGCTAATAGCAAGGAGAGTGCTCTTGATGCTATCGATACTGAGCAGGCGAATATTTTTGTCCTCAGGGTTAATCTTAGGTTATAGATAGAATGGTAGGATTTTGTTCAAAAATCCTGGGAATATGCATTCCTTTAACACTATTAGATATGACCGTTTGGTGTATGACTGTCTGCACTTACACCACTCCGCCATACCTAGGCACAAACCATAGAAAGTATATTGCAAAAAAGAAGCGCATTCAAAATGAATCCTCATCGATTTTGGTGGTGAGTTAGCAGGCATGGCAATTAATCCTGATTTAAATAAAGTCTATACGATCAACAGTGATGCTAATACTGTGTTCTGATTTTGATATTAAAGAAGTAGATGCACAAAGGGCTATCAACTGCAAGTGTTCAAAGCCATTAATATTACAAAACCACCTGCTGCCTGATTTACCAAAAAGTACAAGCCTTGATTTAAAGGATGATTCATCAGATTTGAGATTATAACAAGTACCCTCGTGGGCAATTTAAGTTATCGTCAGGCAGGTCGGAGTGGCATTCGTCGAACCAAAGCCAATTACTTCGTCTCCGACCACCGGTCCAACACTAAGTAGCTAATGCCAGGCGTCTTGTAGTTGACCTTGTAATCACTATGAATTTTATCTTCATAGATATTCAAGTTCAAAGATAATTGGACAAGACATTCATAATACAGTAAACGAAAATAATATTAGCCTATAGATGAAATAATTAATTAGCAAATATGAATAATTAGCCTTCCTGACCATCAGTTTCCCTTGAGGCAATATCATCTTCAAACCTGGCTGGCTAAAGATTCCATTGACGATATCATTATTACAATCAATGAAAAGGTAAATTTAACAAAACAACAACACCAAGTTTTGAAGATTATATGTGATACATATGAGAGCTCTTTCTCAGAATAAATGCAACAGGCACTAGTTGAAGCAATAAGATTTGACATAGAGGAGGGTAACTTTTCTGATACTCTGCTAGAAAAGATAGGCGCCGGCGATTTTTTTAGGTCGTAATCAACAGAACCCCGATGGCCGTAAGAACAGAATGATACGTAGGAAGATCACATTCCATTCATTTAGGAGAACCGTTTACAAAACAATAAGTAATTATTTTTGGAATGATTACGCAGGCGGCTTTCTTTGACATAAAAAGACAAGTTATCAAACATTGAACGAGCAAAACGCAGAGATTTGTGCAACTTATCTAGACTATGAAACGGTTGACAAAGAAATGAATAAGACAGTTGAAATAAGCCAGCTAAAGAAGGAAATTTATAAACTACAAAGGGAAGGAGCTAGACTGGCGGAAAGGATAATCGCATCAACCAACTTCAAAACCAGATGCAAGACCTAAATACAAAATTTGAAGGCTCGTAATACTGATGGCAGAAAACAACACTATTATCCCAGTAAGCCGAGGAGATATTGGTAAGTTCACCAACAAACATGTTTATGTGGACTATCACAAAAACCTCTACATAAATGCGGTTGAAAAGGGGCGACCACGCTTTCGCTTTTTTGAAACAATGCCAGATGAACTATTAGTCAGGAGTGGAGGCAAGGCCTGACCCGAACGAAAAGGATAAGGACTTTCGTATCGAGGTGATACGTAATGAAGACAGTTGATAAGAGTTGGTCAGATGAAGATATGGAACTTATAAGAGAGGCATTTAGAGCGAAGGTAATAAGACTAGGTCAACTTATTCGAGATAGCGGGAGGGCCAACGATAACAATAACGATAAGCGCTTACAAAGAATCAGGTATGAATACGAGAAGTACAAAACATTCTATGTAGATTTTGGTGGCGAAGGTCCAATAGGATAGGGATAGTACAAAACAAAACAAGCTAAAACAGTCTTCACTTCATTCATTCGTGGATTGCAGACTAACACGCACGCGGCTATTCTGTATCAAAGTATCTCGTTAACCATTTTTACTGTGGATCTGGCGAAATGAATTATTGCAAAGTCAACTCCATGCGCCAGGCTACACTGGATGGTGATGCAAAAAGACCCGAATATCGACGGTTTATGGGTTCTGTAGGTTTCACATCTAAAAGCTACACTGGATGCCTAAAATATATGGCTAATGATAATCGGTGGGTTTGACCCTCTGTGGATAGCCTACTCAGCACATGTCGTTCGTTCTGCAGGCGTGTGTGTAATTTGTTAGCTGACCGCATCTTGTGTTAACTACGACATGTATACTAACACAATAAATATTGCCTGCAAAGCGAGTTTGTTTAAGATAAAATCAGCTAGTAAATGATCATAATGTACTTGAAAAAGATCCTCATGGTATATGGATTCTCAATGCGATTCTACATGTTAGGCCGCGAGGTGAGCTGACATTAAAACTTCCTGATTAAGAATAACAAACCACGGAAATGTACCCAATTTTATTTTAATTTCCGGCAAAGCAAGAATTGATGGTGTGAAGATAACTCATGGGATCCAATTTCTAGTAATGTTATTAAACAAAATGCTGAAGGTTCCACCCCAAGCATACATCTTGATTAACTCAGGAAGTACGAATATATCAAACTCTGAAATTGCATTTTTAGGTTTCGCTTTTCTTCCGTGTAGCTTATGTTATCTCATTTAACTCTGGCAAAGAAGGTAGTACTCTAACCAATGATATGTTCCATGATATGACAACTTACCTAAATGAAATATCTAATCCGATAATCAATGGTATTAACAATATCGGCAGAAATAATACCGGGTATGGGAAGTGAAGCTGTCTTCATAATATACCGTTTGTGGCTCTATCACAACATTTAACTGGGTTTTCCGTTTCGGAGCTTGGAATTTTGAAAAAATCGGTTTCCATGCTATTTGGAGGTAATGCCTGACAAAGCTACGAAATATGAAATCAATTGGAGGAATCCTTTTGAGGAAGATGATAGTTATTCCTATAGTTGTCTAGATCTTTTCTCTTGCCCTTGTAATAAACATCAGTATATATGTATTCGATATCCATCGACAGGCTAGAAGAGTTACTTACCTACCAACCATTAACTAATGATAATAATAACAGCATAGCTAATCGAAAGAGCGAACTGATAAGAGAAAATTTAGAGCCTCAAGATCCTACTTATCAGTTCAAAATTTTGACCTTATGAATGACCAACTCTTCGACCTGCTTTAGCATCTCTTGTAAAGTAAGATATCCGCCGATTTTAGCTCTATTAATTCGGCTCGCATTTTTTGTATTTCTGCTTTCTTTGAATCGAACTGTGCTTGAATATTTCGTCCCTGTACNTTCAAGACAGAGTAATCTAATGATATGATTGGTTATAACTAATGATGCTTAAACAGTCGTCTTGCAAGATAGACGACGATGCCGATGGCCATTATAGCAGCGCTAATGACAAGGAGAGTGACGGGCACTGGGGGTGATGGTGGTATCATTTGTCTGATGGCAACTCCCGCTTGAAACATCCAAACTGAAATAAATCCTCCATTATCATGTCAACCTAGTCAAAACAATCCCTCTAAAATTGAATCACCTTAAATATTGCAAGCAGTACCAATGTGGCGATAAGGCCTACTACAATAACCATATACAAAATGTAAGATAGATGTATCTTCTTCATGCACCTAGTACCAAATTCTGACGTTTATCTTTCTGCCAATAAACGACTTGTCCACGACATCCTTAAATTTTGCAGGATTAGCAATCTTTCGCTTATCAGAATTAATAGTAACAGTAGCTTCGAACTCTAGTGATTTAGTAGAATTTAGGAAAGATTTTTTCCTAATTTGTGATCTGTTATCAGGTATTCCTCCAGGTTTCGCCTTGAGCTCACTGGGAAAATAATGACTGATAGTTTGTCTTGTCAAACCTGCCTTAGTCATTTCTTCCCTGATAATTGGCCTATTTCTTTAATCGAAAAACATTCAGATTGTCCCGTTTCGATTACTTCTTGGACTGAATCGCCTAGTGACTTGAATAAGGACACGCAGCTCCTTATTTTGTCTCTAAGTTTGGCAGAAGGCTCCTTTAAAATGACTTGCATATATGCGAATTTAGGAAAGATTTTTTCCTAAATGAGCCGCAGTTTGCAGCTTCGAGCTTACCAGTGAATAGCCATATACATACCAGCCAGCTAGACAGCCAATCAGTCAGTCAAAAGGGGGTAAGATAGGGAAGTCACGGAAGGAAAGGGGAGATCTAACCAAATTACAGAGAAATCCTAGTTAATAATAGCGTAATTATAGAGATCACGATAGGGATCGATGCTGCTATAGTAGAATCCAACATAAAATAAAATAATATAAATTATCCTCTTTTCTTTTTGTATACATGGGAACTTGCTATTTCTACGGTAGATATCCAGACTGTCAGAACGTAAACTCAAAGTACTGTAGTCTTTGTAAGAAATTCCTCTGTGATACCTGCCGCAATGATTATCAGAGAAGAATTGGCGGGATGGG
>AF_2010_repII_A100DRAFT_1000127_pt1 | contig 12304 bp, 11 predicted proteins | sample AmaForreplIIA100_FD_9198 | JGI IMG/M metagenome (IMG submission 9198) | reverse complement strand
CTTGAGCATCTACTGCTCTTAAGTGTGTTGTAGGCGAGCTACTATGCCAAATTGTTGCAACTGACTGGCCGGATTGGTAGCAACACAATTAGGGAAATCTAGATATATTGAAGCCCAATATAAGATTGGTACTTGCGGACTGTATTGCCGGGCTTATCAGTTAAAATCAATTACATATACGTTTACAATTGAACCAATAGGTACGCTGCTTTCAACTTATGTCTGAAGCAGAAACCGTATCTGAAAACACATGTACTATTATCTGAATCGAATGGAAGCTTACGAGCAGTTTGATTAGGTTGTTTAGTGCGATAAATGCGGATGGAAAGAAAATCCTAAACCTAGTGTGTTATAATGTTCTTACTGCTGATGTTGTATTTACTGCGGCTATGTTCTTCTATATCGAATAACTTCGATATATCTCTTCCGAACATCATCTAAGAAGTTCTCTTTCTGTCTTGGACAGGTAGTGCGCATTTTTGGGTATCTCTGATTGTTTGAAATCATCCCAAACACCAATAACTTTACCACAAAAGCAACATACTAAATTTGTTCTTGTACTACTAACTTTTACTGGGTTTATTACGTTGCACTTGTGCGATATCTCCATCTACTAACGATATATCATGTCAAGTTTTAAACCTAAGGTGTGTAGTTCCCAGTCAAAAATAGGATAAGAATTATACTTAACTCTGACTTGGGTTTTTACGTACCTCACTCCTTAAATATCACCATTATTTTCTATGTAGGTTGGCGGACTCATTCCCATTGATTATGCGCTGAACAAGGCTCATCAGCATCATCATCAGATGTTATATTTACTAGTTTAGGTTTAGGCAATCCAGGGTATCAGTCGTAGAGGAACTTTAGATTCTAGGGTCGGAGCTAACAAATGCCTAAAAATTACGCGCGGCAAATTATAGTTCATTGAGCGTACTAAAGAGTGTGTTATGGTCGTGGTATAGTAGACAACACTGATCAAAAAACACGAAGGCGGATATACTACAGCTAGCATGATGATTCAGGCACCTATTTCTGCTATCTGAATTCTTCTTCCAGTATCCTTTTTTTTCTGCTTAGCTGAAATAATGCGTCTGTTTTCTTAATTGCTTCCCCTTTAGGACGACTAAAGACCATTGACTGCAATAGCAGATGATTTTCAGGGATAACCATGCCTGTCTGGTCATCCGTGTATAAAATTTTGAGAACATCGTCCTGAACTCTCATCACTTCTTGATGAATATGTACCATGTTTGTATCACCATGTTGAAAACCCAGCGTTAGTGCTTTCCTTCTGACGTCAGCACTTCCTATAGCAGAATTTAATATAGCGACTCCAAATTGCTTGCTTAAAAGTTCGATAACCCTATCTTTAGAAGGAGCTTTGGTTTTGAATCGGATTAACATTTGATGCAGATGCATCATCCTTGAAGGGACTTTGTAAGCTTCCACGTATAGGTTTGCCGTTGGCATAAAATCTTTAACATCTTCTTGATGATGAGGGTTTCTATCCCATTCGATAGAATCTCTCATCTCTTTTGAATCTTCAAGATCTGCCCATCTCCTGACAATCGTGACATCGTATCTTTCAATTTCATCTCCAAATTCCTCGGCAAGAGGCTGCATTATTCTTCCCATACCGGACACATTACAACTGCCCTGGATAACGTAAATTTTACCCCTTGCCTTTGCGTAATTTACCCTTGAATTATGAATCATGTCAGCTACCGAGCGAGCGCCGCATCTATCTTCCCCTCCTTGGAAAATAGCTGCTTTTTTCATCGGCTCATATAGACTCTTTTTGTTGTCGAATCCTCGGCCTTCTTTGGCTGCATCGACAATTATATCGCTTTGTTTGACAGCTTCTTCCACAGTTCCGGATACCTCGTAGTTGCTATTTCTGAATTGTTTCAGATTAGACTCGGGCACATATATGTCGAATTGATTATCTAGAGCATCCTTTGTCTTCGTGTCAGCCGTATACTTGGCGACACCGATAAATTGAATTTCTTTGTCTGCAGATAGCATAGTCGCTAGACGGCGTCCAATGTTGCCATACCCATTCACGAACACTTTAACCAATATGATTCACTACTAACCACGCCTAAATTCTCATTTGGATTTGGTTTATGACATTTTATATATATTTCTTGCATACCGCATGTTCATGACTTTGCAACCAAATATCTAGTAAATGGGATCCACACATTTGTAAATTAAGTTTAAATATAATTTCTGGGGTACAAACAATTGAGAAATTGTGTTTTCAGTAGATTTATCGAATTGAGGTCAATATAAATGAGGGTTCTTGTGGTAGATAATTATGATTCTTTCGTATATAATATTGCCCAGCGATTAGGCGAATTAAAGGTTCAACCGACAGTCCTTAGAAACGACAAAATCACCATTAAGTCGATCAAACGTATAGATCCTGATGCTATAGTCATTTCACCCGGCCCTGGTCATCCAGCAGACAAGAGGTACTTTGGCATATGCACTGATATTATAGCAAAGCTAGGACCACGAATACCAATCCTTGGAGTGTGCCTTGGACATCAAGGAATAGTCCATGCATTCGGCGGGAAAGTAATCTATGCAAAAAAGGTTAGGCACGGAAAAACAAGTATTATTCAATATACTTCAGGTAAACTATTTGATCAAGTAAGCAATCCATTTAAGGCAACTCGCTACCACTCTTTAGTAGCAGATAAGAAAATTCCCCCTTGTCTAGAGGTTACAGCGACGGCTCTTGACGATGACGAAATAATGGGGATCAGACATAGACAATATTTGATAGAGGGCGTACAATTCCATCCAGAATCTGTTTTAACGAAACAAGGACCGAAAATTCTTTTCAATTTCATCTCAATGGTGAAGAGATGAGTGAGTACAGATATCAACGATTTGCGCCCCATAATTCGAAAACTAATATCTAGAATCAATCTATCGCAAGACGAAATCCGTAAATCCATGAGCCTAATCCTTGGAGGCAAAGCTTCTGACGCGGCTATTGCATCATTCTTAGTATCACTCGAAATGAAGGGCGAAACACCCGAAGAAATCACAACTATACTTCAGACTGTCAAGAGCTATGCTATTAAAATTAGACCAAACATCACAGGCAGTTTAGTTGATACATGTGGAACAGGTGGAGATACAATAAAATCATTCAACATTAGTACCGCAGCTGCTATAATAGCTTGCGCAGCGGGCTGTAAGATAGCAAAACATGGTAATAGATCTATCTCCGGATTCTGTGGCAGCGCAGATTTTTTAGAATTTATTGGAATGGACTTGACTACTTCTCCTGATATCACCTGTAAGGCTATCGAGAATATAGGACTTGGTTTTCTATATGCTGTAAAATACCATCCTGCGATGAGGAATGTAGTATCTGCACGAGAATCTATAGGTATAAGAACTGTTTTTAATATTGTTGGACCGTTGAGCAATCCATGCACAAATCTTTCCGCTCAAGTTATAGGAGTGTATGAACCCTCTTTGCTAGAAACTATTGCCGTAGCATTGCGAAGTGCTGAGGTTGATGAATTTATGGTCGTACACTCTAACGATGGTTTTGACGAGCTTTCTAACACATGTGAAAACAACATCATCTGGCTAGTTGACAAAAAAATGAAACGACTTAAACTTCATCCTAAAGACGTAAATTTATCAGTTGCTAAGCCAGAACAACTTTCAATATGTTCTAGAAAAGATTCTATAAGGGATACCCTCCAAGTTATCTACGGTCTTGCTAACCGCGAAAAAGAAGATATCGCCGTGTTAAATGCTTCAGCCGCGTTGGTGATAGGAAAAATTGCCAAGGATTTAAAAGAGGGTGTTGAAATTGCGAGAGAAGCGATTAAGAAAGGTACTCCACGAAAAAAATTATCAGAATTAATACAGCGCTGCGGGGACAATGAAAAATTAATTAAAGCTGAACAAGAGTTCCTTCTTATATGATTCATATCTAGAATCGAAGTTACAGCTTGAAAATTTAGTATCTCTACTGGTTTGCATAGTATATGCATCCTTAGTCGAAGAGTAAGTAAAGTATTCGATTACCTTATTGTGATGATAGTGATCTCCAAATCCTTACCATAGCAATAGATGACTTATCTGAAGCATTAGGACAATTATAGACGAGTACGTTCACTTCGATACAAAAATTCTAAGTTTGGTTTGAAATTACCGGTGCGGGGGCAAAGTTTAGGGGTATCGGGTATTTAATTATTATAGCAGTCGTAATTTCTTTGTTAGATGATTTAAAGAAAAACACATCAACAAAACACTTGAACGTTCATCCAATGATTCGTTATAGTCATGCCATAACTTGTTTAATGGAATATCACAAGAATGTTGCATTCATTATACAGATTTTATTTCTTTCTAGCATTTGCCAGATTAACGTAACCATTTTGTTTATGCATGTGTTATTGCTATATGATGATCATGTTGCGACCTGTACTTAAATATAAGAATAGCTATTTTTTTGGCTCTTCATATGACAAAATCTAATGAAAAGGACATATGAACATTTTCGATCAGAATATACGACTTCATTTGAGGTTCCCTCCTCAGTTAGGAGGAATTAGGTCACAGAGTAAATAATAGTACAGCATATCCTTTCCAGTATATTTTTATGCTATGGCATCCACCAATAAATAGTTGGATAGACAACCAGGATTGAGCTCTGTAGATCAAGATCCAGTTCAGAATATGAGTTGGGATGCCCTGGTGTCTTTGAAACGTACTTTGCTTAAACAGATTAATGACTTGACTAACAAAATTATTGACATAGAGAACGCTCAATCTCCCATAATAAATGAAAATATCAAGCAAGAGAAAAATAAAATCATTAGCATGACAAAAAGATTGGCTCAGAATAGAACAGAAATGAATTCTAATAATTCTCAATTACTCATGATTAGTGAAAAAATTTCCAAATCCAAAAATTTTGTTAGTACTATGGGCCCTCGGATTCCAACCGAAAGTGAAGTTGACTTGGTTCGGATTCTTGAATCGAGCCAGAGACTAGTTGACGAAAAACGGTACAAGAGCGAACGGGAAAAGAATGAGACATTATCGGTAATGAACGATGCTTCAATGAAGCTTGAAGCTATAAAGGCTATACGTGCAGTGAACCAACAAATAGTAGATCTCAATACTAAAGTTAAAGAGATTAAAAAAATACTAAAGAATCTCGATAACGAAATGGAAACGCTACAGATCAAGATTTCTGATACTCGCTATAGATTAGACAAATTATTTGAGGCTAGGCGACAGCAAGCTGCGGAGCGCCAAAGTTACCTTAATGATTACAACAAGTTCCTTTCTTCTTTAGATAGCGTAAATTCGCGCCTTGATGCCATGTCTAAATGGAGGAAAAAACACCGTCACGAATATAGTCATCCGCCTGGAGACGATGCAGTGTTTAAGGTTAAGGAATCTGCAAAAAAGAAGTTCGAGGCAGGTGCCAAACTAAGTTTCGAAGAGCTAAAATTGCTATACGAAGACAATTCCAGTGAAAATTGAAGCACTTCCCCAAAGGAAGCTTGTCTATGTATCATCCAGATTTTTTTTGCCTCTGCCTTCTAGACCTAAATAAGGTTCAAAGCCAAAACACACGATATATTGCTCACTACTTTTCTGTCTACTCGCTTTTGGCTTATTAATATAAACCCGTTGGAAGTGATTCTTGAGTTCCTGCTTCAATCCATCAAGCGATTCTCCTTCGAAAACTTTGAAGACTGAGGTGCCGCCTCTCCTCAATAGCTTTAGAGCCATAACCAAGGCACTTCTGGTCAGGGAGATTTGTCTGTTATGATCCAAGTCCCATATTCCACTCATATTTGGTGATAGATCTGATAATATTATGTCCGCTCTCGCTCCAACTATTTTGAGGACTGTACTAAATATACTGGTATCAACTATGCTACCTCGCAAAATCGTGACGCCTTCAATTGGCTGTACTGGCGCGATATCTATGCCTACAACCATGCCATGATCGCCAACCTGTTGTTTTGCTACTTGAAGCCAACCTCCTGGCGCTGATCCAATATCTATCACGGTGTATTGTGGCCTAAACATGCGGTAAGAACGGTTTAGCTGAAGGAGTTTGTACGCAGATCTGCTGCGATAGCCAGTATTTTTCGCCAAATTTCTATAATAATCTCTTCTTGCGTCTGATATTCTCATCCTTTCGATCATCTCCTTGAAAAACAGTTGACTAGGTATACTTCATGATCCGCCTGAAGCTCGCATAATTTCATAGCATATGTACACACCAATATTGTTATTAAACTCGTCCTGTATGCATCTCTGATCTAGAGAGGCCTTTATTAAATGGTCATATATTATTGAGGCTTTTCCTGTCGATTATACCCCTTGTCCAATCACAGCAATCCGTTCCTTCGGTGCTCCTTGCTGACATTGGCAATTTATTTATAAAGCGTTTTTCTTTCTGTCACCGTGCTCTCATGTTTACGTAACATTCAAAAAAGGGTATGTTTAGACTCAATATTAATTAAATTTCTAACTAATTGAATAGACTAATCATTTTAACACACCTATGAACTCACCTTTCACTACTTTTTTTCGATTGATGGTTTGCCAAGAAATGACTTGGATTCGCTCACTAGCAGCTTAGCCTCATTTGTATCACGTATAAATTCATTTTCTTGATGTAGGACAAGCTCCTCATCTGCGACAATTTCTTGCATTGAGAGTTGTTGATTGTGCTGTTCTTCTTGCTGTGGCGTTGCAGTGTTAAAAGAAACAACAATCCAATTTTCGATCAGGTTACAACTATTGGGACTATAATAACCGTCAATTGAACACATATGTTCGACTGGACACGTCAAGCATGGCGCCTGTTCGATGGTTTGTGTGCCTACCGGCAATTTGACTGCAAAAAGTTTGTAAGTCCATCGTCCGTTTTTCAATATCTTTTCACGTTTTATAAGAGACCTTTTTTCAAGACGGATGGCCAAGCGAGAACCATCACGACTAGTGAGATCAAGTTCCTTCCACAATTTTGATTGGAGAATGCCATTTTTTCCATTATTGATTATAATTCTGAAACTTTTTCCCGTTAAGCCTTCTACGTCAGGATCAATTAAATTCACTTAGATAACCCCAGGATATAATTATAGTGGCTGTACTTCTAAATAATCGTTTTGAAGTACATTAACGTCTGGTCTAAGCACCACACCAGATTTGACATGCTAAGAGCCTGTGTTTGTGCTACAACTACAAATCTATTTATCTGCGATAACAGAATTAGATCTTGATGGGCAAATTTCTAGGAAGGAAGCCTAAGCTGGAATCAAATACTCATGAAACCACAAATGCGCATTACGATGACAGTGCGGAATTCCAGAAGCGCGACCTTTACCAGAAAGGTGTGAACCAAATGGCTAGTGAGAAATTAGAAGATGCTATTCGTAGTTTTGAGCTGGCTTTAAGAATTGATCCAAAATATGTAGACGCATGGATAAAAAAAGGATATGCCCATTTTCATCTCGGCCAATATACGGTTGCCATTCACTCGTACGACAAAGCGCTAGACATAGATTTGAACGATGGTGAAGCATGGAATATGAAAGGGTTAGCGTATTATAAGATGAATAACTATGAGAAGGCTGTCGAAGCATGCGAAAAGGCAATCGATATTAATCCCAACGACGGAATGTCATGGTATAACAAAGCGTGCTATCTGACTGTCGTCGGGAGGGTAGACGAAGGCATGGAGGCTCTCAAGCGCTCAATTGAAATAGATATATCGTATGCCAAGAGAGCCGTGCGCGATAGAGACTTTGAAAACGCAAAAGCAGAGGAAGGATTTAGACGTATCATAGAAGTTGTGGTTCTAGAGACTATAAGACAAGCGTACAACCATCTAGGTAAGATCGTTTGGGTGACAGGCATGGACAGAGTCGAGGTCGAAGATGCTCTATCTCGGTTATCAATGAAAGGATTGATTGTAAGAAGAGAAAGGAAAGAAATTCATGGTTTTTTTACGAGCAAAGAGGAATATTATGAATTAGTTAAAGAGATTGCCGATAAAGTAGGAGTGGCTAAACGCGTTGGTTTACTTGGGCATGGCAAAGAAGTGTCAGCACCTGTCCAACAATTAAGAGATATTGTCGAGGTCATTGGAAAAGCGAAAGAATCAGTAGAAAAGGGCGACGTTAATACAACTGTCGAATGTTTTGATCAGCTTATTAACCCAGCCAAACACGGAACCGCAATGATGGAACAGTTCTTTGATGAGCACAGAGATTTGAGACTATTTCAAATAAGGTTAAAAGACCGGGGACCAGAGTATCTAAACTCGCACAAACCTGACCTCATTAAGCTTTTGACGGATATTGACGCTAAGATACGGACGGGACCAGTTTCGAGATTAACAAAGGACTAGAGATCTCGAAATTAACAAAACAGTTAGAGAGAGCTATGATAACAGGAGCGCATGACATTACTCGTCAATTCTTCAAGTTATCGTTTATTGTGAAGCGGGGCTTCCTTATTGCCTGTATGTATTGCGGAAGTTTCAGAAGTCAAATGTTGGTGGTTTGAGTTACCGTCCGATGACATTAGGTATATTGGCACAAACCTGTTGCCAATTATTAGTAACGGTTAAATAATTTCTTTATCTTCATGATGTTGTGAAACAGGTACAAATATTGCGGCTGCTTGTTAAAGAGAGAGCGGTTGTCAGACTTTTGAAAACCATAGGATATTCAGAATATCCAACGCGAGAATTACTCCAGCGACTAGGAGCATATGGTTATGGTCACAAGCTTTTATTGAAGGCGCAACGCACTGGATTGGTGCAGAGAAAAGTTGTCAAGAACAAGGTGTATAACAAACTCACCAGAGATGGCAAGAAAGTTGTCAAATTAGCAAAAGAAATAGGAGTTTAGTATTATAGGATTCAACTAAAGTTAGCTCCCCTTCATTGACCAGATGGTTTTGGTAGTGTGTGCATATCTCATATTTAAAGGTCTTTAAATCCTGAAGCCAATTCGTATATCTTCTCATTCCATGTGCGCGATTTTACTATGCCGCTTGCGACCAGTATGCCCTCTGCACCAAGTTTAGCTGCGCTACTGACATCGTTTTTATCCATAATCCCGGCGCCGCAAATTAGCTTTGTAGAACTAGAATTTTGGGTGTTTGCTTGCACAGAATGCGTGATGACTGACGGCTTATGTTTCGAAACTGATTTTCCTGACCCTATCAATTCAGGAGGTTCGATCGCAATGAAATCAGGATCAAACTTCGCAATATTTGCCACCTCGTCGGGAGTTTTGGCACAAACTACTGAAGTCATTTTCAAACTGCGTAATTGTTTAATTAGGTTACCGATGCTGTGCTCCTCTAACCTATGTTCGCTATGATTCAAAAGCGAGCCAACAGCACCAAAGGATTTGGCCATTTCAGGAACGAAGTAGCCTGTAGTGGCACCTTCATGCACATCGTCAAGATGTTGGCATAAGATTGGGACTGAGACGCTTTGACTTACTGCGGCTATTGAGGCTTGTGGAGGTGCTAAGACAATCTCTACATTTGTATCGTTAGCAACTCTGTTGGCTATTTTGGCCAATTCGATAGTGTTTTGCCCATAGATTTCTGGGTAATTTTTAAAGTTTATAATAATAAGAGGAAGCCTCAACTGCAGTCACTATTCCTGTACTTGTGTATATTATTGGTCTGATTCGATATTACTAACAGAGGCACTGTGCATCCGATCTCAGGTTTAATTTTTGATAATGTAATTCGCCTACATATGAAACTTTCCACATGAAGTTTAAAACCTTTCTGATAATTTAGTTTATAGTCCTTTACTAATGGACCGAGTGAATGTGTTTTATGTGCTTTCGTTGATATTATTGGCAGAAATCACTACCGGCGTGATTAATGATTGCGGGTTTATAATTACTTGTGCTGAAGTCCGACAATCAAGTATCAATAAATTATTTAATGAGTTAATAGTTAATAATTGAAACCTGAGCGAGATTACCTATATCTAATTGTACTCCACATAATATTTGTACCGTCGTTCAACTTCTTTGTTATCCCCTTGAAGCACCTTTTCAATTTCCTTTCGAAGTAATCCAGTAGCGTAGTCTCTAAATTGATCGATTTCTTGACCTTGAGGAAATGTAGACAATGTATGATCGAAATGCTCCATGAATTCGACAACTTTTCTCCGAAACTCTTCCTTACTGGGTCGTTTGTTTTTCGTTAGCTTGAACCACGTGGTAGCACATGCAGTAGAATATATTTTGGCGAGATCTTCCACCAAACGATCGATCTCAAAATAATCTTGCACATGATAGTGCTGATCACAAGCTTAAAAACTCTTCCTAGGTTTAAGATATCGCACACTTATCAGTGTTCTAATCCTATAAGGTCGAGGATTCATTTTAAAAACCCTTAGTTTCTTGAAAGTACTGATATATTTAGCTCGAAATAGCATAATAACGACGGACAGGACTCCGAAGGAATAAAATTTGTGATGACACTCTCTTGAAGTTGACAAAACTAGATACCATTCACGAAAATTGAAAATCAAATCACTAGCAATGTACATTCTGCTGTTAGTTATTCCTTTTATCCTATCATATAGTACAAAATAGAAAGGTACAAATCAAGCTTTTACACATGGGAAAATATTGCCTATTACGGATGCTACAAAGAAACAGATAGCACAACAGCGCAAACTATTCTTTAAAATCTGCTTTAAATGTGGTGCAAAGAATCCCATCTCTACTTCAAGGTGCAGAAAATGTCATGGAAGCCATATGAGGCTTAAGAATAGGACTCTGGGAGTCAAGAAATAGTTTCCTTGTCGCTAATAATGGGATAGTGAATGAGGATATCATAAGATATCGTTCGATGGTTGAACGAGGTACTCCAGGCGCGTTAAGCATCGAGCAAATCATGTATGGTGGACTATCTAAATCAGGGATTGCTCAATTGTAGATTTTAAGGTCTCCATTAATTTGCTCATGACACTATTATTATTTGTGAAATTGCCAAGTCGTTTGTAACAGTATGTGCTAAATCTCCGCCGAACCAGGCCACATCATCCTCCGCATATCTTTTCCAACCTTTTCTACCTGGTGATTTTCGAGATCTTTGATATATCGATCGAACGAATTCTTTCCCTCATTCTTGTAAACATTGACCCACTCTTCTGCAAATTGACCTGATTGTATTTCTTTTAAAATCTCCTTCATTCTTTTTCTTGATTCCTCATGAACTACAGTTGGGCCTCTAGTCAGTCCACCGTATCTGGCAGTTTCACTTACTCGGTTATACATGCCAGTAATACCATATTTTTGAATAAGATCTACTATCAATTTTAGTTCGTGAAGACATTCAAAGTACGCAACCTCAGGCTGATATTCTGCCTCTACTAGCGTCTCAAAAGCATTCTTTACCAAAGAGTGCACGCCACCACAAAGATCTACTTGTTCACCAAACCAGTCAGTCTCGACCTCCTCTTTAAAGGAAGTTTGAATTACGCCTGGTCTTGTACTACCAATACCTTTTGCAATTGCCAACACCCTGTCCCAAGCCTTTTTTGTGTGATCTTGGTACACGGCAACTAGAGATGGAGTGCCAAAACCTTGTTGATATAATTCTCGCACTAGTTGGCCTGGACCTTTAGGAGCAACCATAATCACGTCCACATTTTTTGGCGCGACTATCCATTTCCAATGAATTGCCGCTCCGTGAGAAAAGCTAAGAGCCTTTCCTTCAGTCATATATGGCTCGATATGCTTTACATATGTGTCTGCTTGTTCCATGTCAGGAATCAGAATGTGGACAATATCAGCACTGGCCGCCACTTCTGACAACCCCATCACATTGTGACCGTCTTCTTGTGCTATTTTCCAACTCTTGCCTCCCTTTCTCAGACCAACAATTACGTCGATGCCTGAATCTTTCATATTGCCCGCTTGGGCACGACCTTGAATACCGTAGCCGATCACCCCGACTTTTTGGTTCCTAATCGGATCGATTTCTACCTGTTGATCCAGCCATTTTTTCGCAGACATACTGATTGGATGCCAAATTGTTCTATATATGCGCTATCCCAGAATTGTATATAGCTATCGATTTGGCCATATCACATATTAGAAGAGATGCCTTTGTAATTTGTTGGTAATAAAATTTATAGAAGCCTTTCATTTACGCGGCATGCAAGGTCAACTCCTAATATGAAAGTTAGTTAGTGGCATTTTAAGGGTTCTATATCCGTTTCTGGAGTACTCACCCTGTTACTAAA
>AF_2010_repII_A100DRAFT_1000126_pt1 | contig 12313 bp, 10 predicted proteins | sample AmaForreplIIA100_FD_9198 | JGI IMG/M metagenome (IMG submission 9198) | reverse complement strand
GCATATTTATTTGCGTAGGATAGGCTGCCATCAGGTTGATACGTCCTGCAATCAGTTTGGGGATGGGCTTTGAATCCGTTGCAGTTAAGGAACATAAGTGGTTCGCTCCCAGACCTGCCCATATCGTAATATTTGGCTACTAAATCGACGACAGTCTTATTATCTGCTCCCTCATCATAAGGATATGCAAACGTAGTAGGCTGATATCCATGATTGATAAGACATTGCTTTGAACCACCTATCTCCAAATTTAATGCGTTTGCGGATAGATGATTCAGGTGAGGATGGGTGATGGTATGTGATTCTATATCCATTCCGTCTTGATGCATGGCCGCTATATCGTTCCAATTCATAGAGAATTTATCTCTTGTCTTATTGCAGATTACAAAGAACGTTGCTTTGAACCCATATTTGTCTAGAATTGGTTTGGCATATGTGATGTCGCCTTTTCTGTTATCATCAAAAGTTAAAATTACTATTTTACCATTATTAATACTACTGCTGCCGCTACTGTTTATCGCGGAAGCGGCTGCGGGTAACAAATTACTGAATGTTGAAAAATGAGAAGCAACTGCCCTTGCTACTTGTATTTCATGGGAATTATCGGGTAATAGAGATAGTGCGTTGGAAGATACATCCTGCGAGAGCACACCGCCAGTAGTAAGCGTTAATCCGCAAAGTGATAAACACAATACTGTAATGACATAGGAGTTTACTCGTTTCAAATCAATCCTGAAACTCAGTTATTCATGCAATATTTGAACCTAACTAAAAACACAAACTGTTCTTATGTCTATTGAATGCTTGGTTATTCACTTTTTAGTACATTCGACGAACGTATAATATTATTTTTTATCAACAATTGTATTACATTTATTGTCTCCCTGGAAGTTGACCTCTTGTGACAACCTTAAGTAAAAATAAAATGTTCTTTCTAGTTTTTAGATCTAACAAAGAATGTCAGAAAGAACCTGTATGTGAAAATATGATGGTAAACTATCTTGGAAGTTAGATTAATTACTGACTAGAACAATAATAGTTGGCGAAAATGCACGAAACATATACCGGTCTGAAAAATTCATCATGTGTAACCATATGTATTATTATTATCATCATCATTCTCACTCCGATAGGTTTTGGTTCAGCGGCCTATTCGAACAATTCTTACGCATTAGGAGTTGCTCAGACAACAGCAACAAAATACAATAGTGCATCATACGGTCATTACGACAAGGGTACCTCTTGTAACTGTGTAGTATTCAGGATGGATGATCTACAGGACAATTGGATAAGGACTGCTCAGATTAGTGGAATGAACCTGTTTCTATCCAAGAAGATTCCTCTCACTCTAGCGATAATCATGAATAGTATAGGAAATGATTCACAAGTAGTTGGTAAAATTAGAGAAGGATCAAAAGCACCTAATGCACTGTTTGAATTGGCTATACACGGGTGGAATCACGTAAACTATGCCGGTCTAAGTGAAAAAGAACAGTCAGATACGCTCAAGAAAGCCAATGATAAAATGCTTCAGTTGTTTGGAAATAAATCTAATATCTTTATTACGCCATACGGTCCGTTTAACGCTGATACAATCAAAGCTATGGACAGCATGGGTATCCAAATCTTGAGCTCTGCATTGGTGAATGAAGAGCGATTTGATGGTGGTGCAAGTATATCATACGCAAATGGATTTTCAGGTTCACCCTCAAATAGTCAGAGACCAGTGTATCACTTGCCAGCCATGTCACTGTTCTATAACGATGAGAGTGGCAAACCGCCAGTCAAGACTCCAATACAACAGATTCTTGTCGAAACGAAAAACAACATAAAAAAATATGGATATTCTGTAATTGTATTTCACCCACAAGACTTTGTAGAAAGAGATGATAAAGGGAATGTGATAGGGACTGCTGTAAGTCTGAACGAGGTAAATGACCTCTCATATTTGATAGACTCTTTAGTTCAAGCAAGAATACCGATCGCGCATTTTTCAACACTAGTAAAATATATCAAAAATAATAGCAATAATCTATTTTCCAATAACATCAATAATCAGTCGCTAAACTGCAGTTCTGGCTGGCAGATAAGTACATATTTTACACCTATCGAGACTGATTTTAATGGGTCAAAGAAGACAATATCGGCTCTAAATGGCCTCATGAATAATGGTAGTAACGGAGGGACTATTTCGGTAAACTCAACATCATTAGTTTCGATCTCAACTTTCACTTCCTTTCTTGATGCAGTTCAAGAATACGGATGGGGGAAAACAAAGGATGGAAGTTATCTAGGCTATTATGATAACAAATATTACATCGCTTCACATCCAGAGAACTCGATAGGAACAACACTAAGGATTGGAGATATCGCAGTTGATCCTTCATTAGTTCCACTTGGGATGAAAGTTACATTACCTACTCTTAAAGCACCTTGGAACAATATGACCTTTACAGCTTCAGACACAGGCACTTCAATCAAAGGAAAGCATGTTAGCATATACATTGGAGAAGGTAAGGCGGTGCAAGCGAGCGGTCCAGTCGAGCACAACAATAACAATCTTGATGTGAAAGTTTGCTATTTTTGATACAATATGAAATGAGACAATAGATCACAATATAGACTTCGTTATATCATTAACAGTGTGGCTAACAAAGGAGAGGAAGGGTAGTAGAGTCCAATATAGACACGGCGGCTTCAGGCAGCAACGTTGTTGTCACCTGGTGGACAAATGATTTTACACGAATGGTGGTAGGTCCCGAAGTCTAGTTCCTAGCCTGATTAGTCTAAGGCTCAGTTGATCGCGTACTGTTCATTATCTGCTCCGGTGAAGAATGATAATTCTTCTCAAGGCAGAGTTGATTGTTCCTGTGTAGAATTTCCCAGAGATGTCGGTCGTGTTCATTATCTGACCATGCCTGTTCACAGCCAGTATTACATTGTCTCCAACAGATCTTTATATCGCCTTGTCGCCGCTTTTTCGAGTGCCAGTATCATACGCTTCAGATACATCATACACGAATATCTTGCTGTAGTCAGCCGGGCCTCTACTCGGCAAATTGAAAATCTCTTCTACAATAGGTTTAGCTAACGAACTCTCGACTAATACTTCTAACTTAAAACGTTGACCAAAATCAGGATCTATGTGAGATTTCGAACTAGTGTCTCGTGGCACTTCTGCTCGGGGAACAGAGCGCCCTCTACCGTGGATCTCATAAAATGTTACACCACCGACCTTATGCTTACGAAGCAGATCGTTGATTTCTCTAAGTCGTTCACGGGGTATTATAATATCCAATCTCTTCATAAATATGAGCTTGCTATGGACAAACTAATAAGTGTCTCTCCTAATGCATAAGACTCCAGAGGTCTTATAGAATATCTGAACGTAGAAAGAACCTTCAAGACCACAGAAAAGGGCGTGAACTACTTACGTATTCATAACAGTCTGCAAGAGTTAAGCCCTATAACCACTAGATTGCGCCAAGGAAGAAAAGGTTTCGTTTCTCTAAACAAGTGTCGTTTTTTTGTATAAGCTTTTCAGAGGCGGCTTCATTCTATGGCGATATAACGTCCTTGTTTTGTAGAAAACAGACATTGGTTTTCAAGAGACGAGACCCGGTTAATTAGTCTCATTTGCAACTACAATTTGATTAGAACTATCAAGATACATCACAAATGTAAGATAAAGTCCCGGAAGACTACTAATATTTGATGTTAAAACTATATGATTGATGGATTATTACTTAAAATATCTCTAATTATTATAACAAGTATGCAGGCACAGATTGCAATACTACGTCGGCTGTTCGGGTTGGAGTTACACATCATGGCAGGGCCCGTTTTATCCCTCCAATATTGAGAATTCCGGTTGGCTGAAGTATTATTCGCATGTGTTTGACTATGTAGAAATTGATTCCACTTTTTACAGGATTCCTAGTTTCGTTATGGTTAAAAATTGGGCGAAAAGGACGCCCAAGGATTTCAAATTCACCGCAAAATTTCCAAGGATCATTACCCATGACAAAAGATTAAGGAATGTAGATAAGGAATTGGATGAATTTTTTGATGCAATTGGCCCCCTTTCGGAAAAGACATTGGCTCTTTTAATCCAACTTCCACCTTCTCTCCGGATCTTCGAAGGCCTTGAGAATCTCAGGGACTTGATCCCAAATTTGGATCCGGGATTCAGATATGCAGTAGAAGTTAGGCATCCTTCGTGGTTTCAAGATTTGGCGTATAATTACTTTGCAGACAAAGGCATATGTTTAGTCTGGAGTCAATTGGCTGAAATAAAGACACCACCCGTAGTTACAACTGATTTTCTTTATCTGAGGTTAATAGGAGACAGAAGTATTCAAGAAAAGGATTTTGGTAGAATACAAATTGACAGAGTACTTGACATGCAAAAGTGGGTCGACAATCTCCAAACCGTTGGAGATGAAGAGATCAAACTTGCGATAATGACAGCAAACAACCATTATGCTGGTTTCGGGCCCGGAACCGTTAATATTTTTAGAAATATGCTAGAGTTACCCGAGGCCAAATGGGAGGAAGAAGAAGAGGAAGAGGAGGCCCAAAAACACTTAGAAGAATATCCCGGGATTGACTCCAAACAACGTACAATCTCTGATTTCATAAATTAAATCCAACAAATTGTACGAGCGTACTTCTTGCTGCATACTTCTTGTATATAATATATCAAAATAATATGTCGTTAATCTTCAGTAGATGAACATTAGTCCGTCTACTCGGAGTGAGTTTCTTCTGTGTGGTAAATACCACTTCTACTGTTCCGTCTCCAAGAGATGTCGTGTCTTTTTAGCTAGTCGCCAACAGCTGTAGCATACACTTCGTTGTGCCGAAGACCATCTTCGAAATGCGGTATGACATCTGGAGCAGTGGCCCACAACCAAGAATTTATGACTCATTTCTCAACCTAAGAATACAAAGGATATATGCGGTTCCGGTAAAGAACAGTATTCTGTCACAACCTATGGTATAAATTGCATCGCAACGATGCGGCCTAAGTAATCGGGGCGCCGAAGAATAAGATCTTCGGTTTGGACAGGACTAAATATGGAGATGCGCCTGCAAACAAATAGTAGTGACCCAAGCTATTGTGGAGGTTGAATCTCCCTTATACTAAAGTCTTTGAAATCCATATTGTCTATGTTATCCCACGGTATCTTCAATACATTGAACAAGAAATTCAACAGTGATCAAATACGATCCAATAATAATCAGATATTTAATTACGTAGCCACTGGAAATAGCTCTCTAAAGGTCATATCAAAATTTTTCCTCTACCTACTAAAGTTCATCAACAATTTGTGTGTAGTTGTCCACCACGACCTTGTCTGCTAGGCTTTCTTTGCATTTGTAAAAGAACATCTGCCACTATGAGTTCTGGGTGCAGGATCTGATATAGTTGGTATTCCTGTCAGTACTTGACAGATATTATTCCAACCTCCTTCAACCTCTGAAGATACCATGATATAGTAGACGAAGCCTTACACCAGTGCTCAACTATTTCGATAAAAGTGTATAAATTATGTTCAAGTATGAACTTGATTATTTCCCTTGCCACACTATTCCTGAGCTGTCCATGTATCTCAGACGTAGTCCTTTTTCAATTAGTTTGGCTCTAGTGGTAAGACTAAGACCTATAACAAAAATAAACCCCACGATATCTAGAAAGACCTTCACAGACTATGATATGGTTATTCTTGCATCGGTATAGTCAACTTATCTATGTGCAGAAGAGTTTGAGATAGTAGAGGATGGCATCATAGTACTAGTAGCAGGGGTTGTAAACCCAGAATGAGCTTCAAGCCATGCGTAAATATCTGCTAAAACATAAGGTTCAAAGGGCCCAAAGCTAGTAGACCACTGTGATGAAGGATAGAATACGTGCCCTAGATTGGGATAAGTTATCAATGTATGGTCAGGATGATTTACATCAGTCAGTCTTTGTTGCAAGAGAAGCGCTTGTTGAACTGGAGTCTGAGAATCATTTTCTCCATTAAGCAGCAGGATACCTGTTGATTTAGATACATTACCAATGATACTTAAAACCGGTTCTGAATTAAATTCCGATATGGCCCATTTTGAACACCCCCCAGGCATGTTGCATTTAGAATTCAGCCACTTGATAGTTGTGGCATTTTCATATCCTTTTATCAATGACGGCTTTAGTTGTCTATCAATACTTACATAACCATTAGTACCAAATTCTTTTGCTAGAGTGTCAGTTATGGATTTCGTATTATTGGCTTGGACAATAGAAGGAGGCACTATATCCCTAATTAACAAAGGAGCTTTTGCAATTTGTTGGATAGGTATCAACCCAGTATGATTCTTATCCAATACTTGTGTAGCATATGCTAACGGTAGGCTTACATATTGATAGTATACAATATCCCGAAAATTTTGAGCCACTGTGCCCATCAGCACTATATTCTTTACCTTCGTTGAATTGTCAATTGCAATCCTAGGAGTATAAAATGTGCCATCACTATGACCGATTATACTTATCCTTTTAGGATCTACTTCAGGCTGCAGTGTAAGAATATTCAAAGCTTTCTCTGCATCATGTTTTAGATCATTGACTGTAGTATTTCCCCAAACATTTGTGTCTAAAATAGTATTATTTGCACCAATCGTACCTCTTTTGTCAAATTGAAGTACTACAAAGCCTCTTTCTGATAGATATGGAGCAATCGCAGGATTTGATGGAGATGCACCAGCTCCCTGGATAAGTAAGACCCCAGGAAATGGTCCCTTTCCATTAGCAGGATAAGTTAGTTGACCATTGGTCTTTAATCCATTTCCTAAATCTATCACTAGATTTCTATGTTTTATGGTCTGGACATATTGTTGTGCCATTACCACGTTTTGTTGTTTGAAAATACTAGTAGATAAACAAGATAATCCAAGTATGCCGATCAAAAATACTCCCATAGACAGCGTTATCGTTTTTGTTCTATACAACTTCCAATACTAGTGCTCCAGCACATGTATTTAGACTTTCAAGGTTCAACCCAACATAGGTAAACGAGTTATTGAACGTCATTTGACATCTGATTAACCCAGCTATGACAACAACAATCATATTCTTTGCTATGGCATCCTTGATGCTGACTCGCGACATATGCTAGATGAAACCAATTATTGTTCGTAAGTCATATTATGCATATAACAAAAAGTATTGCAGAAGGTGCGAAATCTAAACTCTGGTGGGTTTCTATAACGAGAAGGAATAGGATTACGATATAGAGCCAAATATCTCCTTTTCATTTTATATAACCGTAATACGACACAATAGAAAAGCTGTCATGAAACCTCGTATCAATGTAATAACAATAGGCGTTGATAATTTAGAAAAATCTCTTTCGTTTTATCGTGAAGGATTAGGATTACCATCAGATGGAATTGTTGCAACTGAATATCATGACCAGACTTCAGGAGCAGATGGGACAATAGCAATGTTTGAGTTACAAAACGGAGTAATTCTTTCCTTGTATCCTAGAACAGAACTCGCCAAAGATGCTAACCAAAAAATGGAGAAAGGAAGTTCTACAGAATTCAGTTTAGGGTACCTTACGGATACTAAAGAAGAAGTAGATGCTTTACTAAAGCAGGCAAAGGCAGCTGGAGCAACAATAACAGATGAACCACGTGAACGTCCCTGGGGGATTTATTCAGGATACTTCAAAGATTTAGATGGACACTTATGGGAAATTATTTGGAATCCAGAGTTAACAATACCAACTGAGTAGGTTATGAGACTTGCTACACGGCCTATGTGCAGACTAGAAATATATCAATCCAATTTTTCAATTTCCTTCTTTGATACTGCACGATAGTAACACAAGCAATCTGTACTAGGGAGCTGTAGCAATAATGCTTTCTATGACCCATTAATATTATAATAAAACTAATCTACGGTTCACAAAACATGCTGACTATATGAAGAAGAGCACGGGTATAACGAAAGTGTGTTATACTATGAAACTGGACCTTCTTACAAGCATCAGGATATATGGTCCCTGGCAAGCATGGGGACGGTCTACATCTCGGTTTCATCCTCAAGTGAGTGCCATACACATCAAAGAATTCAGCTCAATACAAAATTAATTCCTCTGAACTTCGACAGATGGTCTCCTAGATCAAGCCTATTTGAAGCTGCTAGACACCTTAAGGTTGAGGAGCTGTAACACTCAACCCTGAGGACAGAATTGGCTACTTCTGAAATGTAGAAGCGGCTTGGTCATGAAACTCCATATTCGATTGTTCCACCTTAATCGCTGTTGTAGGACATACCGTTACACAGGCCATGCACCATATGCAAGCTTTTTCTCTTATTGGATCAGATTTATCTGTAGCATCCAACCTATCATCTTTTCCGGCTCTACCATTCCCAGGGCTAGTAGCATTAGACATTTCTACTGCTGGGACATCGTTTTCTGTTCTATACCACTGGAAGACGTTCACTGGGCATGCTGGTAGACAAGCTCCATCAGCTATGCATGCATCCCAATCAACTGCAACAAAAGTACCATGAACTCCTAATGGTACTAGTTCTTCGTTTCTCGCTGCATAGGCTGCCTTCACATCTGGGTTTGCAGCCGCATCTGCAAGCCTTCCTGGTCCCCAAACAAAATGAGGCCCATCGGGTTGATCATGTTTGCCAATTACTTGGCTATTCTTTGGAAAATCTGGATCTATTGGCATTTCAACTATTTTTGGACTCTAATGTTAATAAATGCTACATGATCTTGCTCTTAGCAGTCACTAGGCTGTATGAGAATATATTTTTGTAGTCGCTGAAAGCCATGAAAAATGAGGATTTCTAGCCTACGGTAATACCAGGCATGACCAAACTCCATCCATAGATTGCTAGAGGTTCAGCATTAAGTAGGTAGAATTCAGGCAGAATTTCGCTAGAGCATTAATACTAGCGGGTGAAGAAAGTCAGTTAAGGACCCTTAAATTCTACTATTGAAAAAAATGCATTCTTTCCTGAATCGTCAAAGTTTAGATAAGGTGTGCTAATACGCATTATCTTTGATTTCGCTGCTTGTGCAAGCTTCCATATGAACCCTTTTGGTAATTCTATTTTTGTTTCTTGCTCTTCGCCTGTTACTGGGTTTACAAAGCTTTCCATCTGTACATCCATTACACCCGGTACAGAAAAACTGCTCTTTTTTCCATCTAATTTACTAACTACATCTGTAAACTGGGGTTCAAGAATGTATTTGAAGGTGCCAGCAAATAGCGCAAAGGGTCCATCTCCTTTGGACTGCCCTGAAAAGATCCTAATTATAGCATCTCGTTGAGACCCATCCGCTTTCTTTGAAATATACAATTGCACAGTGCCATTTCCTTCATGGATGGCTTTTGGCCATGACATTGCAACAATAACATCTAGACCATCCAGTTTGACCTTACCAAAGTTCCCATCCCGAATATGATATAAGACCAAGGCTCTGCAGAAGCCGTCGGTAGGAAAACCGTTAAAATTACACGGACAGCCGTAGTCACAGTTGCATGTTTCAACATAGTCTGCCTTAATGTTCCAATCCGGGATTTCTAGAAGAGTAGACATACTTTTGATATCCCCAGCAGGGAGTATCATTCTTACTTTTAAATATTTATGAAAATGTTCTAGAAAAGAATAACATAACATATGATGAGTCCCGGTGGGTTGAAATATCTATTTTATTTCAATTTCCCACCAGAAAGCCCAAAAGCCTTCGGAATATGTAAGGTAAAGTGAGATATTTAACATTGATGATAGATCCTATAAGTTGGGCGACTCCTTGGCTAGGAACAGCATATTTGGTGGCAAAAAAGTATCTAATCACTGTGTCCAATGAGAGGTGAATTATGAAGTCATTTCTCTGGTGCCTAGAGTTGATATTGAAAGATTATTACTCCCTCTTCTGCATATATTCAAGCTATTCATTTACTTAAAATCCCGAATTGTTTCAGTCCTAGAACGTTCGTAATTTCCTAACTAAAGAATAGTTTGAGAGCACACTCTTGAATTGGATGTAATGTGGAAAAAAGTATTAATGAAATGAGTCAAGTAAACGGCTAACGTGAAATACACGAGTCGTTTAATCCGCGATGGACCATTCGACTGGAAAGGAGTATCCATTATCCGAAACCAACGATTTGTATTATTACTTACAACTGCAGTAATAGGATTGGTACTTGCACCAGCGACGCACCTCTTAGCTTTGGGTACCGTGAATGCTGCGACATCGGGGGACGGTCAAACATTATCTGCGATACCGGCCCTATCACCTTTGGCACAAAATGGAAATACACAAAATCATTTTATGATTGACAAATCTCAATTTAAGAAGGCACCTGAATTTACTGGTATTACTGGTTACATTAACACAAATTCTGCCATTAAACTAGCAGATCTCAAAGGAAAAGTAGTCCTGGTTCACTTTTGGACGTATCCCTGCATTAATTGTATACACACAATTCCTCATCTAAATGAGTGGTATCAAAAGTATTCTAACAAGGGGCTGGTTATCGTTGGAGTTCAGACGCCTGAGTTTAGCGACGAGAAGAATATAGATAATGTAAAGGCAGCTGTTAACAACTTTCAGATAAAATATCCTGTTATCTTGGATAATAATTACGCAACTTGGAATGCATATGGTAACAACTACTGGCCAAGAGACTATCTTGTGGATAACGAAGGATACATACGTTATAGTCATATCGGCGAAGGAGATTATGCCCAAACCGAGCAGATGATACAGTTGCTATTAGCAGAGGGAGTTATTACCTAAAGAAAAGAAAGGCAAAAGGCTAACCGGATCATAGAAAGGTAATGACAAGTAATATTATATCTGCTATCATCTTAGAATTAGCAGGAAGGGTAACTACGTCATTTGTTCCGACTATAACTAATGTAGGTTTGTTTATATTCGATAGTCTACAGATTTGGAATCGCTATCACACGGAAAGACCCAGTTGTGTTACCCTCTCTGTCACCTCTAATTTGACCAAAGAAAAAGGAGGACTCGGCGACAATCTAATGTTTATAGACACGGAAATACGCATTCAGGCCGGAAAGAATCCATCAAATTGCCGAGAATAGAGGAATATCGGCGCTCGAAGAAATCCTCAAAGATCCCCGGGCTAGTGAAACCATCAAGGGACTTGGCTTTTATCTCGCGAAATAGGCTGTTGTTGTGAGATAGTCGTCACCGCTAAAAACGACGTCTGATGCCCCATTATTCCAAAGAAGTAGATCCGTAAAATGAGTTACTCTATCCTGAGCCCCCGTAAAAGGATTGATACCAGAAAGAGGTGATCTCAGATCTGCATGATATAGCGATTGTCCTGTTGTTGTGACATCCAAGGTCTTTGTCAAGTTTACAGCCACTGCGTGTTGTACTCCTGCATCTGTAATCTCTGCAGCTATAAGCTTCAGATGATCGCTGCTGCTTCCTGTAGGTGAACTAAGTGAGACGTGTCCTCCAATGATGTTCGATGAAGGACCAACATCAATTACTGGCCTTAATGCATCGGATGAGAATATTGATTTTCCTAGCTTAGCTGTCTCCGTGTTAACATAAGGAAGAGGCGAGATGTCATCGTTACTAAGGGTACATTTGATCGTTTCGCCTCCCGAGATTCTACCCGAGCAGCCAGAAGAATACGTCGTCATGTAACCGGCCACGGACGCCTCAATAACTTCGTAATTGCCGGGCTGAATGGATACTGTAGTTCCTGAAGTGGATCCGGGGAAGTTGTTCGGAGACGGGTTATTTCCGGTCACAAATATCATAAAGTCTGACGGCTTCTTTGTTCCTCGATCGTCGTTAATCACATTTTTAACAATTATTAGCTTTGTAAGTGGTGTTGTTTGATATTTATTTATTATAGTACAATTGATGGTTTGACCTGCATTAATGCTACTAGAACACCCTGGAGAGTATGTAGCCGCATAACCTGGGATGGACGAGGCTTTGATGCTATAAGTTCCATGTTTTATGGTCACAGTAACACCCGATGAAGAACCTGACGATGAACTTGGTTCGGGGCTATTACCTGTTACAGAAATGGTAAAGTCTGAAGGGCTTTTGTTACCTCCATTTGTATTGTCTACCCTTGTAGTGATTATCAATGTACCTGTTAGGGCGCTGTATACATGAGTAATGGTACAATTGATTGGCGTTCCGCCGCTAGCCGTACCAGAACATCCAGAAGAGTATGTAGTTGTATATCCATCAGCGGTTGACGATGAGACACTGTACTTTCCAGCTAGTAATGTGACAGA
>AF_2010_repII_A100DRAFT_1000125_pt1 | contig 12351 bp, 13 predicted proteins | sample AmaForreplIIA100_FD_9198 | JGI IMG/M metagenome (IMG submission 9198) | reverse complement strand
CTAAACCTTCAGCCTTTGCATATGCTGAGGCTAAGGGTATTTTCTTAAAATATCTGTCTTAGCGTCTCTGCAATCCAATCAAACCATTCTTTGCATACTTATTCATCGATGAATTCTTGTGATCGAATTCGTCTATCATTTCCGCAAGATAGGAAAGGTTCTGAATGAGCCAAGGACCTGCAAATATAACATTATTTAAGGATTAAAGGTGCTTCAACTATTTCACCATATTTTGAATCTATGAGCTTTGCTAGGTTTCGTGCATAATTAGTTTTAGAACTGCCGCAATATCCATTCATCATCATATCAAAATTCCCAATGATTATTAGCTTTCTCTTGGCTCTAGAGATTGAAACATTTAGGTCCTGTAACTCTCCAGCTGCTCCAAGGTATCTATCTTTATTATTCCTTACAAGTGAAAACAACACTATATCAGCCTGAGTCCCAAGAGCAGTAGTTGTAGTTGTAACTTTAATATCATGGTTGTCAAACAAATCCATCTGTGCCAATAAATTCCTAATAGCCATCACTTGGCCGGTAAACCTTGTAATTATAACAATACGTCTCTCTTCTTTCAATTGTTGCTGCTGTGGTATATGCTTGACTAATTGTTTACATATTTTTGCACATGCTCTTGCTTCTGCTAGATTGACCCAGGAGCTTTCTTTAGAAGGTGTTTCTTCGCTGTCATGTATATCCAACCAAGTAACAACTTCATCCGGATCCAGAATCCGTTTAAAGTCATGCTCTAAGGCGAACATATTAGTAAGATTTAATCTTCTTCCGGCAACCTCATGTGCTGACAACAAACCTCCATATTGAGCAAAATCATTAACAAGACTAGCAAGTTTATCTGGTAGACGATGCGTAATATGTAATGTATCATAACTTGCAGATTTTATGATCCATCCAATAGCACTAATATTATTGTAGTAACCGTCAGCGCTGCCATTACCACCACTTATACTGATAGGCTGTGACTGTTTTGGATCACCTACCACAGTAGCAGCAATACCGCAGTGACTTAAGAAGTTCATTAGTTCCTTGAGTTGTTTCTGTAGGTTTGGCAACCCAAAGTCTTCAAATGTCAAATTTGACTCATAATGTGAGGACGTTCTAGCACTGAAGGAACTTAAGCTCATCTGTAGCGGCATCAGTAATTGGTCAATCTTTGTTATACTGGCTTCATCAATTATTAGTCTATCAAATCCAATATCCTTGGGTAATCTTGGAAGCGAAAGAATTGTACAGAGAATGATTCTTTTGGACTTGATAACACCTACGTCATTACTAAATGGTATCGGTAACGATCGGTCAGCAGCCGTACTGTTACCTGCTCTAACACAAAGCTGACTAGCTGCGGCATCACCAAGAAGATAACAAAGTTCCCGTCCAAACTCATCTGTTGCTGCATTAGTATATGCAGTTAATAGTACATTATCCGCCAATCCATCAACAATCATATTTCGTGCCAATGCACTTCCTAATGTCGTTTTACCAGAACCTGGAGGACCTATTACAGCAGCTATATCTTTTGCTGCCAATCTCCAATTCATCATACGAATTTGCTCAGAGTCGAATCGAATCATTTTACCAGAACTTAGCTCTTTACTCCATCACACAACAGGATTAGAGCCGAAGACTAAATTTGGCACCATTATATCAGCAGCCAATCTGTGTAATTTATGCAGGGGATAAAGCATCCGTCTAGTAAGGTTGATTTCATCTGGTATGACTATTAATTCGTAACTGTTTGGGTCGCCATAAAAGAGCTGTTCTTTTGCATGCTGAAGTGCAGTATACCTTCGAAAATCCGCAATTAAAATATCAGGTTTGACATCATGTATGCTAACACTTTTGCTTACACATGCCAATAAAGGGATGTTAGTTTCTTTTCGAATGATTCTAACTATCTTACGAGGTTCAAGGTGGAATTGCTTGTCAGCTCTATCTTTCTTAACGAAATAAACTAATGAATCATCATGGATGCCATCTCCAACCTTCTCAAATCTATAATTTCTATGTATAATCTTTGCATACTCCAAGAGGTTTAACGCCTCCTGCTCTCCATATTCTTGTATCATTTGTGAGATTACGAACTTGTGTCTATAAGTCTCACCTCGCTCCCTACATATCTTGTAGCGAGTCGCTAATGTAAAATGACGGATCCTATCATAGTCTGCAGGTATTTGACCTATTTTAGCCAGATATGATTCTTGATGATAGCGATAGCATTCTTCAGCTGATTTTGTTTTTCCTATATCGCATACAGCGCAAAAATCAGGTCTCTCAGGTTTTGGATTGTTACCACAAAGCATGTCATATGCAAATTGTCTTTCCTTTTTGATCTTCAAGATTGCTTTGTCAGTTAATGGCAATCTAGGAATAAAGGCCCCTTCATAGAAAATGATTGATCCAAATAAACAATTAGTCCATTCATCTTCATTTCCAGTATATCTGTAATTAGCCAATAGCAAATTTGCAAGTAATTGCCATTTCTCCTTGCCACTACTGTTCGCAGGATTGAGATCATAAGTTTTCCAGTCTATAAGCGCGTATTGATTGCCGTTATATTCGAATATTGCATCAACTGTTCCTTCGTGAAATTTAGATACGTTGGTGATTGTGATTTCAGTAACCACACGTTTAGGACACTCATATTTTTTCATGATACGCCTTGTAAAACCAGTCAATATGCCATATACTCGGTCATGAATGTCATACTCAAAATTATGATCTAATAGTTTATTTCGTCTGCCTTCGCTTTGTACACGATCCCTAGTCTTCTGTATTACTTGCTGTATGATATTTTCAGAGTCTCTTTCAATTGAACGGACTACAAACTCAATGCCATCATTTGTGACACCATATTTCCAGTGTTCAGGAACAATTCTAAGAACAATTAGACTCATTATTTCATGAACTGTATCAGCTACGACAAAGTCGTCCTCTTTTCCGCTTATTACACCATAAGGGTAAGATAGTTTGAATAGGTTTTCACAAACGCATGCTGTTGCTAGATCTGTAGACTGCACTATATTATTTTGCGAATGTAATAATGTCTTGTACATCCTTCTGATGTCCATCAATTTATGTACTTGCATTTGAGAATCAACCTATGGCTTGAGAGGTAAGGTTTGTAGAAATTATTTTCATTAATACTTCAACTTCAATGCATTATGGCAGTTATTCATAGCACTTTGCCAATGGCTTATGTATTTTGAAATCTAAGCTGTTGTTGCTCATGTCTTGTAGATGGTTCTATTTCTTCTTGATGAATTCCTTCTTGAGCAAGGTTAGAAGCTAATTCATAGACAAATTCTTCGAGATGTACTGCAGCTTTTGACTTTGGGTGCAACCAATACATCTTAGTTCGTCCACTGACTGTCCGTTTCAGCTGAGCTATATTGTTACTAATAAGCTGAGGCATTGCCCTATTGACGGTCTTGGCAGATAAGCTGGTCATATCAGCAATTTCTGATTCGGAAAAATCAGATCCCTTGTGAATTATCAGAAAATCAACTATTCTGGCTGGTGCACTGTGAAAAGCTCGCTCTAGTGGTCCCATGCCATCACATGGTTCATCACCTGAATCTAGTTCTTCCTTGCTGTCGTTAACCATATTCGGACCTCTCCACAGCTGCTAAACTTGTAGGCATAATTTAATGTATATTATGACAGACTAATAAGTATTGCTAGATGTACTCATATGGTCCCTGTGACGGACAAGAATGTCCGTAAGTATTTATAGGTCTAACTCTGCTATAGAGAAATGTGGGTAAGAATATAGTCTGGAAGCAATCACACTTTGTAGCCCTACGTTATCTTTATCTGAAATGCTATATAGGTAGCTGTACAATTGCAAAAGAAACTATGCTGAAAGACTGTTTCCGAGGAAGTGAAGTTGTAGATGGGAAGACGGCCCTAAACCACCTACAACAAATATCATTTGTCCTTCCATCAAATAAGAATGGAAAAATGTTGATTTCCGTCAATAAGCGTTTTTTACCTCAGATAAAAAGAATAATTAATTACACAAAACCAGCTACCAGCTTTATAGAGGCACAGCCAATGGACAACCTCATACCTGAAGGATTTAATAGAGACCCTCTTTTCATAACTGAAGGGAATCGGTATTCAAAAGGTGTCAAAGGACGTTATTACTATTACGAACACAAATCCAAAGTACATGATATAGTTTGTATTATTATTAGTGGCATAAGCAAACAAAAAAGGTACTTTCTAGGCTCGGTTCACGATTCGAGGTCAATTGTTTCAGAGGTATATAAAGTTGCAAAAAGAAAGAAAAAATTCTATAAAGCTGACTTCAATACTGCTATTGACATTCCTCATGGAATAGTTGAAAATCGTCAACCCATTAAAGCAGCAATTGATATTTTGGAGCATTTGAATCTAGTGAGAAAAACGGGTAAATTAAAAAGAGGATCAGCTGAATATGAAGTAATTTCTGAGAATGTGGTACCAACAACATTATCTGACTTTAGTGTTCAAACTTGGGGTTAAATTTCGTCGATGTTAGGCATTATGTATCAGCAAGCATCCTTTTCTGTTGACGTGGTATGTACGATAAACATTGTAGTTAGATACACTTTACTTTACAACAAGCAAACATTGACTATCTAAACTAGAGTGAGCCGCTGACATTCAATAGCTACAGATATAGAGCTGGCATTTCTAGATTATTTAGTAGGAATATCATCAAAGCTTTGTTTTCATTTTCTTAAATCTGTTTGCGGCATCCACTATTAACTTGCTTGCATATCTTACTTCTTCTTTGGTATGTATCTTCCTAACCCAAATCTAATTGAACAGTATGCCATCTTCCGAATACCCAAGAGCCATGATCACATGTGAAGGTTCAACCACTGTTGTAAGTTCTGATTTTGTGTGTTATTGATTAACACTTTATTTTCAACACCTCTAATGTATAGATTGAGACTCTGTTACTGGTATGACAAACTGGGCTAGTTTCCTCCAGTTTAGTACGCAGTCATTCATATCGTAAAAGTTCCGGATGGCTACATAGCTTGACTTGATATAGCACTCACTTACGCCTCTGATCTTGAGCTCGTCTAGGAATCGCTTGATGTAGGCCTCGGCTTGTTTGGGGTGCCCAGGTCAGCAGCGATATCTCATCTAGGTCACATGTATTACGTACTCTTGACACATACTGCAGTAGCCATATCTGTAGGTTTTCAGGGTTTGGCTCTGTTTTGCCCCCATTTGCGGTATAGTTTTGTACGTCTTTTAGCAATATATATTGGCTGCTTTCAATCAAAGGTTAGAGAATCCTTAAACATATTTTGTAAATCTTGCTGCTCGTCATCAGTTATTTCGTTTTTATTTGACCTAACCTTTTTCAATAAGCTTTCAGCTTTATCTTGACCTAAGATTTCCTTTAGTCTTTCTTCTGATTTTTTCCCTTCCCAGGAATCAAACAATTTGTTGACATTATATTTAGTATCCGGAGCAAAGTCCTTTATTGCATTGTTTATGATACTCCATTTACGTCTATCCAGATCCTTGGGCCTAAATACAGCACCCATATTATATTATCTTTTGCGTACTTGCTAGTAATAAGTCTTATTTAGATATAACAAACACAATCAGCAATGTTATTTATAGAACGATAAATAATCTTATGGCTATTTCAGTTGCTCAAAATACATGACAAATATAATTGTTGACCTTTCTTAATGATTAATAGGACACAGTTATATATTGGACAAAAAAGATTTAGAGAAGGCAAAGATATTTCATAAAGTTGAAGCCTACCTGACATTCCTAAACATACCTTAGTTAGAGAGACAAGGTGCAGATATACAAAGTAAGGTAGAAGAACTAGAAATGGTGAATCAATCATTAAGAAATTATGACAAGCTAAAGATGATGTTATATCGCAATTATCAGATCAACTTGTAGCATTATCAACAAGATTACAGGAAATTGAGAGAAGACAGAAGCTACTGACACATCCCTAGCATTAGGTAGAGTCGTAGTGCCACGGGAAAGACAGGAGTATTTCTTAACAGATGTGAAAATACTCGAACATTCACTTCAAAGGACGCGACAGACATTCCAAAGCATAGCAGAAGGAAAGACAGCCGGGAACTACATATGAGATTTAATACTTTTTTCCCTCCAATTCCTGAACAGCTCGATTTGTTTAATTTCATTAATGCATAAACAGCGTGGGTTAGAATTTGGATAAACTATCCCACAAGGGTGAAGAGTAAGAAATTTACTTTTAGAGGAAGAAAATGATCCAGTTAAACAATACAAATTCTCAAAATCAATATCAGTAATAGCTGACAGTATTGGAATATTGGAATAGAAATAAAAATATTTTTGAATGTTTTACTCTTTTATCAGCACTTGCAACAATCACAAGCAGAATAAATATTGGACAAATAGTCACTTGTAATTCCTACCGTAATCCATCACTACTGGCAAAAATGATGTCAACATTGGATATTATAAGTAACGCAAGAGCAGAGTTAGGTATAAGAGCAGGAGGGTTTGAGCAGGAATATCTAGCCTATGGATATCAATTTCCAACAAATGTACCAAGGATCAAACAATTAGACGAATCATTATAAAGAAGATAGGAAGAAAACTTGGATATGAGGAAGTATATGTTATTGATAAGGGGGCAGAGAATTTTCAATGCAGAGACTGCAAAATACTATATGTATTCTCGTAGCTGCCTCTTGATAAGAGGTACATTTGCTCCTGAAATGAACTGTAGTTATATGGTAAAACTTGGTGTAGGAATAGACATTTAGGTAGTTAAGGTCACCCAAGCAATCCTAATGATATTAGCCATTTTCATTTTTTCATGTTCTCCTCTGTTCTTTGCTATCGTATTTTCCAAACCAAACCTTTGATAATGCTTTGATAATGCTTTGATAATGCTTTGATAATGCTTTCTACGTTTGTAAAATAGTAATGTCGGACTAAAAGAAAGATATCGGATTCCAGTACATCAATAACCTCAAGCAGATAGACCTGTATTTGGAAGATGTGTAGTTTCTTCTACCATTTTAGCACCATTGACAGCTACTTGTGATGTTTCTCTGGCGTTATCTCTTAAATATTGTATAGATATCCTCATGGTCTCGCTAGTTGCAAGCGCAGTACCATTCCACATTCTAATAGCTGCTATCGTACTATCAGATATACTGCTTACTACTCTTGCATATGTTCCTGTAATCTGTTTGGGTGAGATCCAAACAAAGTTATTAAAAAAAGAATTCCATGCACTTTGAAATGAATTAGTAATATCTCTTTGTGATTCTATATAATTATCGATAATATCTCTTGTTGCATTCACAGTCTGCTCCTGGTTAGTGGTGACAGTTTGCATGTACCGTGGCAATTCCCTGTGTGTTTCATCAATTGCTCTTCTTGTCTTATTCTTTGCATCATCAAATGTTTGATTAATTATTTTTCTTGTGTCTTGATCAGTTGTTTTTATGCTACTATTCTGATCATCTTTTCTTGTAGACATACTTACTTTGACACCTTATGTTAGTTAAAGGTTGTTTATTACCTAAGATTGTATAACTACCTGTTTGTCTTCAATTAGCAGTACTATCCGGTTCAAAAATAAAGACATTATTCTCTGTATCAACTTCTCGTTTCCGATGTTATAACTTTCCCTCCGAACTTTTTCCACTTTGACAGAATATTCTTGAACTGACTTGACGTCAAAATAGTTGGCATATCTGGCACATGCTTATTAACATGAGTGGAAACTTGGCTGTGATTAGTTGCAAGACTCTTCCTATATCATTAGAAAAAACAAGATGTACTCCTACTTTTTTTCCCCAATTCTACTCATAGTAGTGAGAATTAGTCAAAACCTGTATTTTACTAATGTTTATTCACGTTTGTTTAATTATAGACATATCCAATCATAGTTAGCAGATATTGCAGGCTAATATACGAATGTGGTATTGAAAACTGCAAGATGGCATTCTACTATGACGAATACCAGTTTGCAAATTAAGAATCTATGCCTGATCTGATCCTAGGCTATGGTAATAGGACTGCTTCAAAGTCTCAGTGACATATGTGCACGTTGGACAATTTCTCATTGTCTTGTCCTGCTCGTAAACGTCTATCACATATTGTCCTCAATCTCTTCATCTTCATTTTCACCTTCAATTAACATACTACAAAATCGCGTTTACATGCCTGTAACAACAACACCGATACCACCTTAATAGACATAGATATGAAAAAAACATACTTTTTTTGAAAAGCTAATCAATTTATCCTATCTTTGACAGTTCATACAATCCATATGAGTGTTGAAATGAAACGGCCTAATATGGTAACAACATAAGACTTCTTACGATCGTCCGGACCTCTCCCCAAGTGTAATACTATCTGCAATATCTTGTGGCACATGCCTCATTCATCACACAACAGCGGGAAGGAAAAAACTGTCTCATATGATTAGTATTGGACATCACATGCATGTGAGAGAGCGTGTTTGTTCAAGTAACGAGGTGTGGAATTATGGACCACCATTTACCTTTATCACCTCTTTTTGCATGTGGTCAAAATCCTCTAGGATACGAAAAGCATTAGACTTTACCATTTTGAAAAGCATAATAACTTTCTTTCTTGATAGTACATTAGCACGTAAATAATAAGTCATGTTATCACAAAAAACTCCTTGCCAGAGGTTACTGCCATCCACAAAAAGTATTATTCTTCCCAAAGCAGATGACAATAAAACTAAATTTTACGTTTGATAAACCAACTAATGCGACAATTAACGACAAGCCTTTGCGGGTTTAAGGGAAATTTTCAAGGAATCAGTGAAATGGTCGGTATAGCATACTCTCCCTATTCCTAGACTGGACCAGAATTGAAGGATCTATTAAAACTGTCAATTTTACATGTTAGATTCTCACATAATGAAACATAATGAAACCGATTTAAGGTATAATGATGATTATAAGAATAGAATAGAAATGTGCGACTTAATCGATTATGAATTGAAAGATAGGCTACGAATGAAGAAGACTGTTGAAGAGCAGGAATTGGAAGAACTCGAGTTAGAGAAGGTAGAAGAACAACCTATTACTATTAGCAAGATAATCAAGAAAAGCTGAAATCAAATTAAACCTAATAAGGGCCTTAACTCATTTTTTCTGTCAGTCTTCATTCTTATTAATAAACCTCCCTTAGGGGCGTAACTAATTATTATATAAATGATAAAAGATGGTATATAATCAAAACCGACTTCATCAAAGAAATAGAAACTGGAAGTTACTTGGGTCCAGACTCGAACCCAGGCATTAACGCCACTACCAAATTACCGGTACTGGAGGAAGCGAATGGTTAATGTTCAAAGAGAAGAAAGCATTTACAAGTTTCTCGGTAGACGACATTCAAAAAGCGAAGAGCTTTTATGGCGAACCACTTGGGCTAGAAGTTTCCGAATCGTACCACGGAATTCCTCTATTGGAGCTCCATATAGCTGGTGGGACGAAAGTCTTGATTTACCCCAAGACCAGTCATACACCTGCATCGTTTACCATCCTCAATTTTCCAGTAGACAACCTTGGGCAGACTGTAGATGACCTTACCAAGCGTGGTGTTCGTTTTGAGATGTACAATGAAGGCAATCTCAAGACTGACCAAAAGGGTATTTCTCTCAGCAAGGAAGGTCCAAAGATCGCATGGTTTAAAGACCCCGCTGGGAATATCTTGTCAGTGCTTGAAGAGAAGTAGTGATCGAGGCACATAGACAAGATGATGTTGGATTTCTCAACATTTTTTGCTTGTGTCACCTAGCACATTAAATGTGATTGTATGGTAATACAAAGACGTAGAATAAAGAAACTATAGGCCGTTCTGCTTCGTTTATTCTAGGTAGTTGAAATTATCAATCATATGCAAGGTTAATCAGATCAAATTAAGTCCAATAACGCAAATTCAGAAACATGTAAATGGTAAAAAAGTCCCGTTTATAAGTTATTAATATCTCATACAAGGACTTCGGTACAGATGACCCTTTTTTATTTATTTGTCTATGTAAAAAACATCTTGTAAACGTTTAGATATCAAAGAGCTTATATTTGATCAAACTGAGATCTATTTCCAAGTGAGATTCCTAGATACTTGAGATTATTTCCAAGTTCTAACGTGGTTTTCACCTATTTAAAAGCTTTAACGTGTATCAGAAAACGTATTTATCTATCTAATCAGAGATTCGGATAAGTTATAAGGTTGTTACAGTCTATAAATAACATTATTAATTGGGAGAGTTACTGTTAAATAACACAACCTTTACACCTACGCACTAAATCTCAATAAATGAAGTTCCATACACATTTCTGAACTTTTTGAACATCAGGGTACATTCGTTGCTATCGAAATTGTAACGTGTACCATCAATAACTTCTACAATTCTTCTTTCTTGATCTTTGTCGATTATTGCCTTTCCACACATGATACATGTGATTTCAGATTCATTCTTTACCATCGTTGTTGTGGTAACCTTTTATTATATTGTAAATACACTTCTTCATATTTATAAACTACAGTTAAGATCTTGCTCGCCGACGAAATAACCATAATGGAAATGGAGATTCTACAGGCCCTTCGCAGTCAGTTTCAGACGGTTACTATGTTTTCTTGCATCCTCTATCTGGAGGTCAACATAATATTAGTTTAAGCAGTTCAAGCTACTTCTGACATCAACAACGAAGCACAGAAGATTTAAGCGCATTTAGTCAACTAACAATTCATCTGGTAAACGTCATATCCTCTAAGATAATAATACTGATAACAATACTGATAACAATACTGGCCAAGTAATCCAGCAGCGGTAACGGTAACCTGCTGCTTCTACCGTAGTCGAATGCGCTGCGAATTGTGATGCCAGTATTTATTGGGCGCATGAACGGCCTGTCCTGCGACATTTCTCAAAGTAGTGGTCGCATTCTCCATTTCTATCCATCTTATATCTATCTATCATTGGAAAAAATTTAATTGTATTTATCTTGTAGATCACTTCCATACTTCTGAATCAATTTGTGCACCTTCGGATCAATGACAAAATTACAATAGGGAGCATTTCGATGAATCTCATAGTAATTTTTGTGGTAATCCTCTGCAACATAGAAATTCTTAAAAGGGGTAATCTCTGTCACAATAGGATTTTTGTAAATACCTGTATTTTCTAGATCCCTTTTTGACTTCTCTGCAATCTCTTTCTGTTTTTCATCATGATAAAATATAGCAGATCTATATTGAGTACCGATATCATTGCCTTGTTTATTGAGAGTAGTTGGATCATGAGTATGCCAGAAAACATCAAGGATTTTTTCATAAGGTATAATTTTTGGATCAAATTCTATCTGAATCGACTCTGTATGTCCTGTGTTTCCTGTACATACCTGTTCATAAGAAGGATTTTCCACTATTCCTCCTGAATACCCTGGTAGGACGGATTTGACACCTTTAAGTCTTTTGAATATTGCTTCACTACACCAGAAACATCCATTGGCAAGTGTTGCTAATAGTGTAGTATTACTACTGCTATTATTATTATTCATTTGTTATTGTTTTAGGCAACTCCTTTGTCTTTGGTATAAAGCGTATAGATAATGAATTGACACAATCCCTTGTATCTTTCTTTGTGAAGCCTTCTCCCACAAATTCGTGTCCTAAATGCCCACCACAGTTTGCACATTCGATTTCAGTTCGTACACCGTCAGGATCTGGTACTCGTTTTATTGCATTTGGGTAGCTTTCATCAAAGCTTGGCCATCCACAACTAGCATCAAATTTGCTTTTTGATGAAAATAGAGGAGCATTACATCTTCTACAGATAAATGTTCCATCTTGATAAAAATTATCATATTCGCCTGTAAAAGGAGCTTCCGTTGCCTTATTTACAATAACTTTTTCTTCATGTGAAGTTAGCCTGTTGTAATTCATATTATGTACATAGTATGGCAATATTCTATATAATAATCATCCTTAGCGGCATAATTAAGCAAACAGCGGACTACAATTAGCTATAAAACTATATCTAGTTTTATAGTTAAAAGGCATTAAGAATCACAAACATTTAATTTTATCTAGGGAGAATTGAATAAAATTCAGTAGATGATACTTTGACTTAATGACCACCTTAATTAAATAGGTTAATTAGCTGATGGTGAAAATATATGGATCACAATAATGGAGGCATAGGGACTTTCCTGAAATTTATTGAGATTGAGAATACATGTGATTTACGCAGCTTGATAATGAGCATAGACTAACCAGTAAAGCCTATAGAAAATATTCACATATTCAAAA
>AF_2010_repII_A100DRAFT_1000124_pt1 | contig 12402 bp, 13 predicted proteins | sample AmaForreplIIA100_FD_9198 | JGI IMG/M metagenome (IMG submission 9198) | reverse complement strand
CGCCCGTTCTGTGGCCGACAATATACTCGATTCCGACTTTATCAGCAGCATCCACCAACCGCTGTGTGACGATGCCATCTAATACCAGCATCTTTGCCCCTTCTGTCCTATCTAATTTTTTCACCACATCAGAAACAGGAACTTTAAGTAATATTTTCATGGAACCATCCAAGACTATGGCTTCCAGCGTTTCATTGATCTGTGGATACATCGCCTTAACGGCCGACAGAATCTCTGCATTATCTTCCAGCAGAGTTGTGCTTGGTTCTCCTGAACTACCCTTCGTCTCTCCGTCTTCCATGGTGTGTTCTTGTCTATGATTCTTATGGTTCTGTCTCCTTACAGGATACTGCAGCTGACGCGCTGTTGCACGTACCTCTTGCACGTTGGCACCAGCAAATTGCATACCTTCTCTCAAGATCTCAGCGATCTCTAGTCAAGTCTCCTGCTCGATCCCCGTCAAGAAAGGCGATTACTTTTTTACCTTCAGTGAGCTTTATGACGGTTTCATCGATTTTAGCCCCCTCGATCGCAATTGCATTATCAAAGCCAGCACGCAACAAATTGATTACATCTGCACGCCCTTCTACTAGAATAATCCAGTCAGAATCAAATACTCCAGTTCCGCAAGCAAGCTGAACTTTTCCAAAGGTCGTAAGTTTGCCGGGTTTGCTGGCGTCGTATACATCCTTAAGCATTTCTTCTCCTTCACTGATAGTTTTTGTAGCCCACTCCTGCACGATCTTTTTCGCCCTATCGACAATAACTTTTTTCTTTATAGCGCGTATATCGTCTATGCCACTTAATACAAATTTCGCTTGGAACGGGCCAACCTTGTCAATGCTTTCAATAGCTGCGGCTATAAGCGCGGCGGTTGAAATATCTGTGCTCATGGGAATTATCGCATCACCCTTTGCCATATTTGACTTTGAGTCCACATTAACCTCAATCCTTCCAACCTTTGAGACTTTCTGTAATTCATTCAAATTCATTTCTGGTCCAAGAAGACCTTCGGTTTGTCCAAAAATCGCTCCGATTATATCTGCCTTTTCGACCAGTCCGTCAACCTCAAATTTTAGTTTAACGTGATACTTTACAATACCCGTGCTAGGCAATTTCATAACCTCATATCTATTATTAAGTAAATTTAAGGGGAGTTGGCTTGAATATAAGTGCTTTGACCACGTCAACTGGTATTGTTCAAAATATCGACGACAATTGGTAAATGTTCATATATAAAAATACAGGTCTTTTCTATTGCCAGTAATTCCGGACAAATGCGGTGCGTATGTTACAAGATCTTCGACATGTCTAATCTTTCCGTTACATATCCTTGCAAGTGCACTTTTATAGAATAAGCTGGCGTTGTTGCCGTTGAACTGCAAATGTTTCAGAAGTTTGCTTGTTAAGTGCTTTCCCGTTCTATCCATATCGAACAGCAAAATTATTTTCTTTCCAATAGTACCGTGATGATCGACGAAGTCTGCAACGCCTTTAAATCGACTGAATATGGTCAGATCTCCATTAAATCCAACACTCGTAAGGGCTTTTGCGTCTCTTTTTCCCTCTACCACTATGATCGATCCGTTTTCAGATTCCTCGTTGAGCATGCTGATAAACGAACGCAAGCGGCAAACAGTGTTATCATCTATAACCTTGTACCGCATAAGACAAATGATATTAACAATGAAAACATTTAACAATTTCCTCTCTAAATCCCTCTAATGGGAAAGTTGGAAAAATATTTTCGTCAATCGGCACAGGAAGATGACTGTTCAAGATAATCAATAATCGCGATAATGTTTCGAAAGTGAAGTTGATTTCTGAATCATTTATCTTATGAGGACTACATGTTTCGATTGCTTATTTATTGACGATGGCTTCCTAGTTTTTGTGTTGGAGGAGTATTTATCACTACAACCATGGATCGACTCCTTTCTTTAGACTAGTCGCATCAATGAGACCTTCTGCATATCCGATGCTCAGAACAGCCAATTCAGGTTTTCCCTGCCGCAGGAATCTTTCAGCGTCATCGATATAACATTCCGCATTGTCTAAAACTTCAAAATTGATCCTGTTCCCTGATTTCGATTTATCCTTTCTAGAATTACGATTAATTTTAGATAATGCCTGTCTAGCTTTAGGAACGTAACGTGCAATCATGTTAGCTGAAAGGTTCTGCATATTTGCAGTGTTATCCACCGGTTCATCGAGACTCTGTGTAAGGGTCATCAAAGCCTCGACTTCTGTAAAATGCAATGTTCCTGTAACGATTATAGAATGAGGGCCTTGTCCAAAATTTATACCACGAAGTGTTCCAACCCTGCCAGATATGATTTTTTGGTCTGGGATACCGATTCTGGATGCTACAATTGCAAATGTATCTTTAAAGAAAATCTTGTATCTAAAGTCTTTTTCTATTTGCAACAGTGCTTTAAAGGCCGAATTTGGATCAAGAAAGAAGGGTTTTCTATGGTCATTATTGTATTCAGTCAGTATGAGTGTATGATTTCCAGCTAGTAAATTCTCATAAACTGTATTGTAGACACTGACAGTGGATTGCAATTCAGACATAATGGTAATTATCCTTCCAAACTTGTAGAGATGGAGCCCAGACTCGCCGATTAGTGATGTAATCCCAGATGCCGCGTGTATTACATCTACCTTGATCGAATTTTTGATAGCCCTCACATAGAGTTCGATCAAGGTAGTGGCGATGAAGGGATCACCATATGTCAACAAAGCTAAATCGTTTGTACGCGCCTGTTCGAGAATATCGCGTCCGTCTTCAACAAACCATCGTTCCGCAGGAAGTATATTCATTTTAAAATCGTGTAGTTCAGCTAGGGACCTCAATCCATTTAACTCGCCGTCTGATACGAAAGCTGAAAATCTCTCCAAGTATATTATATCACAATTCTTCAAAATTTCTAGTACATGAATACTTATACTTTTGTAGCTATTGATCCCCAAACCGATAAAATGAAGCATAGAGAAATAGTCTTCTTGTAGTTCTATATTTTATTCTTAGTAACGTTCTTGCCATTGTTGTGAAGTCGTGATAAGTGAAAGAGTGCCCTGCTGAAGACGTCAATGCTAGAGATGTATTCAGCTGTTCCTACATGTTCATTTGGTGTGTGCGAGGTATGCGGTTCACCGGGTCCATATGTAACAACTGGGATATTGAGCGCATTTCCCAATACGTTCATGTCGCCAGTTCCTGTTTTTCGTACGAGGACCGCGTGACTCCGACAGACATCAAGAATAGAGAGAGAAAGTGCTCTAACAAGGGGCGAAGAGTGGTTTGCTTCAAATGGTTCTGTTTTGTCTTCTATTCTAAATGTTGCCTTGATTGCTTTCTGAGCGGCAGTTCTCTCAATGATCCCCTTAAGTTGTTCAAGTACTTTCTCGCAACTAGTGTTCGTAGGGATGCGCATGTCAACAGTTATTTTGCATTTTTGAGGCGTGACATTATGACTAGATCCGCCGGTAATTTCCGTAAGGCTACAACTTATTGAGTTAGTTCTGTTGTCATCATCTCCAGCCAAAGACTTTATTGCATCCCAAAAGCCATAAATCTCTTCGATCGAATTTTTGGCTAACCACGGAGCGCTTGCATGAGTGCTGTTGCCGACATCACAGGTAAGTCTGATCGAAAGTCTTCCTTTGTATCCTATGGTGATCTTTTCTATTCCACTTGGTTCTCCGAAAATTGCGTAGTCCAATGGAAGTTTACTCTTGACAAGATGTTTGACTCCTGTCGCATTTCCTTCTTCATCAACTACTGCAGCGAAGACGATAGTTCCTCTTGGTTTTCGAAATTCAGAAGCGGCTAACAACATTGCGATTAGTGCAGCTTTTGCATCAGATGCGCCCCGACCATAAATATGACCATCTTTTAAGTTCACGGGGATTTCCCCAGGAACAGTATCCATGTGGCCGCAGAGCATTATTTTGGGATCGCCTGTTCCTTTGATGGCGATAAGGTTGCCCACACTGTCTATATGGGCCTGCTCGAAGCCCAGTTCATTAACGCAAGCTTCCTTGAGCATATTCGCCAACGAAGCTTCTGATCTAGAAGGTGTGTATAATTGTAGAGTACGCAACAAGAACTCGATAGCATAGTTAGGGGAAACCATTTTGATTTATTTTCCCAGGTTGCATAAGTAATCGATCATTAATCCAGGTACATCAACACCAGTTACTTTAACAGTATTTTTAAACTCTGTTGTGTTGTTTACTTCGTGAACCATCAATCCTTCTTCTTCACTCTCCATTAAATCAACACCAACGATCTTACCATCCATCGACTTCGCAGCCTTCACGCATATATTCTCCAACTGATTTGAAACTGGACATTGTTCTGCACGGCCGCCAAGTGCCATGTTCGTCTTCCAGTCATCTTCACTAGAATATCGATAGATTGCGGCTACGACAGTATCACCTACTACAATAGCTCTGATGTCTCTTGGAGGGCGCTTTACGAACTCCTCTACGTAATAAATATGATAAATTGGGAACATATGCATCCTATCTTCTATTACTGCCTTGGCAGCATCTTTGTCACGCAACAGAGCTACTAGGCGACCCCAACTTCCGATCGTGGGCTTGATGACTGCTGGATATCCAAATTTATCAAGAGCTTCAAGGGCTGACTCTTCGGAAAAAGCGGAGAATGTTTTAGGTGTTTTCACGCCTGCATTCATGAGCTTCATATGAGCAAATAACTTATTTCCGCAGGTAGCTGCTGCATGTAAGGGGTTTATCACACATGCTCCTAGACCTTCCAGTGCAGCAGTTGAATGAAGACTCCTAAAATAGCTCACGCAGCGTTGAACAATGATCTTATTCTTATAACGAGAATTCGCTTCATTGAGATCTATAAATAGATCTTTGCAATCAACATTGTCTATTTGAATTCCTCTCTTTTTTGCTGCCTCGTATAATGCCTTTTCTTCCCATCGGATATTGTCGTAAAGGATAGTAAGAGAAGAAGTTGGTTCTGTCTCTGATTTCACTCGCCCCAGTCCTCGCCTACATCTTGGGCTGGTTTTATATCAAATTTATCTCCACTTTTTAATAACTCATAACTTGCGCCGCAATCTGGGCAGGTTATGATTTCGCCTTCTATCGAGTCCAAAGGCACTTTGATTTCTGCATCACAATCAGGACATTTAAGCATGGCTATACATCCTAAGCCTTTAGTTAATTTATATTAGGAGCCGCATCAGTAAGTATTTTTCTCTCCAGTCGCTCGTCTAGATACAATTCCAAGATGTCTCCCATGCGAAGTTCTTTTAATCCATGGGCTAGAGTCTCAGCTTCTCGACTGCTGGTTTCTAGCCCTAGCATAGATAACAAGTAAGCTGCACCATTCTTACCTGCAAGTTCACCAAATACAATCTTGCGTCTATTCCCTACGATTTTGGGTTCAAGAATTTCATACGCTGATGGATTTCTCAGAATTGCAGCAAGATGTGTACCTGCCTTGTGTTTGTACGCGCTGTCACCAACAACCGGTTTAGATGCAGGAACTACCAAACCAGTATATTGAGAAATTGTTTTTGAAAGATCTTTTAGCATATGTAGACGTAAGTCATTGTTTGATTTGTAAATCAACGTCAGAGCAACGGCGGTTTCAGCAAGTGTGGGAATACCTGTACGTTCTCCTAAACCCTCTATCGTGGTGTGAATCTGATTCGCTCCTGCATCACATCCTGCCAAAGCATTAGCTAGAGCTAAACCTATATCGTTATGACAATGCACATCTAAGGAGCTTTTTGACAGATCGATGTTTTCGTGCACCATTCTCACAAGGTTGTGCATTCCGGCCGGTCTCATTATGCCAACAGTATCGGGAATACTAATTCGTTCTATACCCAGACGATTCACTTCCCTGCACATATCTACTAAGAAATTTGGATCAGTCCTGCTTGCATCTTCCATTGTGAATCTAGCCTTCAAACCATGAGACTTAATATAGTCAGCTACTTCTAGTGCTCTGATCTTCGCCTGTTCTCGGGTAATCTTTAATTTTGCTGAGAGATGAATATCAGAAATTCCAATGTAAGTTGCCACCCATGCGGCGCCACAGCTGATTGCTACATCTACATCAGACTTGATGGCCCTCACATGAGCCACAATGTCTGCTCTTAGTCCTTGTCTTATTATAGTTCTAGTGGCCTCTGCGTGATCGGACGAAACAACAGGGCTGATCTCTATTTGATCAACCCCAAATGAATCTAACATCCACGCTATCTGAATTCTCTGTTTGACAGTGAATGATATTCCTGGATGCTGCTCGCCTTCTCTCAACGTAGAATCCAGAATTCTTATTTTTTTGTTTGCACTACCTGAATCATTATAAATGTGTGCATAATAGTTCGGATCCTCTGAATTTAGGGACATCGGTAACTAGATCCAGCTGATTTCGCAGATGATATAAATGTTATCGCAACGATGTTAGAGGGTTTCAATAATATTTATAGCGGTTTTCGACATTTCTATGCATTTAAGTCTGAATACCGGAGAAAATAAATCTAAAATCGACTAAAAAGTGCAAGATTTATCGCAACGTTTTGAGTACAATCACGGTATTTGTGTCAGAGACCCCTGCAGTTTTTCTGACATCATCTATACATTTATTAATTTCTCCAATAGTGGGAGCGGTAAGAATCACAGCAATATCATATTGACCTGTAATTTCATAGATCACCTGTACTCCACCGAGTTTCTTTAGGTCGGAAGAAACGGTGGATGTGTCAGAAGACGAACTAACCGATACCAGTGTTATTGCGCTCGTCTTTTCGCTTGCACCCAATTCGATGGTAAATTGAGCGATAACTCCATTATTTACCATATTTTTTACGCGCCTTCTGACTGCAGATTCGGATAACCCAACCTCGCCCGCAATCTCGACAAATGGTCGCCGAGAATCTGCTTGCAATATCTTTAGTATCTTATCATCCAGAGGGTCTAGGTCAAACGACATGTCGTCTTTTCTCCTCTTCTGAAAGAACCAAATCAATAATATGGATCGCGCGCGAAACCGNCTGTTCGTCCATTACAAGTGGTGGAAGNAGCCTGATTATGTTCTTTCCNGAGTATAACATCAATAAACCTCTTTGCATCGCATCAAGCAAAATATCCTTAACATCAAACCGCAACTCCACTCCAAGCATCATACCTAGGCCTCTGATTTCCCTAATGATTCGATGTCTCTCTTTTAACATTAGCAGGTTCTCTTTAAAATATCTCCCTGTCTTCTCAGCATTTTCAACTAATTTATCCTCAGTCAATGCCTCCAAGGTAGCGTATCCAGCTGCACATGCAAGTGGATTTCCAGAAAAGGTGGACGAGTGTTCTCCAGTTTTTATACATTCAATAATTTCATTCCTAGCTATTGTTAATCCCATTGGAACACCGCCTGCTATTCCCTTCGCCAGGCACATTATGTCTGGAACAGTATCCCAGTGTTGACCTGCCCACATCTTACCTGTTCTACCCAGCCCACTTTGAATCTCATCGAAAACCAAGACTAATTTGCGCTGATCACATATTTTGCGTATACTTTTGATAACATTGTCAGGAGGAACGATGATTCCAGTCTCTCCTTGGATCGGTTCCACAATGACAGTTCCGATAGTCTCATCGATCGCATCTTCCACTTTCGAAGGATCCGCGTATGGAACGAATTTGACACCCTGCAAGAGAGGTTGGAATGATTTGCGATATTTTTCATTGTGGGTTACAGAAAGAGCTCCAAAGGTCTTTCCATGGTACGCGCCATTCATGGCGATCACTCCTGCCTTGCCTGTGAACTTGCGAGAGAACTTGAGAGCTGCTTCTACTGCTTCGGCACCACTATTGCTAAAAAAAATCTTCTCTAACCCAGTAGGAATTATGGTCGACAGTTTGCGTAGGAACTTGAGTCTAGCATCGTTATAAATTGACATATGACATACGATTAACTTCTCCACTTGGGTTCTAATAGCCTGCACAACCCTCTCATTGCAGTGCCCGACAATAGCGACACCGTATCCACCCATGCAGTCAATATATTCTCTACCAGAAGTATCCCAAACCTTTGCACCTTTTCCCCGTGCAATGTTAACTGGGAATCTTTGGTAAATATGGCCTAAATATTGATCTTCACCATTCATTTCTGGGTAATCACTGTGCAATTATCATGAGCTATTGCATTTGAGAAAGGATTCTCTGTTTGCCCCGAGGCGATAATAGCTTCATCCACCCCCATTTGCAAAGCCTCAATAGCAGCTAGGACTTTTTTTTCCATACCAAATCCTATACGTGGAAGGACCTCTTTAGCCTGTTCTAACGTCATGTGTGTTATCAAGCTATCGTTTAGTGAAAGACCGTTGACATTTGTTATAAATATGACTTTGCTAGCTTTTAAAGCACCTGCTACATTTGCAGCTGCGCGGTCTCCGTCAACATTCAGAAAATCATATTCCTCACTCAGAGCAACCGGTGATATAACCGGGACGTATTCTTTTTCCAGTAACGTAGTTATTAAGGAGGAGTCTACAGAATATATTTTCCCTGTATATCCTCCATCAATCACCATTTTCCTACCTCTATCATTTATTATTACCAACTTCTTCTTACGGTCTGCTTTCAAGACCCCCCCGTCAATCCCTGTTATACCGGCTGCATTTATGCCATGGCGCAAGAGCATCCTCACTATTGATTTGTTAAGTTTACCTCCCATGACCATAGTGTAGATTTCTACGGTTTCCTTGTCAGTATATCTACTTCTTACCCCTCCTGGAGAGACAACAAATCCCTGTTCCTTTCCGAGCTTGTTAGCTGTGACAGTGACTTCCTTTCCACCGCCATGCACGATAACTACCTTACTTAACTTGGAGACCTTTTTTAGATCAGCCATTGTGGTCTGATGTAGTCCATCAACTACACTCCCGCCAATCTTTACTACAATCATACTGGTGTCAAAGGAGTGTATTTTAGACCATCCGTCTCATCAAACCCTTGCATCACGTTCATATTCTGTATCGCAGATCCAGCTGCTCCTTTCATTAAGTTATCAGATGCTGAAAGAGCCACAACTCTTTGATTATCGTCATCAATATCAAATCCTAGATCGCAGAAATTCGATCCGACAACAAATTTTGGATCTGGAAATTTGTATAAACCCTTCTTGTCTCTGATGAACCTGACAAAAGGCTCATTCTTGTATGAATTTCGATACATTTTCCAGAGATCTAGTTCGGAAACTCCTTTCGTTAGGAACAAATGGTTGGTGGCTAGAATTCCACGAACTAGGTTTACTGCATGAGGACTCATACTCACCTTGATATCCTTCTTACCAATTAACCCTAATTCTTGTTCGATCTCGCCGGTATGTCTATGTTTAGCCGGTTTGTATGGTCGTATCACACCGTACCGCATTGCGTGATGTGTTCCGAAATTTGCCTTAGCACCAGCACCTGATGAACCTATCTTGCTATCAACCACTATGTGTTGAGTATCAATAATGTTATTTTCTAGTAGAGGCTTTATAGCGAGCAAAGATGTCACCGCCATACACCCAGGACACGAAACGAGCTGTGCCCGGATTATATCGGACCTATGAAATTCAGGAACTCCATAGACCGACTTTGCAAGCAGCTCTGGGAAAGGATGTTCCCAGCCATACCACTTGATATAATCCTTAGGATTCTTTAAACGGAAGTCTGCAGAAAGATCTATAATTTTCATTCCCCTTTCATATAACTCTTTGACAATCTCGTTTGATTTGCCGTGAGGAACTGATGTAAAAACCAGATCGCAAGAGTTTGCCAGTTTTTCTGTATCCATAGGTGCAAAGGTAAGATTAATGAAACCCTTTAAACTCGGATGAACACGATGTACATATTCACCGGCTTTTTGTCTGGAAGTGACCATAGAGATCTCAACTCTAGGATGTGATACTAGTAGGCGTAATAATTCTCCACCGACATATCCTGAGGCGCCAACAACACCTACTTTCATTCTAGAGATCTCCTTTTTCCTGTGGTCTCGTAATTTTGTCAAATGAATAAAGCACACCTACTTGAACCGGTTTTTAATATTTAATTTATATTTTTTGGTCACAAGTGTTCACTATAGGTCAATTATGACCAGTATTGGTCTACCTCTTAACAACTGTTACACTATAGTCTATTATGGCACTTGCAATATCGACAGACGAGACGTTTGATGCCCCACGAAATTCTACCGTATTGTTAATTTCGTGAACTAGTAGCCCCCTTTGTTCATCTTCCATTAAATCAACGCCTAGCACACCTCCTCCTACAGCACTAGCAGCACGCAAGGCAATCTCTTCAAGTTCCTTTGTTATGGGGGCGTTCTCAGCCTTCCCTCCTCTCGCTACATTTGTTCTCCATTCATTCTGAGCAGAGTAGCGATATACTGCCGCTATGATATCGTCTCCTACTACAATGCATCTTATATCACGCGGAGGCCGTTGGATCATTTCTTGTATATAATAAATACGGCCAAGTGGATTATTGTCTTCCTCTCTCATCTCAAATATCATATTAGCTACCTCATCGTCTCGCAATGGAAAAACTCCCCTTCCCCAGGAACCTATTATCGGCTTCAGAACAACCGGAAATCCTGTACCGCCAATAGCTTCCATGGCAGCTGATGCACTGAAAGCAAAGTGAGTTTTAGGCGTGGGCACTTTGTGTTTTGCAAGGGTCAGCGATGTCAGCAACTTATTGCCACAGGTTTCACCTACTTTGAACTTGTTGATCACAGGAAAGCCCAGAAATTCCAGACAGCTGGTGAGATACAATCCCCTAAAATGACTTATACTTCTTTGTAATATTACGTCTCCTAGAGAAAGTTCTTTTCGTTTACTATCTGTCGTGACTGTGATGTTTTTTGCGTCGGTCATTTGTACTTTTATACCTTTTTTTAAAGCCTTATCGTAAATCGATTTTTCTTCAAAGCGCAGTTTATCATAAAGAACGCAAAGGTCTACCATCTATTGCCCCCAATCTTCACCCACACTTTCAGCTGGTTTCAGGTCTACCTCGTTCTGAGTTTTTGAAGCAATCTCGAAGTCAGCACCACAGTCAGGACAAGTCACGATTTCCCCTACTAGGGCATCATCTGGAACATTAATTTCAGCACTACAATCTTGACATTCTTTCTTCATCTAACAGATGCACCCCTATCTTCTATGTCCTGGGATCGATTAACCTTATCAATCATATTTGCAACTGTGGACTGCAGACCCCAGAGCTCCACAAATCCCTTTGCTGAACTTTGATCAAAAGTTGATTTAGCAGTGTATGTTGCTAGTTGATCTCTATATAGAGAATGTCGAGATTCTCTTCCAACTACACGAAGCGATCCTTTTTGCATTTTTAATTTTACCTTTCCGCTAACCTTTTTTTGGGTTGCATCTATAAACTTATCCAAGTCTGATCGCAGCGGTTCCTTCCATAAACCAGAGTAGACCAACCAACTCCACTGCTCGTCAACAACACGTTTGAAACGGAGTTCATGGGTAGTTAGAACCATCTTCTCCAGATCTTTGTGAGCTTCAATGATTGCGACAGCAGCTGGAGCTTCATAAACTTCCCTGGATTTTATTCCTACTATTCTATCTTCAATGTGATCCACAATACCGATTCCTAATGAACCTACTTTATCATTAACGTATCTTACTAAGCTTATGAGGTTCATGCGTTGGCCGTCTGCGGCAACTGGAATGCCGTTTTCAAATTCTAATTCTAAATAACCTGAACTGTCATTGTCAAATTTTACGAATTGAAATGCATCGGCTGGTGGCTCGGAGTAAGTATCTTCAATGTTTCCTCCTTCGATTGCCCTGCCCCAGATATTAAGGTCAACACTATATTTTTTTGCCTCGAGACTTATCGGAATATTTTGTTCTTTAGCAAATTTCAATTCTAGATCTCGTGTCAAGTTCATGTCTCTGATAGGTGAGATAATTTTTAGATTTGGGTCGAGAGCGCGGATCGTGACATCAAACCTAATCTGATCGTTTCCCTTGCCAGTACAGCCATGTGCAACGGTTAAGGCATTGTGGTTATGTGCCTCTTCGACCATCTTACTTGCTATGAGCGGCCGCGCAAGTGCTGTAGCTAATGGGTATTTTTCTTCGTACAGGCCATTTGATTTAATGCTGGGAATAATGTAGTTGTTTGCAAATTCCTCCTTTGCATCTACGAAGATGTGTTTTATTGCTCCAATAGTTAGAGCCTTTTCTTCGATCGCGTTAAAATCTTCGTTCTGCCCACAATCCACTGTAAGACTGATGACGTCAAATTTGTGGAGTAACTGCAAGTATCTTATGCATACCGAAGTATCTAAACCTCCGGAATATGCGAGGATAACTTTCTCATT
>AF_2010_repII_A100DRAFT_1000123_pt1 | contig 12579 bp, 11 predicted proteins | sample AmaForreplIIA100_FD_9198 | JGI IMG/M metagenome (IMG submission 9198) | reverse complement strand
CAAATATGTCCAGATTCAATGGAGAATATAGCTTTAAGCTATCAATTACGCAAGAGGTCCAATGAATTCGATGTAAAACCTGACTTTAAATCCTAATTGGGAATCCCGGTGGTACACCAATCAATTTTAACACAGATATATAAAACGTAAAAGAACTTATGAATTTGCAGCTTATAGCTGGTCTAGGGTGTAATGATGAAGAAGATCTATTTGTTGTGATTTACCCACCTCAATTTGGCATGGTCATCACCCAACTAACTTACGTCTAGACCTGATGCGGTATCCCGGTGGCTAAATATCGGATCCATATGTGTTGGAAAGAATTTGAATGGACTAGTTCAGTAATCAGAAAGAAATAATATCTACATTTATTAGTCAATGAACTAGTGTATATCGAAGTAAATGTGTAATCCACCTAATGCAGAAAAATTTTAATTGCTATTATAGGCAGTCCAATGACCATTTGTGTAAACCAAAAATAACAAAAGAAACTAAATTTTTTGGTCCGAAGCTTTAAGATATGGTTAAATTACTCTAAAGTTGCCTAAAAAGGAAACTGTCTGGAACCGGATCAGATATATCTATAGACTTGCAATAGTATACTTGGCAGACTAGTCAAAACTTATAGTCATACTGATTTAAACACTAATTTTCCTAATGTTTAGGATTGATTAGTTCAGCTCGCAAGAAAAGATCTCCCCTCATCTCACATTCAGAAAAAAAACATGACAATAATAATATCGTTATTGAGGATTGGCTTCTAGAAAGACTTGCAGATAAACTTAGGAAAGCTTCTATTATTGTTCACCGCAGGCACATGCCTCATTTACTATATAGAAATACCATTGAAGAAAATGAAGACGCCCTACAGGAAGAAGTTGGTCTAGTAACTGAGAAATATATTCTTATTATTACCTATGCTTATGGGGGCTTTATCCCCTCCAATTTTCAGAAAGTTGAGGTATATACATTAGATAAATTCACAAGATGGATTGTACAAAAACAGAGAAGAGAACTGCTATTGCAATGTCTTGAAAGTTTCGGATAACAAAAACAATTAAGGCGAAAATTTCATTTTTATAGTTATTAGCCGCAATAGATCATTTTTATTAATGTTTAATTAGTAAATTCCGGTTTACAACTCGATCTATTTTTTGAATTCAACTGCTATAAAAGAAAGAGGAAATTATTATGTATTTTTATATGCCCTCATATTCTCCATATAACCTAACAAATAACAAGACTTCAGCCCAAATTAGTGTTCTCCTAGCTGAGGATGAAAATGATATTGCATTTATATACAAACAAGTGTTAGAATCAAGAAATCATCGAGTTACGGTAACGTCAAACGGCGAAGATTGTCTCAAAGCTTATCATGATGTATTTCAGGAAATGATCTCTTCTCACACAGAAATGATGACGCATTTTCAGTTACCTTTTGATGTAGTCCTATTAGATTATAAAATGCCCCAAATTAACGGACTGGAAGTAGCAAAAGAAATCCTTGCAGTAAATTCGCATCAGAGAATAATATTTGCTTCTGCGTTTGTACAAGAGACACTAGAAATTTCAATAAAACAATTAAAACGACCAGTGGAACTAATTCAAAAACCATTCACTTTGATGAAGTTGATTGACACTATAGAGGATAAAGAGGTATATGCTGAATTACAGAAATTTAATGTTGATCTAGAAGTCGTGAGAGCCTTTATTCCAACTCACGAACAAATAACTGATTTGTTACAAAAGTTGAGAGTCATTCAAAAAGAGAACTATGGTCCTATTTTTTAATAATCACTACGTAGTATGTAATGTGATTATTCCTGAAATTAATGGATAATATTATTGTTGACACTCTTTTAAGCAGGGGAACCAGAGATACACCTATCGAAATCGAGCAAGTGCTGCTTGGATGAAATTGCGCTGTTTGGACTATTTGTAGCAGGATCTATTTATTTAAATGAACGATATTCAGACGCTAAACGAACCTAATCAACCAAATCTATACTACATTATGTGAGAAGGATCTAGTTATTATTAAAAAGAGTGATACCGAGAATTGTGTAGCAATTACACAAATAGGAGAGGCATTTATCAAAAGAACTCATTAATAGATATAGATAGGGATAAGTGCAAATTCAAAAGTCCAATTTGGTAGGATTGATGCTCATATTGCTGTATGTGCATTCGATAGACAAATTATGTTGCAAGCAGTGAAGAAAGCTGAAACACACAGATTTAGGTTTCTACACGATATTGTAGATTCTATTTGGGTCACTAAGAAAGTAGAATTCAACAATGGAACAATAAGTTGAAAGATGAGGCAATGCTATAACTTATACAGTTGACTGGACCGGATTTGCATTAAAGGTTCAAAGATATAATCAAGAAACTATGGAAGTTAGATAGATGGTCCTGCATGATTGATTATGTCAGCAAGCTGTCCAGATCTGTCGCCAAATAGATGTCAGTACATAAGTTAGTGATGTCCCACCTGTAGCATGAATATTGAGGTAGTTTGTGTAGGAGTGGGTTGGAGTAAACGATGGGACCAGAGATGTTGAACATGGTCGTAGAGCTTTAGAATCAATTGACAGGATGCTATATTCTTACTGGTTAAACGTAGATAACTTAAAAGCTATCTATGCACTTCAATAGTCGTTTGATACATTAGATCTTTTCAGATAGTCGTCCTCATCTGTCTTGTTTGCCATGATCTCGTTCAGTTTCTGATCTCCCTCTGGAAAGTCTGGGTCGCTGGCTANGCAAGCCGACATTATCTCCTTTCCTTTCCCATATATCCTGACATGCACTGAGGGATCTTCAGACACAACATACGTTCTTCCCTTGTGTTTCTTGCTACGAATGGGAACCTTATGTTTTGTCAACAATTCGTCTCATTCTTCGGGAGTAATCCAATTCTTGACTAGCTCTGATGCACGCTTATACATCTTTATTTCATCAACTTTATCGACACTTTTCAGAATTCTTTTCAATGTCTCAAATTGCTCCTGTATCGTTCCATAGGCACTTATTCTTGATATCATCGCTAGGCGCTCGCTAGGACTTAACATTTTCTCTGGTTTTTGCAATTCTTCTCGTATGAATTCCTTGAACTTGTGAAAAGGTAGTACTACACTGTAATAAGGTGATAGATAATTATAACCAAGCCATACAATATTACGATAAGGTTTTAGCTATAGTGCCCAATGACGTTGATGCATTAGCTAACAAACGTGTGCTAAGTTATCAGAGAAGGAGACGAATACAATCCTAAACCGGTCTTGTACTACTATGGAGGAGGAGGACAATTGATAGAGGGTAGTTCTCGTTATTATTATTCTCACTTGGACTTCAAAACCACGGCAAAAATAGCACTTACCACAGACAATAGCTTTGGAATATACACTCAATCTATGATATATTTCGATCTTTCTGTTCTCAAATTATACGAGTTGCATCTAGAAAACTATTCCTATATGTCTTGTTCAGTAAGGCATAAGTACATCTATTCCTTTAACCAGTTGTATTTAATGCATAAATACTCAAGTATTGGCGTTCTTCTTGCGATAGCTATAGTTATAATCGCAGCTACGGTGACTAGTTCTGCTGCTGCATTGTCGATTCCTTTGATAATGGCGCAACAAAAAAAACAAGTCACAATTACAGCACAGCTTGATGATTTAGGGAATGTAATCAAATGGGATGGCCTACTTCGGCCCGCCATTCACGAATTAAATCTTAGGCACCCTGGATTGAATATCCAAATAAAATATACAACTACTCCTTATAATCAAACTAGGATACACTTGTTGGATGCTATAGGCAATAAAACTAATATTGATTTAATTTCTGTAGATCAAATCTGGCTCGGAGATTTTGCTCAAAGAGGATATCTGACAAACTTAACGCCTTATTTGAAAAGTTGGAACAGGAGTTCTGACTGGTATCAAACCAATTTGGACGGTGAAGTATATAATGGCAAAGTGTACGGGATTTGGGCTTGGACTGATGTACGTGGAATATGGTACTGGAAGGATCTATTAAGCAAGGCAGGTGTAAATCCAGCTACTTTGCAAACATGGGATGGATATATCGCAGCTGCAAAGAAGTTAAATGCTGTTTTAGGACCTATAGGTGTATCTGGTATGGCCCTTGCTGGTTTGAACTACTCTCCGGATTTGTGGTATCCTTATCTATGGATGCTCGGTGGGGATATTCTGGTGATGAAGAATGGACACCCAACTAAGGGTACTTACTGGTTTCCAGCGTACAATAGTTCAGCTGGGGTCAGGGCTCTAGGATTTATCAAGCAACAGATAGATGCAGGCATAAAGCCGTTGAAAACTAACCCAGCTAAACTTTTTGTTGACAGGGAGCTGGCCGTATTACAAAGTGATTCATCGCTACCTGGTGCCTTTTCGAAGCAACAATGGCCAACCTTCACACAAAGGATCGGATTTCTGCCGGCGTTCCCCATGCCTAATGGGGTTAATCGTACTTCCACTTTAATGGGGGGATGGGAATTAGCTGTTCCTGAGACATCAACTAACAAGCCCCTTGCGTGGGAACTAATCACACTGATTACGGATCCGACAATTATGACTCCCTGGCTAAAAGTAACTGGGTTCCTCCCGACTGAAAAGTCCATAGGTTCGGGTTCTAACTTAGCAATATTGAATCAAACCATTCCATATTATGCTGATATGGTATCAATGATTCCAATTGGGAACACTAGGCCTGTTACCCCAGAATATCCACAATTGGCAGAAAATGTAAGGGAAGCTATTGATGAAGTTTACCATGGCGTAAAGCAACCTAAAGAGGCATTAGACCATGCTGCACAAAAGTCTGCAAAGCTTTTAGGATGGTAGGAACTATCTCCAGATTTCCAGATTTCATTTCTCGTGGTAAATATGGGGACGAGACCTAGCTGGAACCTGATATGATTGCGAAGATAGTGCTCAATCAAATCTAGTCGATTTCTTCTATATTTTAGCGTAAATCAAGGTTTCTGTGAGAATTCCCATGATGGATCGATAGTGTTGGTAGTGTATGTAGTGCAGGTTTCTAAAGGGAGGGTACAAATCTGTCTATTTTTATTATTATTGATACCATCACGGTATAGTAATAAAGGCATGATAAACCTGATGGTTGTAAATAATATTGGANGGTATAACAAGAATTCATTTATTTTAACATATTATATCTTGGATCCTTTTTTGCTTCAACTGTTATATACTTTATTTGATATATTAGTGCTAGCTAGGCTATTTTATTACTCTACCTTCAGCTGCTTGTTCAAAGTGCCTTTTGTATTACGACATAGATTGTACCAATTGCTTGCTTGTACCTCCCATAAATCATAATCACCAATACCTCTTTGCCTCTTTTTTAGAAGCAGAAAGATCAGACCAATCTATACTCTTTGAATTTGAATTTGGAGTCCATATTTGAATTTGACAAAATCATCGTAAACAAAACATAAAAATTCTATAAGTAGAACTCAATTTATCTATCTACATCCGTTCAAATCAAATCAAACCCAAAGATAATAAGTCGTACAGTATGATGATAAGCAGCTGATCTACTATTAATAATCAATCTGTTTTTAAGTCACGTTTAAGATGGGTTGTTTCAGTTATACTATCTATTTGTAAATCGTCACTTCTACTAATTATTTTTGACAATGTTGGTTTTGCATCACTTCCCAATGTTATTGCCTCCCCTCCCCTTCTAAGAAATGAAATTGTTACTTCATTATCGGTAAGTTTTTTTGCAAACTCTTTTGCACTTCTTAGTTTGTCAAATAAGCCTGTTTCATCATCTGATGTTCTGAAAAATGTGGGCTGTAGGAGATCTACCTTTATTTTATTTTTATTTTCATGATTGATAATATCTATTTTTAGAGCCAGGTCACCTTCCAATTTAAGTTTAATTGAACCTGTTTGCACGGCCTTCATGGACTTGACGAACCAGTCAGCCACTTGGTCTTGTTTATCTATATGTAAATAATTTCTGTCTAGAATCATGTGAGTAAACGACTATATCGTAGGTCTATTTTTTTCATATGCTTGCGTGGTAATTACTATCCTTCCATTAATAGTCCATTTCACACTACCTATGTGTTTGCCATCAGGACCTTCTGCTTTTGGCATATCGATTGTGAGCTGGTGGAACTCATATGTTGCGGACATATTCTTCCCCATCAACCTATCAATAACCTGGCCTGCAACTTCTGACCATTTATTTGTAGATTGAATTGCTGTTTGGTCATTAGAAATTTGACTCATAAATTCATATAGACATTCTTCATTCTTAAGGGTATCAAAAAATCCTGCTCTCATGAAGATCATTAATAGACGGGCCGGTTTCCAAAGGAAAANCTAACTAAGCAAATTCTGGTGCCCTACATCTAAAGGCAATAGAACTGAAGGTTATTTTATCCAACAAACTGAACAAATGTTGTTGCTAAAATACGATGATCTTCTTAAAGGAGCTCTTGGTATACCAATTGGTTTATTCTCATGCGAATCCACAGTATATTATTTTGAACGCTAATCATAATTCGGTCTCACTTGTCAGGCGACTACGAATTTATCAGGCTAACCGCCGAAACATTATTTGTATAAGGATCCCGTTCTATGTATTGTATGTCTAAAAGAATAGCTTCTGCTAGATACGCCGCATCAGTAGCATTATTAAAGGCCTTTAAACCATCCCCTAGATCTGTTATATTGACCCATTGTGGTTCCAAATTATTTCTTTTGTCTAATTCGTCCAAACTGCATAGTCGATTAAAGAGAATACTATAATTCCAAGCCTTCTCTCGACTATTGGACACATCATTTTGATTATGCTTCTCAGCCATATTAGCAATACTATATAAAACAAATTATATCAGTCTATTTAGGTAAAACCCAGTGTTAGAATTTATTAGCGTCTCGTCCCATCGCCCATAGTCCGGTAGTAGCCAGTTTAGTGTTCACAGAACTATGTTACTATTCATAGTAACAAAGAACCTATATGGTATTGACGGTTAAATATAGGTACAAGCTATCGGTGATGACAAAACCAATAATGTTAAAGCAATGGCAAGCATTGAAATGGGTCTTTGAGGGGGATGAACCAGCCAGAAGTGATCCACAAATACAATGTTCAATTTGCCACAAACCCATGTCTGAGTATCANAGAATATTGGATGTTTTTCTCTGCAATTATTGTTATTGTCCAACTTAACGCTGTAAATTCTGATGCCATCATAATTATTATCGATTCTCGTGTGCGGTACGATCTGTAATAATACTGTAATTTTCAGCTATTTTTGTGGATTGTTAGAATTGAAAGCGCAGCCTGTTACCCTGTTATCCCAAGGTTTTGCCCCCCTCCGTTGAAGTGGTACCCCAATGTGATAGTACAATCACCGATACAAGTACATTACTTCGTGATCCATTAAAACAGTGTTATCATCTTTCCTTTGTCTGCTGGAGTCTCATATTTATTACGACTACATGCCAGCTGAAAGGTTTTATTGTTATGTTGTTTTACTACTATGAGGTAATTGACAGACAGACAAACTTGCGAACATGCTAAGAATTTCGACGAAAATATTACACCAAAGACATCTGGATGTGAAGAATGCGAAAAAGAAGGAACAGAATGGGTTGCACTAAGAATGTGTCTCAGTTGCGGTCACGTAGGATGTTGTGATTCATCTGTTGGCTTACATGCGACGAAACACTTTCAGAAAACAAATCACCCCGTTATGATAGCGCTTCCAAATAAATCCTGGAAGTGGTGCTATGTCGACAAAGATTATATCATGTAGACTGTATAGTATTTAGACCTCCAATTAAATTAGGAAACAACACTTAAAACAACAGAAAGATTAAAATCTCAAAGTATAACCTGGTATTATCCAACATCTGTGGGAGAACCACATACTATCTCATTTGTCTTGGACAATAAATCCAATACAGACATTGTTATTCAGTTTGCTGCCCCGACTTCTACTAAACTCATAGAAATTATTAACAACTAGATAATTCAAAACTTTATTCAAAAGTGGGTATCGTTACACTTCCCCCTAATTCAAAGGTGTAACTGGAGCTTTAGTATGTTAGTAAATGTCAGGCAAGGATTTTGTAATGGTCTAGAATTGTATGATATACATGTAATGATGCAGTGGTTCATATTATGTGTCCTTATTATGTGTTATAGGAGACCTTTCAAATGAAATGCTCAATTAACGGTTGCAATAACAGGGGTGGAAAAGTACTAGATCCAAAAAACCTAGATGGTCCTTTTGTTAATTTGTGCTTACAACATTGTATTGAAGGGTTTAATGAGTATATGAGAGAACATTATGGGATGGAGAAGCCGAAATGAACAACTGTCGATACTGCGGTCATAATCTGCAGTCACATAGAAATGGCCAATGTCATGCGATAGCTAGGCGATCTCAGATTGGTATTATGAATTGTCATTGTGAGGAGTACAGAGGGTCAAAAGGTAATGGTGAAACTTGTGCAGTTTGTGGCGCAATAGCGCAATGGGGATTACTTTGTAAGAAACATTATAGTTATAACGATTTTACTGGTTTGAGACTATGGCGTGAAGTGGAAAAAGAAAAGAAATGGAAGAAACGGATAATGTATGATTAAGTATGGTAAAATGGGTTCAAGTGGATTCATATTATAGACTCAACCTTGTATTGTGTTATTGTTGTATTAGGGGATAACGGACCAAAATGCACGTTTACACTATTCTATGTTTTAATGTTAATCAGTTTAATTTCCACTCAAACAGTTTCCTCTCTCATGCTCTTTGAATGAACCTTTAGAAAGGAAAGTACTCTATTTGTTAATTCCTGCTCCATCTTCACCATTCCAATGCTATCTAATAACTTTGCTTCCTTTATGACAATCCAATCGATAGGTGATAGTAATTGTGGTTAGTGTTAGATTAGCAGACCTGTTTATCTTACATCTCTTCAACTCTCCACTCCCACGCTAATCTTATTAGAAAGGTTTTCATCATATCACTATGGATTATTCAAATTTATGCCAAACAGTCGTGGATCTTGATCCAGGTATCCGGTATGTAGCTATCTGTGATGACAGAGGTGAAAATGTATATGGCGGGCAGCGAAATGGTGTAAAAGATATGCTCACTAAAGAGGAAACAAGAGAAGCAAACATACAGACATGGGCTATATGGGCGGTGCGTAGTCCGCTTGCATTAAAGGTTGGACGAGCAAAGTACACAGTAACAGAATTTGGAAAGATTAAGCGAATTTCAATGCCTGTAAATAATAATTACCTACTGGTGGTCACAGCTGAAGTTAATATAAATCACGATGACTTGATAAAAAAGATTCTCAATTTGACTCATTCGTAGCAAAACAAAATAAGCTAAACTATTGTTCAATTGAATTGGTTACCATACTATATGGATTATCTTCATCAACTATTGAAATTGATACTCTTGGATCCCTAGATACATTTTTTTGCTTTACACGATCAATAGCAGTATTTACTAGGATCATTTCCTCATGATTTTTTTCTTCTATATTTACCCATGTAGGTGTAACTTGTGGTGAACCATCTTTGTTTAGAGTACCTAAAAAGGCAAAATTTCTTCCTTTAAAGAATTTAATGAGTGGTTCAGTCAGTAAGCTCTTATTTTTTGTCTGTGTATTCATGACTCATTATATATTAGCAAACAGCTCTTAAAAATCAACCTTCTTAATTAAGTGACATGCAGATATCAAATCTGATAATAAGGCAGCAGGCATGTCTTATGAAGAGATCTAGTTCTTATTAGTCATGGTTTGATAGGTTGCAATGTAGTGTTAAGCCTACAGACATAAGTAGCTGTATGAATACAAGTTATGAGCCAAGTTGGGTCACAGAAAAATTTGAACTGGCTGAACCTTTTACTGATCGGATCTTGATTGTTGATGATGAATTTGATACGATCAGTATATTCAAACAAGTATTGAAGGCTTTCATGTATTGGATTCATAGATCCGTTGTTAACAATGGAACATTTTCAAACAAACTCAAAGCGGTATAGTTTAGTGATATCCGGTCTTGGAATGACTGGAATGAATGGCTATGAATTCGTTAAGAAAATCAAAGAGATCAAACAAGAAATAGGTATTCTTAATGACAGCCTTTGAAATTTACGATGCAGAATTTGAATATCTATTGCCAAAGTTCATAATAGAAGGCCTCTTGCAAAAGCCCATTTTATTATCCAAATTGACTAGTACCATTAGCAATACTTACCATCAGGATATGATAAGAGATTGCGTTAATCTTAGCTAGTAAGTAACAGTTATTGTTAGTGCCAGTCGTAAGATGTCATATAACAATACGAAACAAAACTGATTTAATATGATTTGCTCAGCATCAAGTTTTCCTTGTAATGATATAATCAATTACTAGAAATAACATATTCTCCTCTTCTCTGCCGCCTGAAATCTAGAATACTATTCAAGGACTTATATGCTCAAGAGTTGCATGGGAGGATAAAAACATAGTTATGGCCAAATCTGATACACGCTAGTCCTCATGACATTCTTCAACACATACTCCAATCTAATTATAGGAAACACAAATGGATGTCTATCTCCACCTGGATGTATTAAGAGATATTTATCCTAGATATTCAAGTCCAGCTAGAAACAGGTAAGGGAATTATTGTACATATACTTAAATATGAAATTATTTCCTCTGTTAGACGTACACTTGCTGAAGTAAGTAGGTTTGAAGGTGACGATGCCCTTATGATCCTAGATTTAGTAATTCAGTGGGATATTTTAGATCAAAATCTCATTTTCTGTCTACAATTGAAATTCTAGCCAAACGGGCAGACAGTCAGAGGAGAGATGGTTTTTCGGGGATTTCAGATATGGGTTCGTTTAACTTATTGAGGAAAGAACAAAAATTTCTTGAATATGAAAGCTCTCTTCCATGAGATTTAATCCAATGAATTGTAAAGCCCTTCTGCTACCATTAGCTAATTTTAATGGATTATCTGAAAATCAAATAGAACAGCTATTTGAACATCATAATAAAAATTTGATAGTAATCAAATCAAATTAAGCTCATCACCAAATAAATCAAGTGCCATACCTATTAGCAAACATTATAGCATGTCACACAATTATTGTTAAGTGACTTTTCAAGATGAAGAAAGGTTTGATATTTGATATGGATGGAGTTTTAATTGATTCGATGTCTTTTCATGCCGAGGCTATGTATATTGCGATAAAAGAAAAAACAAATCGCGATATTAATAAGAAGATTGTATACCTTTTAGAGGGATTGCCAGGCTCAAAATTGGTAGAAGAAATATTTAGAAGAGAAAAGATAGATGAAGACATAGACGGTAAAATCGTTAAGAGTATTGGCGAAAGAAAAACTAAAATCTTTAAATCAATCCAAAAATCAAAAGCAATCATTGGGGCCAAAGAATTAATTGATGAATTGAAAAGATGTAAGTGTTTGAAGGCAGTGGTTAGCGGCTCCTCCAAAGAAGAAATTGGGAGCATACTTGACCAGAATATTGGCTCGAGCAGTTTTGACTTTGTTATAAGCGGTGACGACCTTAAAGCTGGACAAGGCAAGCCTGACCCTGCACCATTTCAAACAGCATTACAACAAATGAAATTAGAACCTAGCCAAGCGATCGTCGTAGAAAATTCACCCCTCGGCGTTGAGGCAGCTCATAATGCGCACATACCATTCATAATCACTCTTAATGATACTCCACTTGATATACATGTTGATTTTGATTTCCTTATGCGGTTAGACGAGGGAGAGCGAGAAGGCAGGATATTTGTAGATACAAAAGCAGCTGCAGGCTACTTGAAAAATTGGTGTTGTACGTGACACAAAAACAAGGATCTGTTCTGGCAGTTCACGGCCTAATACGTATAACACGTAACTTAATGTGAGATAGTTTCCTTGTCTAACAGACTAGCGACTTAGAATTTTTGAAAGTAGCCAACGTTGACTTGGATATTGAGTCACAATTTCTCTTGAATTCAACTATGGATATTTCGAAAATACTAGGTATCCAAGTTGATACAAACATTCTAAAAAAAAATACCTGACCACTCCTCAACAAGAAAAAAATTGAACATACGGGCGGTAAGGAGCTTAGGTGCGAAGGATTTTCTCTACATCCAGAAATCTTTTCCTAAGTGTCACTATACTGGTTTCACCCGCTAGTGCAATCTGAGTTTGACTAACCTTTTCATGTTCATGAAGGCATGCGGCATATAACACAGCGGCCAAGGCTTTAGGGTCTTTACCGAGTGAAATAGGGTCCGCTTTTACCACAGACATCATTTGAAGTGCTCTACGATAAGACTTTTCACTTACTGCACTTTTGTTAGCAATCTTGGACAAACACATTTTCGAATCTACTGTCGGGAAGCGTAATTTGAGATGTCTTAAAAGTAGCCTGTAACATTTTGCAGAGAATATAATATCAGTATTAGCAGTTTGAGCAATCTCTTCTATGCTTCGTGGTGTATTAAATTCTCTACATGCAGCATAGATGGAC
>AF_2010_repII_A100DRAFT_1000122_pt1 | contig 12623 bp, 12 predicted proteins | sample AmaForreplIIA100_FD_9198 | JGI IMG/M metagenome (IMG submission 9198) | reverse complement strand
CACTTTGTATACACCCACTCGGCAAAAGGCGTGCTGATGATGCAAGCCAGTACCAGCAACGTGACTGACGCAAGTAGCTACTTCAAACAAAAAAACATCTACTACGGCGACAGCGGTCCTACGGGAATATTCAGTCAAGCATGGTCAGCTTTTCCAAATGGTAGGACGACCAGTGATGAGATTGGGGGAACATTTTACACAGGAACTGGTGGTGTGAACCTTTCCCCACCGGTAAGCTGGATATTTGAGCCTAACTTTATGCTTTCCTATACCGATAGTTCGATGCATGTCATGCGATTAAAGGATATATATGACAGAATGACGGCGATGTACCCTTACTTTGTTTATAACTTTGCACTAGGAAGTTCCCAAAATCAATTAAACATTAGAAATGTGGGCGTCGTTCCAGTTACAGATGGGCATAACACATACTGGCTTATGCCTCTCATTGTTCTGCTCGATACTTCACATGTCCCCTGGAGTTCGGGCGATATGCTCAAACTTGTAGGATTTGCATTAATAGACGCTTACTCCGGCTCTGTCCAATTAATCAGGGATGACGGTGGTGATAGCAATAACGACGCCTTCTCGCAAATTTTCTTTCAGCAATATTCTCTAGATGGTTCCATATTATCCCAAGTACCAGAGTGGTTAAGTAAACAACTAGTATATCCCGAAGAAATGTTCTCGTGGAAGATTAACAGATTCAACCAGTATCACATCACGGATCCGAAGACATTCATTGAAGCTCAACAATTCTATAAGGTTCCAGATGACGCTTCTTCATTTTACACCATTGCTAAGCCTCCGGGCTTTGATAAACTGCAATTCGTAGGCTTTCAAACAATAGGGGGAAGTAATTCTCCTTCTCAGAACTTAGTAGGATACATGGTGGTTCAAAATGATCCGGGTAATTTCGGCAAGATGATTTTTTATTCAATACCTGGCGACTCAACAACGAATTTGATCGGCGCCAGCGCTGCTAGAGACATTTTGGAGAAAGACCCAACTTACGCGAAAGAGAAAAGCCTTTTTCGAAATCCCAGAGTCGGTGATGAATTACTTTATAGAGTAGGAAACCAGGAGGTTTATTTTATTACGGTATATACATCCGGCGCAGGGGACGTGACTCAGATAGGCACGATCGCCGCAGTAGGCGCTTCGTCTGCGACGGGCAAATATTACGTTGGATTAGGAGATATACCACAACACGCTTTCGAAAATTATTTGCTGAAGGCAGCTGGCATAATTCCTGTAAACGAGAGTGGTGCTGTGGGTGTGTCCAACCGGACAACTGTTGCTGCAGCAAATACCACGGCTGCAACTAAGTCGAATGTTACTAATCCTGCAACAGCCTCGACCTCGCTGATAAACAAACAAGAACAGGCCGGAAGAATTTTACAGCTAGAGAAAATATTTACTGATGAAGGTCTGATAGTTCTAAAGCCTACGATTATTTCTGCACCTGTGAGCTTTAAGGAAGCCAATGGTACCTTCATAGCAAATTCGCAACTAGATCTAGCGAGAAACTCGATCAACAAGTTTCTAAGGGAATTTTCGATAACAGGACCTGCGATTTCTCCCTCTAATAACGTTACCAATGCCACTAGTAGTACTACGGCTCCTCGTATTTTCGAGTGGCAGAGCGATAGTAACAAGACAGTCAACTTCGGATTGCTGAAGGTTGTTAATGGGATAGTAGAGAACCATTATATTTCGATGCGTGTGGGATAAGCCCGTTGGCAAAAAATCGCGTAATAATTTGTTCTATTTAGAGAGATGCCTAGCAAGAAAAAAAATATCAACGGTATACGAACGGCTTTGATCGTTGACAATCTATCGCCTTTCACACCAGACATTATAGCGTGCCTTGAAAAGCTGGGGTCGAATTACGTCCGTAGAAGTGTTTCTAGCCTTGCTGCAGCTACCCTCGACGGTAATGATAACCACGACAGTTCCGATTACGAGGCTAAAATTAACAATCTAGATTACGAGATCAATGATAAAAATAAGAGGAATAATGACTTCCACAGCGGTAGCAAGGATTATGATTATAATAACGATCCCAACACTAATGGCATTGGTGCTCTCAATTATGACAAAGTAATTTTGTCCGGCAGACGACTCTATAGTAAGGATACCAACGTAGTAAATTCTCGAATCATTAAACATTGTTTTGAAGATAATATCCCTGTCTTGGGTATCTGCTATGGCGCAGAGATTTTGGCACTAACACTAGGGGGAACTCTGCGAAGAATGGATAATCCGGTTCACGAATCTATCCCTGTAACGGTATTAAGATCAAGTCCACTGATGTCAGGTACCACTACAAATAACATCACTGCTGCCACCACCACTACTCATAACATGATGCGTGTCTTCGAAAGTCATAGGTATTGTGTGGCGAAGCTACCTCAAGATTTTGAAGTCGTAGCCTCTTCAGAGGACTGCAAATATGAGATCTTTTCCCATAAGTATAAGAAGTTGTTTGGTACCCAATTCCATCCAGAAAAAAGTGGAGCAGACGGTCTGAACTTGCTGTCAAACTTCCTGAATCTATGAATAGATAAAAAAACTATTGGAGCATTTTTCCCATTTTTCCCATAGTCGTGCTCTTATGCCTTCTTATTCTTATGCCTTGGTACGCATTTGTCTAGCCCTTCACCTTTTGCTAGCAAGAATGATTTTTATTTGATTAGTGGTGCGATCAACTAATATTGCAACCCCAACCCCAAGAGCACTCAATAACTCTTCCGCTAGTCAGTAAAACTGAAGAAAATGTCTGCCTTCCTTTAGTGATAAATGTCGTTTCAAAATATTGGGGTGAAGAAATCCAAATGGAGGAAGCGATGGAAGTCGCCAAAAAATATCCCGGGATGAAGGGCTCGATAATGATGGAAGGGATTGATCTTGCCGAAAAGCATGGATTCACCTCATTTATTTATAGAGGTTCAATTAAAGATTTAAAAAAAAGAATAGATCAAGGCATTCCCCCAATAGTTATACTTCCAGGCATTCACGAAACTGTCCAGCACGCCACTATAGCGTCCGGTTACGATTCTGAAGAACGAAGAATCCTAACCTATGTCCCAGAACCTGATACTATAGGAGCAATTCCGGAGAGTAAGTTCGAACAGGATTGGGAACAAGATGACATGATTACGCTCGTCTTGGTGCCCAACGATATGAAAGACCTGTTCAAAGACGAAAATTTTAGGTTTTCTAAATCAAACCGAATCTGTTTTGAGGCAGAAAAACTTCGCCAGCAAGGCAACATCAATGAAGCCATAGCGGAGTTGCAAAGTGCAGTCAAGTTGGACAATGACAACCCGCAAGCATGGTGTCTGTTAGCTGGCATATATAACGAGACCAACGCAAAAGAGGCCGTATCGTGTTACGAAAAGACAATCGCGCTGAATGCAAAATACTATCTTGCTTATCGAGGTCTTGGGAATTACTACCTGAAAAACAAGGACTATATAAAGGCCGAAGAATATTACACAAAAGCAATTTCTATCAATCCATATCGGTTCGGACCAATATACAAAAATCGTGCCCTTACCAGGATCCAACTTGAGAATAATTCTGGTGCCAAGGAAGACTTGCTCAAATATATAGAACAAACACCAAATGCCTTGGATAAGAACAGTATCGAGGATGCCATAAGCCAGCTTTGATTTGCAAGGCCGTTAAAGTCAAAGAAAGAAACTGAGTTGAAAAAAAAGATAAGGTTAGAAAAACTATGGGCAAGGGAAAGAACCGGATGAACACAAAGCAAGATAAAAGAAATAGTCAGAATACTGCAAAGAAGAGCAAGGGACACAAGGTCAATTCAGTATTGTTAGCCTTTCCGTCACGTTTCTCGGAAGGAAGAATGGATAAATTGGTCGCTAATATTCGGGCACAGTTTCGATCAAAGAACATCATCCAGTTAAAAAAAACCGCCATAGAGGAGATCGCAAATTGTGAATATTTTGTATTCGAGCTGGACGACGTCGTGCAAGGAGCAGCGATTGTCAGAGATATGTTTGGAATAGATAAAGTAGCAATTGCCAGACAGGTACCTAGTGTTAACTTTGAAGATGTTTCAGCTCAAATCGTCAACGTTGGAAAACTAAAAATTTTGCCCTCGGAGAAATTCTTTGTTAAGGTCCAGATTAGTCGAGATGCAAATGTCAATTACAAACCTAGAGATTTAGAGTTTGGTTCCACAGGCGATCTGATTGTTGCATTGCGAACTGAATCACCAGCTTCATCAAAATCATCTCTCTCCGTTCATAGACCTGCCACTTCATCAGCACTCGCACGACCTGCAAAGAACGAGTTAGAAGCCAATAGGACTATCGAGTCATATGTTGGCAAAAAATCTTCATACATATGTATCGAAATAGATGAGGGGCCGGGAGGTCTGCCCTTCGGGTGCCAGGAGGAAAAAATATTATGCCCAATCTACAGCCTACTTTCAGCAATTTGTTGCTTGGCGGTATTAAGGTACGGCTTTTTGGTGGACATCGTTATATTTTATACTGATGAAGACGACTTAAGACAAAACGTGAGGACTTTCGGCATTGTAGCTGATAGGATGAATGTTTCGAGGTGTTCTATCAGGGTTTCAAAGATGGAACTCCCGAGTCATATCGGTCATCGTGGAGATCTGGTGACGCCTAAGAGAACAGCCCTAGCGCGCCCACCAGAAATACCGGGGATGCCGATCCTTAAAGACATCGTGGCTATCGAAGTTCTCACTGCTCTGAGAGCGGACGGGTTAGCCATTCCAATGAATGTGGCGATTCATCCTTTGTGGCTGATTGAATCAACTTTCAAGAAAATCATATCTTCCAATAAAATCCCATTGACGCCTCTTTTGCTCCCAGAGAGGAATACGTATGATATTACAGCAGAACTAGGCATACAAAAAGATAAACTGCTCATAATGCAACCTACGGAACAAGTTTCCAAAATTGAGAACCTAGCTAGGTTCACAAAACAAGACTATGCAAAGCAGCGCAAAGCAATAGAAAGTATGACCAAATTTGCTTTGAAGAACATGAAGAAAATCTCATTTAAGGTAGGGCCGAACTATCTTCATGATATTCTCGACGCCATCTAGTTTTTCCGCAAGTTTCATCAACATCTCTGCTTTTCGTTGGTATTGTGAATCATTGATTAGTTGATGTATTGCATTTTTAACTTCAATGGCATTAAGCCTTTGAGGGTCCAGCTCAATTGCGGCGCCAATCTTGGCAATCTTGTGGGAATTGCCTAACTGTTCACCGTGATTCTCGATCGGAATGGTTAGAACGGGTTTGCCAAACTGAATAGCCTGAGACAGAGCAGCATGTCCACCTCTGAGTACAAGCACATTGCTCATCGCAAAAATCTCATCTTTAACTGGACACCACTCGTAGTACCATCCTGAGCCGGAAAGCTTCCTGGGACGAGTATCTCCTTTCGGGTTGCCTTCCGAAATTACGTATTGGATCTCAGGTCCAAGATCCTTGCATGCATCCATTATGGTTCTGACTAGCCCCATTCGGGTGTCGCTAGGACCGCTGATGTGAACGAAAACTAGCGGCTTGCTTCGTTGAAATCCAAGATTTTTTTCGACAGATCCTATAGAACCATCCTCTACGGGGATTCTTGGTACGGTGAAACCCACGTATTTTAATTTTTTTGTTACAGTACTTGTATCACAAGTAGTATCTTCTGCTAGGGTAAAGGGGGGAGGGAGGTCAGGCACAATAATCTTGTCTGCAAGGGACCACATTGTTCCCAGAATCTCACCATTTATTTTTTCGTACAACCTTGCGACCCTCAACTCTCTCAAGCGTGGCGACAATAGCAGCTTTAACTGGTTTAAAATAACTATGGAAGGTATTCCTACCAATTTGCCTGACAGGACTGGGGACAGTCTAGTGTCGGACACGACAATATTAGGCCGATATTCAACCAGGCTTCGAACTTCGATATTTAATTGTCTGCAGAAATTTGCAAAAAACGAGGGGATTCTTGCAATGCTATCTTTTACAGAAAAACCCCCATTAACACTCCAAGCCAATTCGACGGGAGGAATTGTCAAGCAGTCATATCCATGCATTGAGATATAATGTGCGGCTTCTCCAGACGAAGAAAATCTAAGGTTGACGCCTAATCTCCCAAGCTGTTGAGCTATCATTATTAGTCTGCTTGCGTGGCCGAGGCCGACTCCGTAGGGAGTAAGATAGGCTTTTGCCGCCAATTGATCGAATTTACAAAATAAATCTACATAAAGTTTGGTATTTATCGTCCATCCAGCGTTGCGATTTTCTGGTCTGGTCCGGATGCACTAGTGGAGAATGGGAGACATAAGTGACCTACGAATGTTCATCATCACAACCCTCGTGTTCATCACCAAGCCAGTTTCACTATCTTCATAATGATTGTAAAGCGAATAATGATCAAGAGAAAGTAGGCGTGCCGGCTTCTAAAGCATAAGCTTGATTATCTCGCCGTGGGGCTTGACTTCCTTATAGATACATGCTTGGAAAGAATAGAGCTTTGTAAATGGAACCAGCCATGTATCTGGCGGAGCCCCGGCTTTGTAACAAAGATTTGCAAGATATTCTTCTACGTCCCATCCTAACTCGACTGGAACTTGAGGAAGCAGTAATCCCGATCCGTGCTCCCATTTTAAGATTAGACCATCTCTACCTATCTTAATGGCGTCCAAATAATGCCTTGGATCTTGTACTTTGATCTCTGCGGGTGGCGTAAGGATGCTCACCTCAAAAATTACCTGGGCAATCTCTTCTTTTGTGATTGGGGGAAACCGCGGATCTTGCGTAGCAGCGGCTGTAGAAGCATCAATTATGGAGTGATATAGGCTTTTCTCAGCAAGCGGAAATCCTACACATCCCCTTAGTTGTTCTTTGCTATTTGCATCTAAGTAATTCAACGTGACAAATAATCCGTACTGGCCGATATCTACGGCGAGCTTATCGTTACCATCATTATCAATCTTATTATCATTATTAGTAGTCCCATTAGCAATCTTGAAGGGATCCGGAAGCAGAGAACCACTCGAGGAAACGCGATCAAGGGAAGCCTCTACAACTTGCCTTGCTAATTTGACTGCTCTCTTGCCGTCTTCATCCGTGATGCTCGTCATCCCATAACATGGGATGTCAGAGGCTTAATAATGATAGTGCGCATATAGAAAGCCGCCTGTCGACTTCACAAGTAACATAACGAAGAGGAGCAATACCAAAAATATCGGACTCACAAAAGCGATCTCAAGGACTACGCGGTAAAAGTATTGGCTATGTATCCAGTAGGACTAATCCGCAGAAATGCCGTCTCCGTAGATAAGTTTCATTTCATCAAATGTTAGCTTTTCTCCGGTCGACATCTTCTTTAAAGCCGCTTCCTTCATTGTATTCCATCTTTCCTGGTTTTCTTTGTTTCTCTTCGCTCTTTCTTGGATGTTCTCCCGAATCTCTTCACGGTCGCCTGTCTGGCGTCTTTGGGACTGAGATCTTCTTAGCCTACTCTCGGCAGCCTGCTGTCGTGACTTTCTAAACTGTATTGCATTAAGTTGCGTATCGACCATCTCAAGCTTTGCTTTTGCCTCCCTTACCACGTGGATCAATGACCTTCTTTCCGCATACAAGCCTTCACGTAGGTTCAACAACGTATCAAGAGTACCCTTGAGCTTCCCAATTTTATCCCCAAAATCCGACTTCTGGTCAAAAATTTTATTCATTCTTGCCTTTAATAGTTCATATTGTGATGAAATATTCCTATAATCATCTTCTTTCTTGTAGATCGTCTTAAGTGCATGTAGCTTTGTGGCTACTTCTTTCGATCTGGCAACCAGTTTGCGCTCTTCGTCTTTCGACAGTTTCTTCGTCTGAATATCCCGCTCGATCTGCTCGAGATTCCTAGCTAATCTCCCCATATCGCGCCTCTCACTTCGTGATTTTAAGGCCGATTTTGTACCATTCTTTTCGTCTGCCGACTTCATTTGATTTCTCGTTTCTATGAGCGCATTTTTCATTTCAGTATATCTTGTCAGCTCTGTATCTTTTTGCTCATTTGTCTGCTTCAATTTTACTCGCAAGTTCTCTAATTGAATCCTCTCATCGTCTATTTGCTGCTTAGTCGAATCGATTTTATTGTTCAGCTCTTGTATCCGTTCTTCTCCTTTCTTCTGCTCTTCAAGAAGAGTCTTTTTGAACTCTATGAGGGTAATAAGATTCGAATCTGTTCCTGCCTGCACGTTCTGGTCTCGTCCAAGATCCTTCTTGGGGCCGTCCTTGTGTGAAGTAGAAGCAGAAGCAACAGTCGTACCAGATGAAGATGCAGCGGCTCTTCTCGTAGTTGTCGATCTGGTGGTCGCTGCTGAACCCCCATCCCCGTTGCCGTATTGGTCCCTTCCCAAGTCGATTGGGTTTTCTTGTATGACCAAAAATATATTTTTTCTCATTCTAGCCGAACACTTTTCCTAAAGTAGTTGTTGTGGTGATCGTATGACCGGATTTGAGGCAAAAGAATCAATAATATATATACATGTTTATATGACATGAGTTACCTACTACTGTAAGGAAAGTGGATGGAGGATTTCGAAAAGGATTTTCCAGATTTCGACTGGAAAAATACCCCCGCTTATAAGCACCCAGGCGGGAAAGATTGCCCCTGCCCAAAGCACGAGTATATTCGAGAGCAAATCAACGTGACTAGGACAGTAAGTAGCAACAATCGAAATGTCGTCCCGGAAGGCAGGGCGAGAGCGCAAGTTACTTTAAAATTTTGTCCCGATCATTACAACGTTTACTTTAGTGAAGTTATACCTGCTATGCCACTTAAATATAGACTGATGACAAAGATTGCCCTAAAGATCGGAGCAGTAGTGATTCAAAGAATACCCTATATGCAATCTGACCAATGTTTCTACTGCAAATTTGGATCTGGTGGTTTTGATAGAAAGACTGAATTACCGCCGATCTAATCCTTCACTTCTCCTACTTTTCTCTTCATGTTCCTTCTCCTCTTTCTTTTCAGCCGTCTGATTCTCTTTGGTAGTCTGAATTTTGGAGCGCTTTGAGATATTCTGCAACATTGTTGAAGTATTGGATGCAAATCCTAGTGAAAGTATGTTGCGTAGTATGATAGATAGGTACGGAAACCCTCGACTAGCCTCGGATCTGTAACCACCATGGAATCCCTTCTCGATTTTTTCGTATCGGCTATGCCCAAAGTCGATGACGCTTGCTAGAAATGAGGCAATGTCCATACTTTGGGCAAATGTAGATTTCGTTTTATTAATGAAGCCTAGATCCGTTCGTACCAAACGGTTACCGATAGTTACCAAGTAGTTTTGTGATTTGTTGTCTGTAAAAACATAGCCGGCATTGTGCATCCTAGCTGTTAAGACACCAGCCTGAAAGGCTAGAACCCGTATGGAATCTTCTTTTTCGTGTTCCACTCCAAAGGCGTGGTACAAGTTACCTCCTTCCACAAACTCTTCGATTATGGCATCGTCTGTTAGCGAAATTAGAACTGGTGTAGGAATGCCTATCCTCTTCAAACTATTTCTCATTTTATGCCCCTCATTTTTCATCGTTAAATTGCCAACCAATGGGAACACAGACGGATGTGCCATTAAGATCGACATGAGCATGTAGGTAGTCGCAAGAAGGTATTCGTGAAAGTCCTTGGTCGATTTATTTCTCTTCACCACCACCCTCCGTCCATCTACTTCTTGAATGAATATTTCTCGTTCCCAATTTACGAAGTACAACTATACTATACCATAATTGCTGCCGCTGGATGTATAAGTTTCATTACTTAAAATATCTAGTTATCATATTAAAGTACCACTTAGGTCGTTGCAGATTGCCACAGCTGAGTGACGGACACAGAACTGCTTCGAAATTCTTCACCCCGGTTAATGCTTCCAGCTACGATTCGGTCGTGAGAATCGCTACTTTCGGGAATGACTACCTTTGGAAGAGAAACATTCTAAAGATCATAGAGAAACACGAATCTGCGTCACTTTCTCTCTATTCTTCGAGTTCACTTCCATCATCTTCACATATATCGTATACTTATCTAGACCTTGCATGCGGGACAGGCATATTATCGTCTTCACTGAAATGTCGTCATGGACGTCTGGTTCAGGGAACGGGAGGAGTAAGACATCAAGAGGAAATAGTGGTAAAAAATAAGAATATAATCGGACTAGATTTGGCGTTTGATTATCTTAGGATTGCCAACAAAAAAGGCAGATCCACGGGAACGGAATTAATGCTAACAAACGGGACAGCAGAATTATTGCCATACAGAGACGAGTCATTTGAGTGTGTCATGTCCTCTTACTTGGCAAAGTACATCGATGTTACGAAAGTTGTGAGAGAGTGCAGGCGTGTTCTCAGGCATGGTGGTCTCCTTCTTTTCCACGACTTCACTTACCCCTCAAATCTCCTCATCAGGGCGTTCTGGAATGCATATTTTCACCTCTTGCGGGTGATAGCAAAGACAATGAAATCATGGGCGTCAGTGTTTCGAGAACTAGATCAATTGGTAAAGACAAGCACCTGGGTGTCAAACACCATCAAAGCATTAGAAGAGAATGACTTTGAAAAAATAAATCTGAGGGTTTGCAGCATGAATACCGCCACAATCATTTGGGCTAGTAAACCATGAACGAGGACTCACGTTTAAATGAGTGGTTTGTACCGAAGTTTGGTTCGCTAAGATTTCGGGCCTTTGTAGGACTACTCTTTCTGCCCTACACCGGGATGTGCATATCCTTCGCCCTGATAGGCTCTATGCTCTCTGTTTCGATTATGTGGGATAGAGTCGTCGCAATAACGCTAATCTATGGTCTGGCTTTGGGCATCTCGGCTCACGCAGCCGACGGTTTAGGTTCAAAAAAAATCAAGCCATGGGGAAGCTACTTTACAACAAACCAGCTGTGGCTCCTATTAATTCTTAGCTTAGCAGGTGCTTATTCGGTTGGAGTTTATTACATAGTATTTTATGTTCCGATGCTTTCAATTTTGGCCGTTCTGGAAGGATTCTTCGTCTTTGCCTACAACTTCGAACTATTCAAAGGAAGATTCCATAATGATCTTGGATTCGTTATTTCTTGGGGGGTCTTGCCGGTATTAGCTGGATATGTAATGCAGACGAATCAGATTGAAACACTAGCACTGGCGATCTCTGGTGTTGCTGCCCTTGTGAGTTATACTCACATCAGGTTATCTAGGCCGTACAAGATGCTGAAGAGAACAGGGGGGGACGAGTCGAAAATCAAGAGGCTGGAATCGTACCTCAAGATAATAAGCTTAGGTACTATTTCGACTGGACTATTTGCCGTTTTGTTCAGACTCTTAATTTGAGTTGTTTTTGAAATGTTAACCTCTTTATCCATCAGGCAACAAATGTAAAGATAAAGAGGATTTGTGTTCGCTGATGGTCATAATTGCCTTAATGGTGAAAGACTTTGGGAGCCAACTCTTAGAAAAGATCTCCGAACTAGAATCGAAGTCGAATCTCAAATTATCGGTCGGAGTGAAACTTCTATTAGCAGAGACAGGCACGTTAGAACAAACTCTCAGCATATTAGGCAATTCGGAGATCCAAGTGAGTGTTTCAGAACAGAAAGAAGAAGGAAAACTCATACACAGAGACGCTTTAATACTAAGAAAAAAAACAGGCGAGACGTTGGTTACGGCAAAGTCTCGTTTTTTTGTCGCCAACCTACCTAGTGTGATGGTAGGTCAACTCAGGAAGAGAAATCTTGGTATTGGCAGCATCATAACACGCAATCAGATAGAAACGTTTCGCAAAATAGTCAAGATAGGATACAACTCTAACTCGGGTTCAGTTTTTAGGTATTACAAAATCATTCACCATGGAAAGGTTGCTATAGAAATTAAGGAACATTTCAGTGTTGATATAGGTTCGAAATTAGGCTTATCCTTTTAATTGTTCGCTAAATTGAATTACAACTTCTAGTTCACTAAATAAGGAATTCTTCTTTAGACGGATGCGTTGACCATACAATACATCTATTAGTAGAATATGGAGCGATTATAGGCCATAGTAACATGGAACCGGCTCATTCTGCTCAGAAAGGTAAACGACCGGACGAATCCAAATCAGAGACAGCTATTATTATGGCCCCTTCAGATGCTAACCCAAGAGGTAACGTCTTTGGTGGTGTCATTATGAAACATGTGGATCTTATCGCAGGTCTTGTTGCAAAACGGCATTCGGGACATGCTAACTTGGTCACAGCAAGCATAGACAGGATGACATTTCTAAAACCAGTGTACATAGGTAATGCTTTGATACTCTCAGCCCGGGTTAATTATGTAAGAAGATCCTCTTTGGAGATCGAAGTAACGATCGAATCAGAAGACCTTTACGAGGGTGAGCGGGCTCTTACGGGCACCGCCTTTGTTACCTTAGTTGCTTTGGATGAACATTCGAAACCAATCAGAGTTCCTCCGCTAATATTGGATACTGAAGAGGAGAAGAAGCGATTTCTTGAGGGTGAATCTAGAATGTTAACGAGATTAAGAGAAGCCGGAAGAATTTCTCAATGAGTTAAATTCCCAGTTCTCGTAATGAGCTTC
>AF_2010_repII_A100DRAFT_1000121_pt1 | contig 12634 bp, 10 predicted proteins | sample AmaForreplIIA100_FD_9198 | JGI IMG/M metagenome (IMG submission 9198) | reverse complement strand
CAAGAATATCGTAAGACTGGAAATCCAATATTTAGTATAAGTTGTTCATTCTTTCCCCAATCCTCACTTTAGTAAAAACAAGCACCTTTTGGCAGTATGTTGCATGTCGAAGATAATCATTATCTCCATAAAGTTTAGGGGAAAGATTGACATTTTTTACAGATTTTCTTTTCCTATAGGCTTAATCTAAGTAGGCACCCCCCACTCTCATCTCGTGGGATCACTAATTTGATCTTAGAAAGTAAGATAAGACCGAAAGAGTATCGATTGGTGGTTTAATGAGCCGATTTTAGGCTTAAATTTTTCTTATAGTCCCACAGAATTTTTAAGGTTCAAACTTAAATTAAATAGGCCAACTTAGTATCAAGCACATTAGCATGAAAGTCGCCATTTCTGCGTCAGATTCCAGGGATACCGGGTTGCTGTTAAAAATAAAACATACCCTAGATCTGTTAAATATTAACTCCGAAGTTATGAAAGACTCTAATCACGAATTAGCAAATGAAGTCGATCTTGTCCTAGCTGCGGGAGGCGATAGAGGAATTCTTGACTATTTCCACAAAGTCGTAACCGATTCTGCCCCGGTATTAGGCGTCTACGAATCTGATTCAACCGGATTTCTTGCTCAACTTGATGTTAAAGATTTGGAGGAAGCGGCCTCAAGGTTAAAGAAAAATGACTACGAAATTGACGAAGTATTTCGATTAGCTGTTAAGATCGACGGCAGAGAAGTTGCACCTGTAGTAAATGATGTGGCCGTGTTCCCAAGTAAAAGTGCAATACTAATGGAACATGTACTTAGAATTGACGACAAGGATGTGTGGCATGACAACAGTGACGGAGTGATAATAGCCACACCAACTGGGTCAACTGCTTATTCAATGTCCGCTGGTGGACCGATGGTACTGCAGAAGTCACGAGTTTTTATAGTAGTCTCTGTGAATTCAGTTGACAACACACGCCGCCCCCTGGTTGTTCCGAATGAGATGCTGTTAAAGATTTCAAATATTATGAGTAGGTACCACTGTGAAGTTGTGCTAGACGGCGGCTCAAGGTTTCATATTCGAAGAGAGCTCGAATGTGAAAAGCATCCCTTTCCAGCGAAATTCGTGAGATTCATGGCAGATTCATCTGCTGTATCACTCATCACTAAAAAGGTGAAATTAGCAGAAGATTTGTTGAGTATGCCACCTAGCGCCAAACTAATCCTGAAAACTCTTGAATATGAGGGAGCACTCAGTCAACGAGACCTCACTACAAGAACTCTTCTACCTGAAAGAACAGTTAGGCTTTCTCTCAGTCACCTTCTTGGCCGAGGCTACGTTAGGAGAAAAACATCCCTCAGGGACGCAAGACAGAGAATATATGAGCTCAAATTTTGAGGTTTTCATCTTTAGTCGTGGTAGCAGCACATGCTCTGAGGAAGGCTTCAAAGGATTGTTCTGGATTTCCTGGCCTGCTATTAAATTCCGAATGATATTGAACTGCATAGTAGAACTTATGCCCAGGGATCTCAAGAATTTCCATCCGTTGGCCACCGTCCGAATAAGCAGAAAAAATCATCCCGTTAGCTTCTAGCAACTTGCTATAGTTCTTATTAAATTCGTACCGGTGTCTGTGTCTTCTAGATATAGAGTTGGATCCATAGATTTTTTCTGCGATGGTGTTTGAAAGTATCGTTATTTGATGGCTACCGAGCCTCATCGAAGCCCCTGCATCTTGCATAGTTTTTTGTTCTGGCATAAACTCAACTATGGGGTCAACCGTGTCGGAATCTAGTTCGGTTGAGTTCGCTCGTTCCAAGCCACAAGCGTATCTTCCAAAACCAACTATTGCCAACTGAAATCCAAAGCAGATACCAAAATATGGAATATTTTGTTCCCGAGCGTAGTTTGCTACATTGATAATGCCCTCACTCCCTCTCTTCCCAAATCCGCCAGGAACCAAAATACCGTCAAATACCTCGAGATAGGATAATTCTCTGAACAGTTCCTTGTTTTTATTAGTTCCATTTATCAAATCAAATTCCAGATCCTTTTTTGATCGATAATTCAAGCTGTTCTCAAACCTTTCCGATTCTATCCATTCGATTTCTATCTTCCTTCCCAAATGTGCTGCGGCGTGGGAAAGTGCATGGTAAACGCTAACGTAACTGTCTGGCAGAGTGACATATTTTCCTACTACTGCTATGCGCAGGCACCCTTTAGTACTACAGAAGGATTTGGCGATCCTCTTCCATTCACCCCATTTAGGATAGCGATTCTTCAACTTCATCTTCCTAGCAATAACTTTGATCAGCCCCTGCTTGGCGAGGACTTCTGGAACCACGTAGACCGACGGAGCATCATGGCATGAAACAACACAAGCTTCTTCCACACTAGCAAAAAGCGAAATCTTTCGTCTGGTTTCAGAGTTTAATGGATTTTTGCATCTAACTGCTAAAATATCAGGTTGGATACCTATTCGTCGCAATTCCTGGACACTGTGCTGAGTTGGCTTGGTTTTTTGTTCTCCAACAACGTCAAGGACAGGTGCAAGTGTGACATGTATGAACAAAGTATTGTACTTTCCATCCTCTAACTCCATTTGTCTTAATGCTTCAAGAAAAGGGAGACTTTCTATATCTCCTACCGTGCCGCCGCACTCAACTACCGTAAAGTCCAGATCTTCCTTTAAAGCAATATTTCGCAATTGCCCTTTAATGGCGTCTGTGATGTGTGGAATAATTTGAACACATTGACCAAGATACGCACCTGCCCTTTCTGCATTGATCACACCGGAGTACACTCTTCCTGTTGTGAGACTGTGATTTCTGTTTAATGACAGGTCAAGAAAGCGTTCATAATTTCCCACATCCATATCACACTCTCCGCCATCATCAGTTACAAACACCTCGCCATGGGCCATTGGATTCATAGTTCCCGCATCGTAATTTACGTAGGGGTCAATTTTTATGCAGGAAACCCTAAACCCAGATAATTGCAGTAATTTTGCAACAGATGACGCTATGACTCCCTTTCCTAGGCCAGACATAACACCACCCGTCAGAAAAATAAACTTGTGTGACGAATCGATCTTACGATTGGGTGTAACATCGCTATTCATAATACATCTTTCCTACCTAAATTACGATGTCCAATCCTCGACTGCACGCTTGAGTTTGAAGTATCACCTTTTTATTCTTTGTCGGCGATACCATCAAATTCTACACTATTTAAATTCCACTTTTTAATTAGGATGTCTTCTATACTTAGGACATAACATCTCGACTTAGTCCGAAGTTTGGCAAAAGTGTCGAATGGTAATTTCAAATTAATTTTTCAATTAATTTCTCATTAGCTCCTGCAAATCAGCACTCCGGCTGACCAATGTATCCAACTGCCCGAAAAAATGTCATAAGTTGGTTCACATACTCGTTCTCTTTATTCGCCATATACATCTTGTTGGCGAGCTTTGTTTCCCTCACCCAATCAATTTGGACAAGATCTCTCAGATTGCGTTTTATGTCTTCTCGTTTCAAATTAGTCTTTTTATGGAGAGCATACACTGTTGCCATTTTGTTGGCCTCAGATAATGCCTTGATTAACTTTATTTTTCCTATACTCCCTAGTCCGATCTCCACTATTTCTTTGTTGGTGATCGTGCTCAATTGCTCTTTTCACCATGGCGACTCTTCTGAGTACCCTTTAACGCGATCTGCCTTTGCAATATCGGCTCAAGATCATTTAGAGATCTCGAGTGCATTCCGATCTCTCGAAGTGATCTAATTTCAATGATATTTTTGATATTTAGATCATGAAGTTGATCCTCCACATCCAATTTCTTTACACCAAATTCTTCGACAAGCTCCGAAACATGAAGACGAATTTCCTTCAAATGAACGTACTGCTTCTTCTTAGATCTGAGTGCCCTTACCACTGCCATAAGAGCGATTATTTGATTCTTTGGAAGCTCGTCTAAATCTTGAGTAGTAACAGAAGGATGCATCTGACCATGAACTTTCCGGATCTGGTCTAGTAGTACCCTTCCTGTTCCTGTAGATTCAGCAATATTTCCCGCAAACAGAAGAAGGTCCAGAGCGTATCTAATATCCCCATTTATGGGGCCAGATGTCGTAAACTTTGACACTTCATCTACTATATCTGTGCCGATGGCGTTTGCCTTAAACGCTTCTTGCGTTCTGCTCACCAGAATATCGCTTACTTGACCAATTGAGTACGGCTTAAATTCTATTGGGATACGTCCCAAGGTGCTCAGTTCAGCGTGATCAAGTCGGGCATAGAAATCTGTGCTTCTGGCGATGAATATGACTCCCTTCACATTGCATGGTTTTCCAGGATCAAACTCGTTGAGACGAGTTAGGTCATAAATAATGCCGCTGCTTTCTTTACTAGTTTTAATTAGATAATCAATTTCATCCAAAATAATAATCACGAATATTTTGTTTTCACGCAAGTATCGTAACAAGTACCTTAGCATTTCTTCTGCACTCATCCCCTGAGCAGGTAAATCAGGGGCAATTCTTTCCAATAACAGTCTGTATATTGTATATTTATTACCACCCTGCAATTTCAGATTCACGTAGGCTGTTGATAGTCTGAGTCTGTTCTTCCTAAACTCTTCTTCAAATAATCTCGAATATTTCAGAATAGTGGATGTTTTTCCAATACCTGCTGGACCGATTATCTGTAACACAGTTAGTGGGAACTCATCTAGATTATCGTATGAAACCCTCAGAACACCTTGGATCTGTAGTATTTGCTTTTCTCTGTGTGGGAGTTCTGAAGGCATGTAACGAGGGGACAATTTTGATCTGTCACGAAATATCAAACTAATGTCCTCCATTGTTATCCCAAACAGAAGATGTAATCAAGATATATATTGCATTACATGTAATGGCCCGAAGTAGGAAGAGTTTACAAACACTATTTGTCTGCAAAAAGCCAGATCGTTTCATTCTTTTAGTAATCCAAAATTGAACCGACATGCCTTAACTTTATGCCATTTTATTTTCGTGGCCGATCGAATGTTAATAAGCAATCTTACGTAGTACTTAACTAAAAGCTGGAATATGAGCAAATTTTTAGGAAGACATAATTATCTCAGCAAGTTGGCTCAGAATTCATATAAAGCAATCGATGCCGGCGTTTACTCTGGAACAACTCATGACTATGGTACTCACGATCAGCTGAGTCTAAAAAAATCAATTCTTACATGCACTCATACACCCTTAATCACAGAGATTAAATTTGCCTCTCCATCTCGAGGAACAATTTATAATCAGGACATTGCTGCATCCACTATAAAAGATATCGCGACCACTATGGTAGAAGCAGGATCAATTGCGTTATCCATTGTAACGCAGCCCTTTTTGTTCAACGGATCCCCTGACTATTTATCTGAGATAAGGAGGACAGTCGCCGTACCCATTCTGATGAAAGACATCGTAGTTAGTGATGTTCAAATCGATTCCGCCAAGCGGATGGGAGCCGACTGCATATTGTTGATCATGTCAATTTTTGATAACAACCTTGCGGAGGGAAGTATAGAAAAATTCGCTGATTACGCTAACAGAAGGGGACTTCAAGTTGTCTTCGAAGCGCACAAAGAACATGAATACAAGGAAATATTGAAGTTGAATAGGAACCCAAAGCAGAATCTAGTAGGCATAAATAATAGGGATCTCGAAAGTTTGAACGTAGACATAAATACTACATATAACTTGTTGAAGAAATACGACAAGCTAACTAACACCATAATCAGTGAAAGCGGGATATCTAGAGCTGAAGAAATTGAACAACTTAAAAGGGTAGGTGCAGATGCATTTCTGATAGGTACTAGTATCATGGAATCTGCAGATATCAGATCCAAGATCACCGATCTGTCTCAATAAACCTGATAAATCCCAAATGCCAGATCATCTCTGTTGATGAGTGCATCCTATCATCTACGACAGATATCTCGGAACGGCATCNAGTATATTCCCAACATCTTAATAAGCCAAGGACCAAATTTTTAGTCGACGTTGCTGAGTAGCTATCCCATCAATAACAGGTTCGGTGAATACGGTGGAAGATATGTTCCGGAGACCTTAGTCCCAGCATTGGATGAGCTTGAGCAGGCTTATAATAGGTTTAAGGGCGAATCATTGTTCCAAAAAGAACTCAAGTACTATCTGGAGAATTACGCTGGTCGGCCGACTCCATTGTTTTTTGCCGAGAATCTCACCAAATATTGTGGTGGCGCAAAAATTTTTCTTAAGAGGGAGGATCTTTTGCACGGAGGCGCTCATAAAATTAATAATACATTAGGTCAAGCCCTCTTGGCACTGCGATTACGAAAGAAAAGAGTCATTGCGGAAACAGGTGCAGGTCAACATGGTGTAGGCACAGCCATAGCATGTGCAGTTTTGGGGCTAAACGCAGAGATTTATATGGGTTCTAAAGATATGCGAAGACAAAAGCCAAATCTCACTCGTATGCGTTTATTCGGTGCAAAGATCCATCCTGTTCACAGTGGAAGTCGTACACTTAAGGACGCCATAAACGAAGCGTTGCGTGATTGGATCACTAATGTTAGATACACTTATTATCTCATTGGTTCTGCAGTCGGACCACATCCTTATCCTGAAATGGTCAGGGATTTCCAGAGTGTGATTGGCAAGGAAATTAAATTGCAGCTAAAGGAATTATACAATAGGCCCATATTGCCTGACGCTATCGTTGCATGTGTAGGAGGAGGTAGCAACGCAATTGGAACGTTCTATCCTTTCATAGATGAATCAAATGTTAAATTGTACGGTGTGGAAGCAGCTGGTAAGGGAATCAAATCGGGGAAGCATTCCGCAACTTTGTCCGAAGGCTCACCTGGAATTATCCATGGAATGTTTACCTATCTTTTACAGGATAAGTTTGGACAAGTGTCGAACACGCACAGTATTTCTGCAGGCCTAGATTACCCGGCAGTAGGACCTGAGCATGCATTTTTAAAGGATGCTAAGAGGGTAAAGTATGTGCACTGCAACGATGTGGATGCAGCAGAAGGCTTTCTACTTCTCTCAAAGTTAGAGGGAATAATTCCTGCGCTCGAGTCTTCACATGCTATATCTTATTCTATGAAACTTGCAGAGGGAATGAGGCGAAATGAAACCATCATTGTAACTTTGTCAGGGCGCGGTGATAAGGATGTCGAAGTGATGCAGAAGTATATAGCACTAAAAGGAAATAAAGATAAAGAAAAAAGAATAGCCTAACTGAGTCCTCAATCAAATAATTGTGCAGATGAGGATTGGACTTGTGAATTGATATTCTTTAATTTGATTTTTTGGTTCAAGTACAGGGCATCAAACCTGCTGCATTCAATAATGATAAATTAGTTACAATGCTAATAAGTTTCGCCTTGGGAATTTTCAGATTTTTCTGATCATGAGGACTTCATTTTATATTTGCTTTAAGTAATTTCCTTTAATTCTCAAGCTCCCAATATCAACAATTGTTACAGCCTAAGTAACGGGGATTTATGAAATTGAGTGTGACTTTGATATTCACTATTCAACTCACGTTTATCATGTTAAAAAACTTCAAAACCTGCGCACTTAAACTTCAGGTCAAAAATAAATACTACGTATATCAAATACGATTTCTACAAGGATCAGTATGAAAGAAAAAGATCTGAAATATCTCTTCATAAAATCAATCTACTCGGACCATGTTTGTGGTTTCGACTTATTTTCATCCAAGGATCCAAGTATCACTATTAAAATCAAGGATGAAGTGTATTTTAGGGGCTTTGATCTTGTGGTTGCAATAATTCAAAATAGACCTAGTTCCATTATTCAGTTGGATTCGATAGATTCTTACGAGAATTATCTTAACATTTTGCTTAGGACAGGCCAACTATCTCAATTCGCTCATAGGGAAAAATGCAGAATAGACCTGATTAAGTTTTTTCCTGTAGAATTGAAATCTGACGATGATGTAATTGATGAACGTCTACCAAACCAGATTCTGAATGCAATTCTAACGTTCGGTAGGGCAATTCTTGTATTAGATAAGAAACATGGAGATAGAGCGAAAGATAGACGATATGGTTATCTAATACCTGCTACCATCATATCGTACACTGGTCGAGAAGACTATTTCGAGGTAATTTCGGTTTTCAAGAGATTCATAGCTACTAGCGTGCTCGAACTTGACAGTAGGAAGCTAGCCGGTCTTTTACTGGAGTACGGAATTGAGAGACACTCGGGNGTGTATCGCTGCTTACAGAAAATTCAATGCATCTATCAAAAACTCATTTTTAACCAGCTACTGGGTCATGAACCAGTATTTGACAGTGAGGAATTGAGTTTTCTTCAGAAGTTAGCGGAGTTGAAACCGCCACAAGAGCGGAAGGAATTGAAACAGCTAATTGAGCTCACGCAAAATTTCAAAATAACTGACTACATACGTAAATGTGATTCGAAGCTTGTATAACATTTGATCGAATTATGGAGTAACTATCCCCGAGGCATCCTCTGCGAACAATATATTATTTAAAGTAACCTGATAGTTGCCTCCGTCTCTTCTTACAATTATTTCTAAGTCGTCAATTGAATCTGATGTTGCTGCTCCCTCTAGTTTTTTTGTTACTACGTGTATGGTCTCGTGTGAGATCAAACCTTCCATGAAGGGCTGGATTTTTTCAAAATCGCTCATCCCCGATTTGGAATGAACTTTGGATTGTATCACCAGCATTGTTTCTTTTTCATAGGTGAAATATGCAGGGGATTCATCTACGGCACAGGCGAAGGCAAAATCATTGATTGTCATGTCCTAAAGCATGTGGCCGAAGCTAGCTTGGGATGATCAAAGCTATAAACTGGTCGCATTTCAATCCCGAGCAGGCCATTTTTTGAACGAACTCGATTTAAAAGTCTAATTATTTGGCATTTACAGGACAAAATATTCAGCCTCAGGGTGATGCACCACCAATGCAGCAGTGGACTGATCCGGACTTATTTGCCCCGCATCAGTCAAACACATCCCTGAGCGAGTAGGATCTAAGAGTGTCCATACCAGATGATGTTGTGATATGTCTGGACAGCTCGGGTAGCCCCAACTGTACCTGAGTCCGCCCTTATCCAAGTTGAGTTCATTTTTTATACGCAAATTGATCCATTCGGCCAAGGCCTCCGCTGTTTCAACTGCCAGCCCATGTAGGTAATATGCATCAGTATATTTGTTTTCTTGGTTCCAAGCGTCGATTGTCTTGGTCACCTTATCTCCAACTGTAACTGCCTGAAAAGCAACGATGTCATCATTGCCAAAATAATCTGAAATGCACAAATTTTTTTCTTTTGACGACCTTGGAAATTGAAAAGATAATTCACTTCCGTTCTGTGATTCTACTACCAAATCATTTTCTCTAGGATGACATTTAAAATAGGCATATACAACTTTAGGCTCGAATAACTTTTCTTCAACTACCCTATCTTTCCATGCCTTGAAAAGTTTTTCTGCTTCGCCGTCCAAATCCTTTGCACCTAACCCACGAAATCCCCAAGAGAGAACAAAGAGTGATTTCTTATTAATAAATTCCCATACAATTCTCAAATCGATTTGATCTGGTTCGAGCCTGACTCTTTTGGCTATATGAGGAGGCTTAGGTGCAGGCACAGGCTTTATTGCACTGCGTGGCAGCTTTGTTGTAACTGTAGCAGGCATTTGTCTATCATGCCATTTTTCCAGTTTTTCGTGCCAGGCGGAAATATACGCTTTTTTCCCACTAGACATCAACGCATTCATGACATTTAGTCCCTCAAATGCTGTTTTACAATAAAAAACACCTGGCTGGTAAGTACCTCCATCCTTGGCGATTCTATTTATGTAATCACTGTTAATAGCCGCTCCACCGCATAATACAGGTATTTTTATACTATTCAGCCTGGACTGCTCAACAAAATACTGCATTTGTTTGGAGGTTGAGACTAAGAGAGCAGAAAGTCCAACCGCGTCAGCATCCACTTCCTTAATCTTTTCAAAAATCCGCTGTAAGGGAACCTGTTTACCCAAGTCATACACCGAATATCCGTTGTTTGAAAGTATTGTCTTCACGAGGTTCTTGCCAATATCGTGAACATCTCCATAAACAGTACAGAGTACTAGCTTGCCTTTGCTTACACCTTCTTGTTTGATCAGATACTTTTCAAGTTCACCTACCGCAGCCTTCATACACTCAGCTGATTTTAAAACAAATGGCAGAATTAGTTGACCCGCCCCAAATTTGTCTCCTACTTCTTTCATTGCTGGCAACAATACTGAATTTAAGGTATCTACCGCGGCCTCGTGTACAAGTTGTTTTGGGGCATCGTCCGTTAGTCTTTTCTTTATTATTTTGTTTGGTTCGGCACTATTGATTTGTACAAGTTTTGCGTAGATCCCGTCATTTATTGACTCTCGGACATCGGATTCTATTCCGTCCTTTAACCTATGCAAAATTCTGAAATGACATCTCGTACTAGCTTGCCAGCTTGGGTCCAGTTCAACTTTCTTAGATGCGATATCAGATCCCGTGCTTACTCGTTCGAAATACGAGATCAATTTAGCAAGAGCATTTGGAGATCTGTTAAAAATTAAATCTTCAGCTACTGTTCTATGTTGGGAATCGATATCATGGTAAGGAATAATGTCCTTAGCATTGACTATCACAGCATCAAGTCCTGCAAGTAAAGCGTGATGTAAGAATATTGAATTTACTATTTTTCTAATGTTGGGAGCTAGACCAAAGCTAACATTGCTTAATCCAAGTACTGTGAGACACTCTGGAATTGCTTGTTTAACTAATCTTATTCCTTCTAGGGTAGCCTTAGCCGAGTCTAAGTATTCTTCCTCTCCAGTCGCCAATGTGAAAGTGAGAACATCAAAAATGTACTGCCAAGGCTTTAATCCATATTTTTTGCCCGTTTCGAAGAGCAGCAGTGCCGTATCTAGCTTTTCTCTTGGCGTTTTAGCCATTCCGCCTGGCCCAATGCACATGGCTATCGCAGGAACTCCATATTTTGCCATTAAAGGGGCCAATGTATGAAATCTGTTTCCATCACCCTCGAGGTTAATAGAATTTATGACTGGTCTTCCTGGTATCTGTTGTAAAGCTGCTTCTATAACCTTAGGATCGGTTGAATCAATGAATAATGGTGCATCTATTTCAGAGCTTAATCTTTTAACTAGATTTCTCATTAAGTCAATCTCATCTGACCGCTCAGTTGTAGCAACACAAATATCTAGACAATGGGCACCGTCCTCGACTTGCGTCCTGGCCAATCCGACTAGTCCGTCGAAGTCATCTCCAAGCACCATCTCTTTGGCTTTCCTTGAGCCTTGAGTATTAAGGCGTTCACCTACCATTAGGGGCGGGGGTACTTGCTTCAAATCAACTGCTTTCAGTGCTGAACTGATTCTAGGTATATGCCTCATCGATCCTATAAGACGGACTCACTGCTCTTGTTCCTTTCTAATACCTTACGTTTGATGTTGATCTGCTAGTTTTGTATCGATCTGCTAAATAGGAAATAACTCAAAAGCGATATCCGACATTATCCTCTCGACGAATTCAGATCAGCGAAAGGATCCGATATTTTTTAGCATATCGCGCATTTCTGCAATGTGCATGGGATTCGTACCGCAGCAGCCTCCTATTATACGAAGAAGACTGTAGCTTTCAACGAATTCTTGTAGTTTTCTACACATCACTGTAGGGGTCATAGTGTAAACTGCCTTCCCATTTTCATTTCTGGGCATTCCAGCATTTGGCATGACCAGTATGGGTAATTCGTTCTGTTCGCTTAGCCATTGAATACTTTGGGCCATTTCAAAAGGCCCTGTTGAACAATTCAAACCAAATACAGCAATACCCATATCAGAAACCGCAGTATAGGCAGCTTGAATATTCGTTCCAAGAAGCATCTTGCCGTACTGATCTAGGGTCACATTTGCAATTATTGGTACTTCCCTCCCAGAGCTCTCGGTTGTATCATGAATTGCTTCGATGGCTAACTTTACTTCCAATATATCTTGACTCGTCTCGATTAAAAGGGCATCGACTCCACCAGCTACCAACCCTTTAACTTGTTCGGTAAATGCATTTTTTATTTCAGGAGGGGTCTTTTGACCAAGATCAGGATCGTCTGAACTGGGCAAATAGCCAGTAGGCCCCATTGACCCAATAACATACAGCTCCCTACCGGCAAATTCCTGTTCTGCACAAACGCTCCTAGCAAGTACAGTCGCCAGCTTGTTGAGCTCGAAAGTTTTATCCCCATATGAATACTCCGACAATTTTAAGAAATTTGCCCCGAAGGTATTGGTTTCAATGCAGTCAGCGCCAGCCAACAAATAGCTTCTGTGTATTTGCTTTACCCATTCAGGTTTACTCAAGGTTAAACCATCGTTGAAGCCATCTCTACCTTCAGGAAAATCAGTAGGTTGTGGATTTAAACGTTGAATTTCTGTTCCCATTGCACCATCAAATAACAAAACCCTGTCGAGAAGAGCTTCAGTGAACGATTTCATAATAGAGGATTACATTTTCCTATTCCCGTTTTAATAGTTTAGTCAAGTTGCGACTTACCGTAGTTTCTTTGGCTTTCCACTTCATG
>AF_2010_repII_A100DRAFT_1000120_pt1 | contig 12647 bp, 7 predicted proteins | sample AmaForreplIIA100_FD_9198 | JGI IMG/M metagenome (IMG submission 9198) | reverse complement strand
TGGTGGCCGAACCCGGCCCGCCTGCGAATGACGAGGCGGCACGCATGCTTTGTCTTCAGGTCGCCACTTTTAATGGCCCGGTCGTGCCAGTGATCGCGTGCGTGCGGGGCGACGAGGACGCGGCTGTACCAATTGCGCTGCCTGCGGATGAGGCCCTGCCCGTCCAGCGGTTGCTTGCGCGCCTACAGTCGGCCATGGGCGTCCGCGCGCTGCATGACACCGTGCTGCGCCGGATCGAATTGTTCGCATCACACGACGGCAAGTTGCCAATGTTGCCGGTCGGCGACGCGCTCGACGACGCAACAGTGCTGATCGCCGGACGTGGTCGACTTTACCCGACTCTCAGCGTCGCAATGGGTGAACGCGTCAGGATCGCTAGCGCTCTGAGCGTTGAGTCCGCGGCCAGACATCTCAATGTTCGAGATATCGATGGCATTGTGGTTGGCGATGGCTTCTCTCCACGTATGGTCGAGGCCTTTCTCACTGTGCTCGCGCAAGATCCAAGATTTCGTGACATCCCCGTCGCGGTGATTGGCGAGGCACCACCGGATTTCGCGGATGCACTCCCCAACATCGATCAGGTGGCTGCAGATCCGCGGCGGCTCGTCGCGCGGATGATTCCTTTGGTGCGCAAACGCGCCTTCGAGGGACGCCTCAAACGGATGCTCAAGTCGCTCGATACCAACGGCATTTTCGATCCGGAGACCGGCCTGCTCACTCGCGCTTCATTCTGGCGTGACCTGAAAAAAGTCGTCGCTGAATCGGCTGACCGCAGCCTACCGCTGTCGGTTGCCCGTTTTTCGTTTGCCAAAACCGACGCGTGGACCAGCCTCGACGCTGCGAGATTGATGACGCGCCTGATCCGCAACATCGATTTCGCAACCCGCGACGAGGATGGCGACATCCTGGCCGTGTTCACGCAGACCGCTCTGCGTGACACGCATGTCATTGTTCGACGCATTGCCGGTGCGCTGAAGAGCAACATGTTGCCGCCGCGCAGCGCCGGTGAGACCCCGAGCGTCCACGTCACGCTGGCAACGTTGAACGCCGCCGACACGCTCGACACCCTGATGCTGCGCGTGGCCGGCGGCCGCATGGTTGCGGCAGAGTAACGCCCGGCCTAGGCTGCCTGTCAACGGGAGCCAGCCATGCCCGATCGACAACCTGTTCGTATCGACGTCGTCTCCGATGTAGTTTGTCCGTGGTGCTTTATCGGCAAGCATCGATTGGATAAGGCGATCGAACTGAGCCCGGGCATTCCTGTCGAGGTGCGTTGGCGTCCCTATTTTCTCAATGACTGGATTCCGCGCGAAGGCATCTCGCGCGAGCAATATCTGACGATGAAATTCGGCTCACCCGAACGTTATAAAAACATCGCCCAACGCGTTGCTGCAGCTGCGTCGGGCGAGGGCCTCATCTACGCCATCGACAAAATCAGCCGGCAGCCCAATACGCTCGATGCACACCGGCTGATCCGCTGGGCCGGAGGCGCGGGCAAGGCGGCGGACATGAAGCAGAAGCTGATGGACCTCTACTTCACGGAAGGCGCCGACCTGACAGACCGCAAAGTCCTGGTGCAGGCCGCCGCCGCCATCGGCCTGGATGCCAAGGAGATCGAAAAGTCCCTGGCCGGCGAGAAGGACGTTGCCGAAGTTGAACGTGAAGCACTTTCCGCCAAGGAGGCCGGCATCGAAGGCGTGCCCTGCTTTATCTTCGACGGTAAATTCGCTGTGTCGGGCGCGCAGGCCTCGGAATATCTCGCTGAAGCGATCGCGCGTGTCGCGCAGGGGATGGACGCAGCCGAATAAGTCCGGGCGCATCGTCATGAAAATCACCGCTGCCGTGGTGCAAGAGCGCTCGGGCCCGTTCACCATCGAGCAACTCGACCTGTGTGACCCGCGCGACGATGAGTTGCTCGTCGAAGTCGTCGCCAGCGGCATGTGTGCGACCGACCTGCATGGGCGGGATGCCTATTACCCGACAAAGTTTCCAAAGGTGTTCGGCCACGAAGGCGCCGGTATCGTGCGCGCCGTCGGTAACAAGGTTTCACCCTTCGAGCCGGGCGACCACGTGGTGATGGCCTATCCATGGTGCGGCGAGTGCCCGAATTGCCGGACGCAACGACAAAGCTATTGCGTGCACGCATTCGATCTGAAGATGAACGGCACGCGCGCTGACGGCTCCACGCTTCATTCGAAAGACGGAAAACCGGTCTACAGCGCTTTTTTTCAACAATCCTCCTTTGGCAATTTCACCATCGCCAACGAACGCTTTGCAGTGAAGGTTCGCAAGGAGGCGCCAATCGAGAGCGTTGCCGCACTTGCCTGCGGAGGCCAGACCGGCGCGGGCGCCGTGCTCAATGTGATGAAGCCGCGTGCCGGCGACAGCTTCGTTGTGTTTGGCGTCGGCGCAGTTGGCCTTTCAGGCTTGATGGCCGCGAAGATCGTTGGCTGCGATCCGATCATCGCCGTCGACGTCCATCCGCATCGGTTGGCCCTGGCGCGGGACCTCGGCGCGACATACCCGATCAATCACAACGAATGCAAAGATGTTGTTGCGGAAATCAGAAAGATAACCGGGCTCGGCGCGCGCCTTACGCTTGAGACATCGGCGCTTCCCTCGGTATTCCGTGAAGCGGTCGATTGCCTGATGCCTGCCGGCACCTGCGTGCTTCTCGGCAGCGCGCGCAAAGGCACCGAGGTTTCTTTCGAGACACCGTTTTTGCAAAACGGCCGGACTGTTCGCGGCGTGATCCAGGGCGACAGCGTGCCGAAGGAGTTCCTACCCCTGCTGGTAGACCACATCGTCGCCGGGCGCTTCCCGGTCGAGCGTATGATCACCTTCTATCCCTTGGCCGACATCAATCGGGCCGCAACGGAATCAAGCGACGGCAAAGCCATAAAGCCCGTATTACGGATGCCTCACTAGGCGGCCGTCACGCGGCCTTCGCCTGTTCGGCGATCGACACAAGCTTGCGCAATACGGCGGCGGTGCCTTTCAGGCGATCCTGTGGGCGCGGCCAATCCTCGAAGAACACCAATTGTTGGCCCTTGGCCGCCTTCGGGTCGTTGCGCATGCGCACCGCGGACCCCTGCTCGCGGATGAAGGCAATCAGCCCCTCCGGATTGGCAAAGACGTTCTCGCGGAATGACAGCACGATCCCTTTGGGTCCCGCTTCGACCTTCTCGACGTTGGCCCGTCGGCTGAGCGTTTTGATTGCAACCACTTGCAACAGGTGTTCGACTTCTTGTGGCAGTTTTCCGAAACGGTCGACCAGCTCGGCCGCAAACGCGTCGATGGCATGTTCGTCCTCGATCTCGGCCAGCCGCCGATAGAGGGCGAGCCGGACTGACAGGTCCGCGACATATTCCTCGGGAATAAGCAAAGCGGTGCCAATGGTGATCTGCGGCGACCAGCGGTCGGCGACTGGCGCCGAAATCCCGGCTTTTAGGCTTAATACCGCCTCCTCCAGCATCTGCTGGTAGAGCTCGAAGCCGACTTCCTTGATGTGACCTGACTGTTCCTCGCCAAGCAGGTTGCCCGCTCCGCGAATGTCGAGATCATGCGACGCCAGCTGGAATCCCGCACCTAGCGTGTCCAGCGACTGCAGGACCTTGAGACGCCGTTCGGCCTGGACCGTAATCGGCTTCTGTGCCGGCAACGTGAACAGCGCATAGGCGCGCAGCTTGGCGCGGCCCACGCGGCCACGGAGTTGGTAAAGCTGGGCAAGACCGAAACGGTCGGCACGATGAACAATGAGCGTATTGGCAGTCGGAATATCGAGACCGGACTCGATAATCGTTGTCGACAGCAACACATCGTATTTGCCGTCGTAGAATGCGGACATGATGTCGTCGAGCACGGTGGCTGGCATCTGCCCGTGGGCAACCGCGGTGCGCACCTCGGAAACATTCTTGTCAAGGAAATCCTTGGCGCCGGCGAGATCCTCTATCCGTGGGCACACATAGAACGCCTGTCCGCCGCGATATTTCTCACGCAGCAGCGCTTCACGCACCGGAATTGGATCGAACGGCGATACGAAGGTACGCACGGCCAACCGGTCGACCGGCGGCGACGCTATGATTGAGAGGTCGCGCACTCCGGTGAGCGCGAGTTGCAAGGTGCGAGGGATCGGCGTCGCGGTCAGTGTGAGGACGTGCACTTCCGACCGTAATGTCTTGAGCTTTTCCTTGTGCGCGACGCCGAAATGCTGTTCCTCGTCAACGATCAGCAGCGTGAGATCCTTGAACTTGATGTTCTTGCCGAGCAGCGCATGGGTGCCGATCACGATATCCACGCTGCCGTCCGCCAACCCCGCTCTGACCTTGCTCAACCCCGCACCCGGTACCAGACGGGACGCCTGCGCAATATTGACAGGGAACCCACGAAATCGCTGTGAAAATGTTTTGAAATGCTGACGAGCTAGCAAGGTTGTTGGCACGACTACGGCGACCTGCCTGCCACCGATCGCCGCAGTGAAGGCAGCACGTAACGCGACTTCCGTCTTGCCGAAGCCGACGTCGCCACAGACGAGCCGGTCCATTGGACGTCCCGAGCCGAGGTCCTTGAGCGTCGCATCGATGGCCGCCAGTTGATCATCGGTTTCCTCGTACGGGAAGCCCGCGCAAAACTCGTCATAGGCGCCGGGGCCAACCGTCAGGCGGGGGGCTTCGCGCAATTGCCGTTCGGCTGCGATTTTGATCAGTTCACCGGCAATCTCGCGGATGCGGCTTTTCATCCGCGCCTTGCGCGCCTGCCAGTTGCCGCCGCCGAGCCGATCAAGATCGACCGCGGTTTCCTCCGATCCATAGCGCGACAGCAGATCGACGTTCTCGACGGGCAGGAACAGCTTGTCGCCGCCGGCGTAATGAATCTCGAGGCAGTCGTGCGGCGCCCCGGCAGCCTCGATGGCCTGCAACCCCGCGAAGCGACCGATGCCGTGGTCGACATGCACGACCAGATCGCCCGGTGCGAGGCTCGTGGCTTCGGCGATGAAATTCTCCGCCCTGCGAGTCGCACGGCGTGGGCGAATGAGCCTATCGCCAAGGATATCCTGCTCGCTGATGATCGCGGCATCTTCGCTCTCGAAGCCGGATTCGATTCCCAGCACGGCGAGCGCCACCGTCGGTTTCGGAAGAGCAAGCGCCTGCGGCCAGTTGTCGATGAAACGAAGATTTTGGAGCTTGTGATCGGCCAGAACGTGGCTCATGCGGTCGCGCGCGCCCTCGCTCCATAGCGCTATCGCAACGCGTTTGCCGTTTGCCTGCTGTGCGAGCACATGTATACCCAGCGCTTCGAACACGTTGGCTCCGGGCTCGGCTCGTTCAACTGCAAAATTCCGACCACTGCGTGCGCCGACATCGAGGGTGTCCGTCTCAGGAACGGCGAACGGCGTTACCCGGGCGAGTGACGAGGTTTCCAGTCGCTCTTTCCATTCCGCTTCGCCGAGGTAGAGCCGCTCAGGAGGCAGCGGCTTGTAAGGCGGCGTCACTCCCTGCTTCAACGCGTCGCGGCGGGCGTCGTAGTAGTCGGTGATCTGGGTAAACCGCTCATGCGCGGCGTCCTCAGCGAGATACTCAAGCGCAATTGGTGTATCCGGCAGATAGTCGAAAATCGTTTCAAGCTTGTCCTGGAATAGCGGCAGCCAATGCTCCATTCCCGGATAGCGGCGTCCCTCGCTCACCGCTTCGTACAGGAGATCGTCGGGGGGGGTCGCCCCGAACTGCGCGACATAGCCGGTCCGAAACCGGCGAATGCTTTCGGTCACGAGCTGGAATTCCGCTACCGGCACCAAATCGAGCCCGCGCAATTGATCATCGCTGATTTGCGTTTGCGCATCGAAAGCGCGGATCGTTTCCAGTGCATCTCCAAAGAAGTCGAGCCGCACCGGCATATCCATGCCCGGTGGATAAAGATCAAGAATACCGCCGCGCACCGCGTATTCACCAGGCTCTCGCACGGTGGATGCGCGGACAAAGCCATTGAGCTCGAGCCAATCGACAATTCCCTGCATGCCGATGACGTTGCCGGGCGCGACCGACAGAGCGTGAGTTGTCACAAAATCCCGAGCCGGGACACGCTGTAGCGCGGCATTCACCGTCGTCATCAGCACGGAAGGTTTGTCGCGGCCGCGTACGCGCGCAAGGCGCGACAGTGCCGTCATTCGTTGCGCCACTATCGCAGCGTTCGGGGATACCCGATCGAACGGCAGACAGTCCCAGGCCGGAAACTCCAGCACCTGGACCTCTGGAGCAAAAAATGACAGCGCCCGCGACAGCGTCGCCATTCTCTGCCCATCGCGGCACACGACGGCCAAAGAAATGGTCGGCGCCTCCCTTTTGGCGGCGATCGCGCGCGCGAGATCGGCGAGCACCAGCCCTTCGGCGCCATCAGCGACCTGCGACAGGGTCAGCGGTTTGCCGGGCTTCAATAGACCGGCTGGTGATTTTCCGGCAACGTTCACACAGCACCCTTAGTGTTAAAATTACGCAAGCGAAGGAACAAGGGCGTGTCGTATTCCGGGGGGACAGGCTCCATCCCGTTCACCCAGGCGAAAATTTGCTGATCCGGCACCTCAAGCCAGCGCTCGATTTCATCGAGTTCGATCTCGCTCAACGAGGTTATTTGCGCGTCGGCAAAGCGGCCGAGCACGAGATCCATTTCCCGAATGCCGCGATGCCAACAGCGGAACAGCAGCCGACGCCATCGCACATCTAGCCCTTCACTCGAAGGGTTCGTTCCAGTACTCACCCAGGTCTCCAACGCCAAAAACCCGGACGGGCCGGGGCGGGTTATATAGAGGCTTGGCCAAGCCATGTCAGCCGCCGGTTTGCACAGGCCTGCATTGCGTCGAAATAGCGCGCACGCCAGCATGCCCTGATGCGACCTCTAATCCTCAATCCGCTATTTGCTTCGCTCACCAGCCTGCCTGGCGTTGGGCCGAAACTTGAGAAGCTTTACGCCTATTTGTTCGATCGTGAGGCGCCACGCGTCGTTGATCTGCTGTTCCACCTGCCGTCGGGGGTCATCGACCGGCGGGCACGCCCAAAATTGCGCGACGCGCTGCCTGACCAGATCGTGACGGTCGCTGTGACAGTCGACAAGCACCGGCCATCACCGCCGCACCGCTCGCGCGCGCCCTATCGAATTTATGCCCACGACGACACCGGCGATCTCACCCTCACCTATTTCAACGCGCGCCGGGACTATCTGGAGAAGCTGCTGCCTATCGGCGAAACGCGCTACGTCTCCGGCAAGGTCGAATTCTACGACGGCACCTTACAGATGGTGCATCCGGACCGTGTCGTGGACGAGGCCGGCTTCGCCACGTTGCCGCTTGTCGAACCGACCTATCCGCTGACCGAGGGCCTCGCGCTGGGCAATGTGCGGCGCGCGATGGACGGCGCTCTCGGTCGCCTTCCGGACTTGCCGGAATGGCAGGACGAGACCTGGGTCGCGCGTGAGCAGTTTCCCGCCTTCGCCCAGGCATTGCGTAGCCTGCACCGTCCGACTGCACCGACGGATATCGCCCAGGAGAACCTGGCCTGGACCAGACTCGCCTACGACGAACTGTTTGCCGGCCAGCTGGCGCTTGCGCTTGTGCGCGCCCACATGCGGCGCCAGGCCGGCCGCGGCTCAGCTAGCGAAGGGCGCCTGCGTGCGCGCATTCTGAAGGCGCTGCCTTATGCGCTCACCCATTCGCAGCAAAAGGCCGTGGACGACATCATTACCGACCTCGCCCGCCCGCAACGCATGTTGCGCCTTTTGCAGGGCGACGTCGGATCGGGAAAGACGGTTGTGGCGCTTGCGGCGGCGGCTGCCGTCATCGAGGCCGGACGGCAAGCGGCCTTCATGGCGCCAACCGAGATCCTCGCGCGGCAGCATCTCGCAACGATTGCCCCCCTGGCCGATGCCGCCGGCCTTCGCGTGGCCATTCTGACTGGACGCGAACGCGGAGGCGCCCGCAAGGAGATCCTGGACCGTCTTGTGCTTGGCGATATCGACTTTCTGATAGGCACTCACGCGCTTTTTCAGGAAGACGTTGCCTTCCATGATCTCGCGCTCGCCGTGGTCGATGAACAGCATCGTTTTGGCGTGCACCAGCGGCTGGCGCTGACCCAGAAGGGCGAGGCCGTGGACGTGCTCGTTCTCACCGCGACACCCATCCCGCGCACACTCGTTCTGACCTTTTTCGGTGACATGGACATTTCCGAACTGCGTGAAAAGCCCCCGGGTCGCCAGCCGATCGATACGCGGACGATCCCCTTGTCGCGCCTTGGCGAGGTTGAGGACGCTGTCGGGCGCGTGATTGCGGAGGGCAAACGCGCCTATTGGGTCTGCCCTTTGGTCGAAGAGTCGGAAAAGACTGACCTCGCTGCCGCGCAGGCGCGCTTTGAGGCCTTACGCAAGAAATTTGGTCGCGAGGTCGATCTTGTTCACGGACGCATGAAAGGAGCGGACAAGGATGCCGCGATGGCCCGCTTTGCCGCCGGCGATACCAGATTGCTTGTTGCGACGACGGTCATCGAGGTCGGCGTTGACGTGCCGGAAGCGACAATCATGGTCATCGAGCACGCTGAACGCTTTGGGCTTGCCCAGCTTCACCAACTGCGCGGCCGCATCGGCCGCGGACCCGGTGCGTCGACCTGCCTGCTTCTATACAAGGCGCCGCTTGGAGAAATCGCGAAGGCGCGTCTCGCTATTCTGCGCGAAACGGAAGACGGTTTTCGAATCGCGGAAGAGGATCTGCGACTGCGCGGTGAAGGCGACGTTCTCGGAACGCGACAAAGCGGGCTGCCCGGCTTCCGCATTGCGCGCCCAGAGTTGCATGGAAAATATCTTGGCGCAGCGCGCGATGATGCGGCGCTCGTTCTGGGACGCGATCCAACCCTCTCGACTCGGCGCGGCGATGCCTTGCGGCATCTACTTTATCTTTTCGGGAAAGACGAAGCGATCAAGTTGATCCGTGCCGGCTAGTCATTGGACTCTTTCAGTCTTGCGAGTCGCCTGGGCTGCCCTTGCAGTCGCAGCCAGCGACGCGAGCTTTTTCTGCGCCTCACTGTCCGGCTGGACCATGCCGGCGGAAATCAGCAACGTCATCGCATTTTCGACAGTAATATCGAGTTCAATCAGGTCGCTTCGCTTTACGTAGAAGAAGAATCCGGTAGTCGGGTTGGGTGTGCAAGGCATGAACGCCGAGACGTGCTCGCCTTGCGGTAATTTCTTCACCACATCACCACCGGGCGGCTGGGAGAGAAACACCAGCGACCACATTCCCGGTGCGGGAAATTCTACGAGCGCCACCTTGCGAAAGCTCGAACCGGTCTTTGAGAATAGCGACTCGAAGATCTGCTTCATCGTCTTGTAGATCGGTCGCACGATGGGCATGCGACTGAGCAGGCTTTCGCCCAGTTCGACCAGCGTCCGCCCCACCAGGTTGGCAGTCAGGAATCCAAGCAGTGTGAGGACGACGAACGCAATGATCAGTCCCGTTCCGGGAACCGGCCACGGCATATAGCTTTCCGGACGATAGGTGGGCGGGATCATTGGCCGAACGAAATCGTCGACCCAGGTAATGATCGACCAGACCAGCCAGACGGTGATCGCCAGAGGCCCGGCAACCACAAGACCCGTCAGAAAGTAATTGCGAATGCGAGCGGCAAAGCTTGTCTGCGAGGCCGCCACTTTCGCTACTTCCGCGGCCATTGCGTCGCCCGGCTTTTCCATCTCACTCATAGGCCAAGCTTATTCCACCGTGACCGATTTCGCGAGATTGCGCGGCTGGTCGACGTCTGTGCCGATGGCGGTGGCTGTATGATATGCAATCAACTGCACGGGAATGGCATAAACCAGCGGCGTTACCGCGGACGCCATGTCTGGCAGCGACAGTGTCTCGAGCGAATCGACCGTCGCCTCCCTCGCCCCTTGCGGATCGGTGACCAGGATAATCTTGCCACCTCGAGCGGCAACCTCCTGCATGTTCGAGACGGTCTTCTCGAAAACGCGGTCGTGCGGCGCGATCACGATCACCGGCATGGTTTCGTCGATCAGCGCTATCGGTCCGTGCTTGAGCTCGCCGGCAGCGTAGCCCTCGGCGTGGATGTAGGAAATTTCCTTGAGCTTGAGCGCGCCTTCGAGCGCGATCGGAAAGCTCGTGCCGCGACCAAGATAAAGAACGTCGCGCGCTTTGGCCAAATTATGTGCAAGCTTTTCGATTTGCGGTTCGAGCGTGAGCGCAGCGGCCATCAAGCGCGGCACCTCGATCAGCGCGCGCACGAGATTCTGCTCATCCGCCTCAGACATGTGTCCGCGCGCGCGTCCCGCGACAATGGCAAGACAGGCTAGCGCGCTCAGTTGGCATGTGAAGGCCTTCGTCGATGCGACACCGATCTCGGGGCCTGCCAGCGTCGGCATCACCACGTCGCTTTCTCTCGCAATCGTCGAGGTCGGCACGTTGACCACGGACAGAATGTGCTGCTTGTTTTCCCGCGCATAACGCAATGTCGCCAGCGTGTCCGCGGTCTCGCCCGACTGTGAGATGAAAAGCGCGAGATCACCTGCCTCGAGCGGTGCGCCGCGATAGCGGAATTCCGAGGCGATATCGATCTCCACCGGCAGCTTCGCAAAACGTTCGAACCAATATTTCGCGACTAGTCCGGCGTAAAACGCCGTGCCGCAGGCAGAAATCGACAGTCGCTTGAGCTTTGCCCAGTCGAACGGAAGCTTGCCGGGCAGCGCGACACTCTCGTTCACCATGTCGATGTAGTGGGCAAGCGTATGGCCAACGACCTCAGGCTGTTCGTGGATCTCCTTCGCCATAAAGTGTTTGTGGTTGCCCTTGTCGACAAGTTGCGCCGAGGCAGTCGATTTGACGATCGTCCGCTCGACCTTGGAGCCGTTCTCGTCGTGGATCTCCGCGCCCTTGCGGGTAAGCACCGCCCAATCGCCGTCGTCGAGATAGGCGATGGTGTCCGTAAACGGGGCAAGCGCAATTGCGTCCGACCCAAGATACATCTCGCCCTTGCCGTAACCAACAGCAAGCGGTGACCCTTTGCGCGCCCCGATCAGCAGATCGTCGTTGCCAGTGAACAGGAAGGCCAATGCGAAAGCGCCGCGTAACTGCTTGAGCGCGGAGGCAACCGCGGCAGCCGGCGATTTGCCGTCCTTCATTTCTTGCGAGACCAGATGCGCGACTGCCTCGGTGTCGGTTTCGCTGACGAATTTGCATCCCTTTTTGGTCAGCCGCTCGCGCAGTTCGCGAAAATTCTCTATGATGCCGTTATGAACGACCGCAACGAAATCGGTGGCGTGCGGATGGGCATTGTCTTCGGTCGGCCGGCCATGCGTTGCCCAGCGGGTATGACCGATACCGATATTGCCCCCAAGCGGTTCGCGATCGAGCCGAGTTTCGAGCGCGCGCAACTTGCCTTCCGCGCGACGCCGGCCGAGCACGCCGTGGTCGAGCGTGGCAACGCCGGCCGAATCATAGCCTCGGTACTCAAGGCGCTTGAGGGCGTCGATCAGTTGCTCTGCAACCGGTTTCGTTCCCAGGATTCCGACTATTCCGCACATCCGTCCGGATGGCCCCTTTGCCCGTTACCTATCGTTTAGCGGCCCATGGCCGGTTAACGGAAATCACAACGCATTTCGGCGTGTGACTCAGGATTTTTTGCGTTTCTTTCCGGCCAAGTTCTTGCCCAAGGCCTTGACCTGCCGCAAGCGTTTTGCCCAGCCTTCCTTAACCGCCTGTTTGGCGCGGGCAATCGCCAGGGCGCCGGCTGGAACATCCCGCGTCAACACCGTCCCGGTGCCGACATAGGCGCCATCACCCACTTTGATCGGCGCAACCAGAGCGGAATTCGAGCCGATGAATGCACCCTTGCCGATATCGGTTCGGTGTTTGGCGACGCCGTCATAATTGCATGTGATGCTGCCGGCACCGATATTGGCGCCCTCGCCGATCCGTGCATCGCCAATATAGGCGAGATGATTGGCTTTCGCCCCGGCCTCAATCGTCGCCTCTTTCACTTCGACGAAGTTCCCGATGTGGACGTCCTCGCCGAGGTCGGCGCCGGGACGCAGCCGAGCGAACGGACCGACACGCGCACCCTTGCCGACATGCGCGCCCTCAAGATGCGAGAACGAACGGATCGTCGCGCCATCGTCGACTGAGACGCCCGGGCCGAACACGACGTGCGGTTCAATGGTGACGTCCTTTCCGAATTTGGTGTCGACCGACAAATGCACCGTTTCTGGCGCGACCATCGTTACGCCGCCTTCAAGCGCCGCCATGCGCAGGCGCTGTTGCAGAACGGCTTCGGCTTCGGCAAGTTGTACCTTCGTGTTGATGCCGCGCACGTCATCCTCCGAGGTTTCGATCGCCACAGCCGTCAGGCCCATACCGCGGGCAACGACTACGGCGTCGCTGAGATAGTATTCGCTTTTGGCATTTGCATCGCCGATACGATCGAGGATGGCGAGCGCTTGCTTGCCGTCCAGCGCCATCAGGCCGCCATTGCAGAGACCGATCTTGCGCTCTTCTGCCGTTGCGTCGCGCTCTTCACGGATGGCGAGAAGTTCGTGTCCGCGCATCAGGAGTCGTCCGTAGCCCGTCGGATCGGACGGCTTGAAGCCGAGAACTGCCACGG
>AF_2010_repII_A100DRAFT_1000119_pt1 | contig 12671 bp, 10 predicted proteins | sample AmaForreplIIA100_FD_9198 | JGI IMG/M metagenome (IMG submission 9198) | reverse complement strand
CATTCTTGGTACACTAAAGATGACATTCTTGGTACACTAAAGATGACATTCTTGGTACACTAAAGATGACATTCTTGGTACACTAATTTAAATGAAAGAAAAAAATTGAGTTATATAACAGTTGGCTTGGTGACAAACTTAAAGGTAATATCTAATGAAAAATATTAGGGATCTCATCAATACTTCGGAGTTGACACAGACTGAAAAAGAAGAGGCAAAGAGGGCAGTTAAAAAATCTAGTAAACATTTTTGGAAACAACATAACATCAATCATAGAACAAAAATATCCCTTAACCAAATATGAATTTGGATTTAATCGTGTCCAATGGACTTGGAAGTGGTTAGTGGACATTGTGGACGCTGCTAAACTTGCGTCAACACAAATTAATGGATCCAAGGTTATCAATAAACTGATAAATCATGATATTTTTACGTTGCAATCAGATCAACTTTTATTATAATGATTGCAAGAAATTGAGAGAAGACAGCGGCTACTGGCGATATTATTGTAGCAGATCTAGTCACACTTTTTATAAAATATCGTAGATAGATCTTCAATATCTTTAGTAAATGTGCTAAAGTACGAACGATTCTTATATCACATCATCTTGATATTATCCAGAAATTATGCAATTTAGTTCTGAAACAAGTGATCTGAGGACAAGGAAAGTCTTTGTTATTGTCTTTTACTTCTCAGCAACTATTATGTTGTCTATCTGTATTTTTGGATTTTACGCAAGTGTAGGAGAATATCTGAGAACCGGGAGGATAGTTATTGGTGAAGTATTAGCAAATACTGAATTCCCGTTTCCAGGCCATACCAACTTAGTAACATATTTGATGATTACGTCCTTGTTATCGTGGTTTTGTGTTACTAAGCTTGCAGGAGACAAAATGAATGGTATTCCTCTATTAGTTAAGGTTATTTTGCAAATAGTAATGCTTACTTTTGCAGTCATTGCTATATATGAATTCATTTATAATCTTCTCTTATGGAATTCCTTCGCAACAATCAGTTTAGTAAAGGATTTTTATAGACTGGATAATCTAAGTGTGCCGTATCCTGATCCCAAGACGCCTTGGAATCTCCTTTTTGCAACACAAATGACTCTAGCTGGATTTCTGATCTCTGCTCACGGATTTTACATAATATCAAGGAATATCGCTCACAAACAGGACAATATAACTGAAAATAGAACTCATTTTTAGAGCCGGCTACATTTAATATAAATAGCACTAATTTTCTAACTTGGTTATGTTTATACTAAGATCAATTCAGTTCTCTATCTCATCATGGTTTTTATGCTTCGTAAGATGTGTAATGGCAAAAATAGTTCATAAATACAAGACTATTTCTATTTAAACTACATATTTCGATGTTATGTACGGTTCGTATAAACCCTATATAAGTAAAATTCAGACCCTACTGACATTCGGAGCTAGTATAAGAAAAGGTGATATAAGGCCAGAATTCGGTTCAAAACAGGCCAGCATCAGAATCAAAATGTGTTGGATTATAAATTCCCTCTAAAAATAATAATTTGGCTGTGGAAATTTTTCAACCCTCTATTTACCTTGCTATGTTTCCGTACCTTTTTATAGCTAGCTTTCCAGTTTTTGGACTAGTATTAGTAACTAGGTGGATACTGCGTGATAGAAGAATGAAAAAAGCCAATCGCTAAATATCCCAAGAATTCATAACTTACGCAGGTTACTGAACTAAATTTATTTTGACTGCTTATAAATAATTGCATATCTAATCAACGTTTTGGAGATTACTATCTGTGCAAGGCAGATCTCTAATAGCCAGACATTGAAAATATTCTGAACTTATACGGTCATCTAGAATCTATCTTTTTTGATTTACGAGGTCATCTAGAATCTATCTTTTTTGATTTATGATTAATGAAACATGCCACCCATCTTGTTTTATAGTAAGTTCTGACGAGCTAACCGTAATGGAAATTGAAAAATAGTTGATAACTCAATCAATCAATCGATTAGTATAAATCGCAAATAATCCAAAATAGTCGATAACAGTGAAATTTAAGGTACGAGGGCCAAAGAAATGAGCCTTCTCCATGATCTCTCATGTAAGATGTCAGGAGTATATCCGTCCATATTCACCTTCTTAGAAACTCTTTTTGTTAGATAAAGCCCAAATAGTCCTAAAGTATACCAAAACTTACTATCCGGCTTTGATGTAAACGACTCTAACGCCCATTTGAACATATGATAAGCCTTGGGATGGTACTCGGAAACATAATTCATCAAAGCTTCGCTAGAGTTGTATAGTATATAATAAGCATGTTCATAAAGTTCCTTCCTAGTAGCGTAATTTGCCCCATGGATCTTGGAACCTCCTCTAAATAGGTTGTAAACTATTGAATCGATGTTGTTCTCAGATTCAATTGTATTTTTACATCTTCCCACTGTGGAACGTACGTGAGAATCACTTCCTGCAATGGTGTGCATTTTATGATGTTCTGCAAATCTGCTGGCAAGGATATTAGAAAAAATGTCTACGTTGTTGCTGTTAAAAGACTCTATTAAATCGCAAAGGCTAGCTTTTCCGCGTATGCCATTTGAAACGGCAAATGGATGAGCTGCGCACGATACTGCATTCTGTCGTTTAATTTGATCCAATGTTTCCTCTAACGTCATTCCCGGCCTGATGGTTTCATATATGCCATAAGCAAGCACATGTCCTCCATTTTCTATTGTTATTTCTTCGGCTGGATAAATCTTGATGTTATAATATTTTTGATGATTTTGCTGGTATCTAAGCATCTCTTTATAGCCCTGAAGTGTGTTATGGTTCGTAACAAAAAGTGAGTCGATCTTTTCTCGTAATGCGCTGTCTAGGAGCTGTTCTATAGTAACCCCGCAATCAAATGGAATGCGATCAGATTTATTCCTAAAATTTGAATAAACGTTATGACAATGAGCTTCTAAGTTAAGTATTTCTGTCGTGACACTTATACCTTCTTAGCTAGGGTAGAATTTCCTGTATTATTAGTATATCGGAAACTGAATCACTCGTTACTGCACACTAGAGAGTAACAATCTGAATGTCGGTTTCCTTAATCTGAATTAAAAATTAAATTGAGAATGTGAGCGGAAAATAATGCTACTTTTTGGTTCAGCTCATCATAAAAGAAGAAGGATTGACAATTCAGTGTTGGTCATTATAATGCATAACCCTCTTAGGTCAGCCTCAAGAACCAAACGAAAGGAAACAGAAGAAAGCAATCACCTAGTCTATTGAAACCTTAAAGCGATGTATTCGGACCATTAACGTTGTAACGCTGGCTCTAGAACCAGGCACGATCAAACTTTCTATTTCTAACCTACTTAAGAAATATTGAAAAAGATCCATAGGAACTTTTCTATTCTCAGATAAAATGCCTTGTTAAAGTGAATATTGGTGGTCGTTGAGAGAAAACTTATCTTGATTTAGGAGTAGCTTGTTCTCAGCTATTAGGCCTGGAGTTTTTTTATCCAAGTTACTAAATCATACGTATTAACTTCATCGTTTACCAAGTTGGGAATGTCAGGGTTTAGTTCCTTTTTTGCTTCTGTCAATTTCAGCCTTAGCAGTCTGTTTAACACTCGGATCCGCTAAACTACTATTGTCACGCGGTACAAAATATGATGGATGGAGAGATAAACCTTAAAATCAACTGAATACCAACCGCTAGAAGCTTGGGAATAGCTTCTTCCCTGTATACTGCTAATGCTTCAACAACTTTAATCCCTTCATAGTGGTTCGGTGTTCTTAGTGCGTGGCATCGTAATTGTTCTATTGCTGCTTGCTTTTCTTTTTTCGAAATACTTAGTATATCTGATGTTTTCCCTACAAGTTATATGTGATGTATGTCAGGTAATAAACCCCATTTTTAGGCAGTAGATTCAATGCATAAGACTGCTAGTCCAACCCCAACTATCATCATAGTTCAGATCATCAGGATCAATTTAATGACTCGAATTCTGTGGATATTTGATAGCGTTGAGGGTATGCTTGTCCATGTCCAGACTGTTATTTAGATGTCTGGGTATGTTTCTAATGGTGACTTCTGTTACTCTTGCTGCTTGTGCGAAAACAGCCTGTCCTATACTGTTATAATCATTAATCAAACAAGATTGATAAAGAATTGTGGCAGCAAGTCCCATAGGATTCTTTCCAGCTGATATAGTACTTTTAGTGGCGGCATTCATGATAGTAACTGCGTCATGCTTTATTTTCTGGTTTAAATTAATTTGATTAGCTATCTTAGCGATGCACTTCAAAGGATCGATGATTGGGATTTTCAGGTCAAGATCAAATATCATTTCTCTATACTGCCTTGAGACCGCTTTTTTTGGAAAATATCATTCTGAGTGGAGCCTCAGTCAAATCGGGTAGTTCAGTAAACGCATCTACTCAGGTAATAGATACATCGCGGCCTATATCATTGGCAATACGTACAGAACACAGTAACGGGACTGCTATTGCAGGACAAATACTAAACAACAATCTAAGAGAGACTGTACGAAATCCAAATGGTATCATAATGGCAAGCAATGATTTCACAGGACGATTTTTTTACTATGTTTAAACCAGATATTACTGGCAAGTATACAGTTACTGTCTATAATTTAGGACATACTCCTGTAAGTGTTGGCGTACTAGTTGGCAATCTGCCATTCGTGGGTGCAAATAATCAAGTTAATCTTAATTCATTAAGTGGGAAAATAGTAGGTGTCATTCTAAGTATTACTGGAATTATCATTCTGATAGCTGGGATTATAGTACTGATATTGGATAGAAGTAGAACACGACCAAAAGCACCTTCACCTACTTGATACGTGCTACAATGTGTTAAGATGTGGGACGAACTTTGGAACGTGGTATAGACTAAATGAATCTGAATGACTTTACTATCTTTTGTTGCATTGGCAATAATTCAGTTTGGTTAGAGTCATTGAACGATAGAAGATAAACTGAATCACCCTTTAATATGAGGTAGGCGCAGAAATAGAGATTTTTTTGTAACCTTAGAATAGATATGCTGGTGTATTGTCGATAGTGAGTTTGGTTTCGTTAATTATGGTAGTATTGTCATTTGATAATAAGATAAGATACCAGCTAACCAATACTACCAAAGAATACCATATGACGATAGGATTTAGCTTGCTAGGCTATGACCAAAACCTAGCATGTTGATTGATGCCCACTATCTTCTCATCACAGATAAGGCCAAGTTTCTAACACCATCGGGATCAGCAATACCTATAAAAATTATCCTAGGTTGTCCATGCACCATAAATGCGATATCCCCAATGCTTACATTGCTGTTTACAGTGTAACCACCATATGACCTATTCCAATACCTGCCAGTGCCATAGCCAGTATAAACCCCGGTTCCAAAGTTTCTATAGTTAATTACCACAACATCACTAACATCTGACAGGGATAATCTGTAGTATAAAGGGGCCTGATCAGCATCAGGATGATTTATCAGGATTATCTCTCTGTTAGTTATGGCCATATAGGTTAGAAGCCTCCTATGAAAAAGCCCTGTATGGACCTGGTTATGCCAGAGGATGGATTCACCAGGCTCTAGGTCTATTTTTTTGTCAATATCGTCTTTCATGGCCCAGCAACATGTTGGTCAAAATACTTGATAAGACGTGTTACAAAGTTAGGATTTGTTATCACATTGTTATAATATTGACTGTTCCAGTATTTATGTAGGGCTGCCTTCAATCTAACATGTGTGATAAGGAAATTATAATTATACTGAAGGAGTTGAGAAAATACTCCAAACTATTTAAAGGTAAATAGGTCCTTGTGTTAGTTGACGACGAAATGTATGACGTCTAGCTAGTAGACACAATAACATCTAGTCTAGAAACTTAGCAGATATCTCTAATGATAGATTCGCCTGTATATACGTCAGATTTATTGATATAATAACAACCAACTTAACAAACAAACAGGCTGGCTGATGAATACTACTGACAAGCAGTAACCAACCTGTCTGCGAATCTGTTTAGACAGATTCATATTAATATAGACTTCAACAAAGATAAGGTTTACCAGGTGTACATGATCAAACAAAGCAGGCTGGTCTATGGTGTGAATGATGGGCGGGCCAGCCTATAACACTCTTTCTTCAGGTGATAGTATATACCCAACATGCAAGATAATGGTTTATTCATTCATAGATTAAAATTATAAATCACTATCAACTTACCTACCTATATGAAATGTCTTAGGTATTTTAGCGACAGGACTACCAAGATCGGGAAGAGATATGGATTATCTATTAGCCAGAGGTATTACTGTCATAGTTGCCGACATATGTTCCATATCAAACTTGACTTAAAACAAGTTAAACCCAGTTAAACCCTTACGAAGATTCTCACTAAGAAAGGAATTGATAAGACAGATTGTTCGAGCAGACATTCAGGAAGATAAGGACTGGTAGTTAAGGAATATTCATTTTAGTCAGAGACAATAATACTTATTCTACTACGGATTATTGAAACAAAAAAAGTTACGGGCAGTGGCCCGTCTGTGAGGTGCTGCTTGAACTCATTGTAAGTCCACCTGAAGTAGTTACAGTCGTAGAAGAACAGCTTGACTGGCCACCGCCTGAATTTGAAGATGCAGCCCCTTGCGCGCCGCTAGAGCTTCCTGTTCCACTATCTCGTGCGTCTCTGTTAGGACCAGCACTAGCGAATGAGCCCTAGCTTCTCTTATATTTACTCCAAAACACTCTATCCAGCAAGTATTACTCGCGATCCATCTGCAACAAAGGTTCCAAATTTATGCTCAGACTCTTTGATTATTGAATCCGTTATTATACTATTTTTTAGTGATTTTTTTATCATCCATTCGAAGGCAATCGCACCTTTGGTCCTTTGTCTCTCGAAGCGAGACTTGCCTTTTGCTTCTGCTCCCTTCAGATAATCAATAGTAAACAATCCAAACTTGGCTTCAGGTCTATAATTCTCAAGCCATTCGTAGTTATCCACGAAGGACCAATGTAAATACCCAATAACATTAGCACCATTGGCGATTGCATCTTTCATATGTTTAAGATGTGAGACAATGAATGGTGCTCTATACCTATCAGATTTATCAGCAATGCCATTTTCGGTAATAAGAATTGGAATATTATTCCACCGATCCTTTATTCGTATTATTAAATTGTATAATCCTTCTGGATAGATTTCCCAACCAAGGTCGCTTAGAGTACCATGAGGCTGATGATGGGTCTGTGCGTGAAGATTATTGATTAACGATCCTCCAACAAACTTTGCTGAAGAGAGTGCCAATATATTACTATAGTGAACATAGACCCGACGATAGTAATTAATACCAATAAAGTCCGCTTTGTTCTTCCATCTTTCATTCACAATGAAGTTTTTACTATCTTTGTTATGTATCTCAAGAGTATCCAGATAATTTAGATCTTCTTCTCCATTAACAATCGCGTTTATATAATAGTCATTTATAAAATAGTCAAAGTTTTTAGCTGCCCTTTGATTATTTTTTAAAGTTGCTCCGAATAATTTGTTCGGTTCAGCTGGGCAGACAGCGACCATCGCATGTGACACACCAACCATTTTAGAAATGCCATCGCCATCAGTGTCAATATTATCGAGTAAACTAATTTTGTCGTATGCCTGAACGTGAGCTTCGATAAGATTGTGTAAAACGTTTTTCGCTCTTGTGCCATCTAGTAAAAAACCAGGAGGCCATAGTCCTGCAATATAGCCTGCACCAATAACAGATGCCACGGGTTCACCTATAGTTACCCAGTAATCAACGAGATCTTTGAGTTCTTGTACTACTACCTCCACGTATTTAACAAATTCTTTGATTGTCTGATAATTCTCCCATCCTCTGAGAGACTTCCAATATGGATCTGAACAAGGCGGATCCGAAAGGGGCAAATCCCTCAATGGCGATGGCAATATTCCTTGACCTATCTTTTTAGTAAAATCACTTGGAGGAGTTAAGACCCATAACGGAAGTGTCAAATGGTTCAATGTAATTATAGGCCGGAGTCCTTTTTCTCTCATAGAATCTATCATTTTTTTGTAGAGATCAATTGCTTCCTGGCACCATTGATCCTTTTCAGGTTCTATGCGTGACCATTCTATACCGATCCTAAATGCGTTCATACCCATCTTGCTAGCCAAATCGAAATCGTGTATATGGTGTTGAGTGTCCCAAGCTTTGGCAGCATCACCAGCAGGTTGTAAGTGAACCTGAATGCTATCTTTATACAATAGACTTGGTTTTGTTAGAGATGTTATCCTTTTCTTTATCGAATCTGACCTTGTAAAATAGTCCCAGTCATTGTTTGTAATTCCTCCTTCTACCTGATAAGGAGAGGTAGATGCACCCCACAAAAATGGAGGTGGGTTATTAATTACTGTTGTCAAAGGATTTGGCATATGGCTACTGTACACTTAGAAAAGAATTACGAGTATCCATAGAAGAGAGGCTATTACAAAATAAGGGATCACTACCCACCACATACCCTTGTATCTAGAATTTTTTATCATAGTTGGAGGCCCACATTTTTCTGACCATAATATCGGTTAGCCTGTTTTCTCTTACTATTTGCTTAATATCCTCATACCATTCTTCGTGTGTGCTTTTCTGATAGTACCCTATAAGCCTCCAAACAATCGACGACTTAAGTAAGATTGAAATCCAAAAAGAACCAATGCCCAGTATGCAACGGTAATATTATACCATAAATTGTTGTACATAAGTCTTATCCTAACCCTAAATGGTTTTCCATATGCCTCATAAAAAACGAGGTAAGGGTTCCAAAAACTCTCAGCCATTCCCTGCATAGCAAAGTTAATTTTTTCTATGTTCTTCCTTCCTTCATCTATGCCATTCATATATTATAATAAGAATAGAGATGACATCTTTAAACTAATCCGATTAACCGAGCAACAAATAGCTAGATTTTCTCCATGAAACTAAAATGCTTGTTAGTATCGCTAGTGTTTAATGCTCTTCCAACTTACTATTTGATGAACGAATATACTCAATAGGGTCAATATTATAAATCATTGTTTCAAGTAAAATATTATCGTCATTTTTAAGATTAAACTGAAATATCATTTAAGAATGGAATACTATCAACGAAATAGGCCACTGGGCGTTACAATAATAGCAATTCTGACTGTAATTGGCGGTTTAGCTTTCGTTGCCATCGGAATTGCTCTCTTAATTATCGGAATTGGTTTTGGACTATTGGTAATATCAATAGCCTATTTCGTCATGGCCTATGGTTTATGGACGGGCAAAAGATGGGCCTGGACAATAACCCTTATACTGTCAGGGATAGGAATTATATTAGGGATCGCATCTATTGCTTTTGCACATATAGGAGCAGTATTTCACATAATTATAAGCGCTGTGATTTTTTATTACTTGTACAGACCTAATGTAAGAGCATTTTATGGCAAGTGAAAGGCTTATCATTACACACCAATATCTGAAGATATGCTGAGCAAACAGTAAACACCGTAGCTTTGTTGATACTATTCTAAAAGAGGAGTGACAAGGTTCTCAATAAGTACGCCAATAACGCTATCCATAAAAGAGGGAGGGAAAAAAAATCCTGTGCTCAGTAGTGTATTTATGAAAATGTCCTAAGAGCGATTAATACTGTTTGACACAACAAATAACAATACCATGAGTGTCCATAACTTCGAGAACAAATTTCCACCATAATCGCAGCTAACCGAGAAGGTGACCAGATACGGTTATTCAGATGCGACCGATGCAAACCAAGGATGCAGACTGTGCACCTGGTGCTGACCAAATTGTAACAAGACTTGAAGCACAAAGGTACACTTCGTAAAGACTAGCGTGGGACGTTGTGCCACATGTGTTCCGAGTAGTACTGGATTATAAATCATATTCCTAACATACCTCGGTTGTCTTTGGAAAGGAGAGGGTACGCCTTGCTTCACCTTCACTTGAATGTTTGACGATGACATATCGATTACTTTATAGCCCACAACAAGTCTAAAGATATCATTGTGGTATTAAATACTAGTAAAGATCATAGTAAATTTTTGGTGTACTATCTACAACAGCCAGGTAGGAATGCCCAACAGATTAAAAACATTCTGGTAGTTGATGACGGATACAACATTAATTTAACGCTTGAATGCACTTTAAACCAAAGAGTCTTTAAGGCCTATTCATTTACTAAACCCTTGATTGCGTTGGAGAGTGTCAAGCCCGGCCCCGGCCTCTTCGGCCTGGCTATACTAGATGTCAAGTATATAATGGAGTGTGGACTGCAAAAATGCCATTGATAGTCACTACAAGTATCATTAACAAAAAAACTTATTTGATGATGTTTATTGCTTGGGCCATGATAATTACGGATGTAATCTTTGGCACCTTTCTTGACGCTTTGGGAAAGCCTCTTAATTCTTCTTTTGGTGTAATATTGTTTATAACAATGAGTATCACTGTATTTTTTGCAGGTCTGTATGCCCTTAGAGATTTTATGGTTGCATTGCGCAAAGACCTTGAGGCTCCTTCGTTTTTCAATAGGCTGTACAAGGCAACACCTATTTTTCTTTATGCACTTTTAGTCATCTTTGGAACTATCATTGTTGAAATGGTGTTATTTTCACAATATAGCACTTTCCTACTGATTCTAATTGTCTTAATAAGTGCGGTAGCCATCTTGTTCTTTGGTTTTCGCACTTACAAATTCTTGTCATGGTTCAAGTCGAGTGTCAACAAACGACACAATATTATGATATTGGCATTTGCTGTATCATCGATGCTCTTGTGTATCAGCGTGACAGTTACTACAGTATTTGATACAAAGGAATTAGTCTTTTCAAGACCACCTTCAATAGATCCAAATTTCCACTCTAGCAATTCTATGGCAAGCAGACACCTATCTCCAATAGAACTTTTGATTCATCTCTATGTGTTTCTTGTACCTCAAGTTACTGCTATTGCTATCGCAGAAACAGTTGCTGTTGCATTTTTCCTTCGTTATTTTAAGGATCAGATAGGAAGAGCAACATTTTGGATAGTTATAATTTTACCACCTGTACTTTTTTTAACTGGGGTATTTGGTCCTCAATTATTGGCACACACTGGAGGTGAAATGGTATATCAGCTCCCCGAGTTCCTTATCTTTAGGGTAATAGGTACAGCAGGATGGATTGCAGCTGATTTTGTAATAGCTTATGCATATCTTTTAGTAGCAAAAACTCTTGGACGGCAAATTACATCTTCTCGTAATAACATCATTAACTATTTGATTATAGCAGCATTATCAACCATTTTGGTTTCTCCGACGACCAATAACTGGATAACCAACAATTCTTATCCACCCTTTGGAGCAATCCAACGTGCCTTTCTTGTGCTTGCTTCTTTTCTCTTTAGCATAGGAATATACTCTGTCGCCATGTCAGTGGCCCAAGATGCAGAATTGCGTCATTTAGCCAGAAAATACGCAAAGGAGTATGCACTGCTAGATACTTTAGGTAATGCACAAGAGAATGCAGAGATTATTGGAAAGGTTGTAAAACTAATCCATAAACACGCAGATGCTATGGAAAAAGAAACAGCAGTAGAATCCTCAATGTTAGATGATAACGAAGTTAGACAATATTTAGACTTGGTAATTTTGGAGACTAGGGAAAAAAAAGGATGACAGAAAAGTTGGCGCCTAGCTTTTAGCTTAGTGACTAATGCTTGACACAAAGAGGGATTTGATCATATTTCAAAAGAAGGGATGAGGAGAAGAAGACTAGGAATAATAAAAATAACAAAAACAAAATTATTTTAGCAGTTTCATCAAAAATAACGAAAACAATAATAACAAAAACTACATCATTGTTGACATTACGGTAGCAGCTACTGGTATGGATGCCAGTCACAAGAAGATTGAAATTGAGGGAATGGAGATTTTACATTTTGAAAAAAGACCAAATCAAGGAAGAATGAACTATATTTAATATGATTGATTTAGTCAAATGACCGTTTCTAAATCACTATAAGCATATGTATTGTCAAGTTATATGGATGAGGCTTACTGCAGGGAACGGGAATGATGATCTCGTTCTAGCTTAGCCATTTCTGCTTTATTCGAATTTGATTGCTTAAGCCTTATCTATTTAGATGAAGTATAGAGTATGTACACAAACATATTAAGCCTTGAACTCTTTTGATGCTTAATAAGAATGTCCCTTCCAACTGTGAAAGGAGTCGGTACGTTTTATAGGGAATATGGAGACACGAAAAAGGAGCATGTATTATTTATACATGGCCTTGGAGCTTCATCTATGAGATGGGGAGATATTCCAGATGCATTATCGAAATACGTTCATACAATAACTGTTGATTTGATCGGCTTTGGTGCAAGTGAAAAGCCAGAGAGTGCAGATTATACAATCAAAGGACTCAGCAAGTTCATTGTTGATTTCCTTATTGAAAGAATCGGAATAATGGATAAGGAGTATAAAAAGATAAGCATTGTAGGTCATTCGTTGGGCGGATATATTGCTGCACAAGTTGCTATTGAAAATAAGGATCTGATAGAAAAGATAGTACTGATAGACTCCTCAGGCTTGCTTAACGGACCAACACCTCTACTGAGAGATTATCGTGT
>AF_2010_repII_A100DRAFT_1000118_pt1 | contig 12681 bp, 12 predicted proteins | sample AmaForreplIIA100_FD_9198 | JGI IMG/M metagenome (IMG submission 9198) | reverse complement strand
GAGCGGCCACGTGGCTGCTGAGCCAACAACAACTTTTATGAAATCTCGCCGGTGCATGCGACCATCCCACTCGACGGCCTAGGGACGACGCTGGGGCAAGCATACCAGATTGGGGCGTTGCGGTAAGTGACCGGGCCATGTCCGCTATGGGTCAAAAGCAGACATGTGCAGTGCAAAACGGCAGCGACCGCGAAAGCGAAACGCGCGTGGTCATAGAGGCGAAGTGGTGCGCATTGTCGGCTGTCATGACTTTCCGGACAGCAACGCGATTGGTGCTGGCGAAGATCCACATTGGCTATACACAGTGCGTTTTGATGGTCGCGAATTATGGGGTAAAGATTCCGATACGACGGTCAGGGTCGCCATCGAAGCCTGGGAGCCATACCTTGAGCCGACTTGATCGACTATCTCGGTGTTATCTTGCTGAGTTGACGAGGCCTTCTCCATTCCCATCAGATCAAAATGGAAGTGGCCCCCGTGGCAACGGGACACCGAGCTGCACAAAGAAAAGATAAGACAAAAGCACGCTTGGAAAAGCAATGAGCGATGCTCGCCTCCAATCCATGCGGCCGAAACCAATCATGAATAGGAGCATAACAACAAGCGTTGTGAGTACGAATCCGACCTTTGGCATTGAAATTGCGTAGACAATAAATGCGAGAGCTCCAATTACTATATTCCAGGAACGAACAGCAAATTTTGGTGGCTCCGATTTAGTCAGAAATGAATTAAGGACAATCCCTAAGGCAAATATCAGCAATAGTATTGATAACGAAAGGGGGAAGAAGCCAGAATCGGGCGCGCGAACCGATCCAAATGGAAGTTGGAATGCTTCGAAAATCGCAACACAGGCGACGAGTGAAAGTAATACCCCGCTGAGACGGTCCGGATGCGACATCATCCGAGATGCATTGACTGCAACTTTTTTCAAGAGGTGTGCCATTTGCGACCAACGATGGCTTCCTGCGCGAGCGGGCGCACCCTAAGCAACGCGCGCTCATAACGAGTACCCCTGGCATGACTAGTCGATTCTCCTGCGGGTAGGCGCGTCCCCCCTCCACTGTCCTGCTTCGCCGGGGCAGACCCGCCCTTGAGCCGAAACGAGCTGTATCGTAATGATTTTCCTAGCGATACGCCGGATAGGAAAGCAACCCGAAAACGGAGAGCTGTCGCGCCTAGCGGGTCTGAAACCGCAGAGCCTTCTAAATTGCACAACCTTTGAACGGGCATGATCAGTGATCTTCCTGTATACAGTTTATTTTCGCAAGGATCGCTTGCGCCGCTCCTGCACTGACGTACTAAACCACTTGGAATAAGAATGGATCAACGCGCTCGTAAGCTTTCCAAGCCAAACATCAGCTCAAAGAAATTCGAGCGGATGCAATGGGATCCTGGCTTGCGCCAACGCAAGACCATCACAGACTATTTGGCCGCAGCACTACGAACGGCCATTTATGACGGTCAGTTTGACGACAATGAAGAACTCAATCAGGTCGAACTTGCCGATTTTTTTGGAGTATCCCGCGTCCCAATCCGCGAAGCTTTGCGTCAACTTCAGGCTGAGGGCCTGGTCAAAAATATTGCGCATCACCGCACCGTCGTTACTGGGCTGACCCTGCCGCAGATTCTGGAAACGATTGAAATGCGATCAGTTTTGGAATCATATCTACTCCAGAAGGCTGCGCCAAAATTCGAAAAAGCTGACCTCGAGCACTTAAATAAAATCTGTGCCGATACGGACTCGATAAAAGACTATGGTTCACGATGGGTATTAAAGAACTGGGAATTTCACCGCACGCTGTATGGCCGATCTGCTTCACCTACAATAATTGAGGTCGTTGAGCGGATCCAACTTAACATTGAGCGTTACGCCCGTCGAACCGGTAGTTCCGAACGCCTACGCCAAGCCGCAACTGAACATCGGCAAATATACAAGGCTATCGAACGAAGGGATTTTAGAAAGGCATGCGATCTCCTCACACAGCACATTTTGCACACGGGCGATGCAATTCGTCGGCGACTTGAAAAAGAGACTTTGCTTGCATCGACAAAATCGACAAAAAGGAAAAGGCCGACAAGCTATATTTAGCTTTGCCGGCCGTTCTCTTTTTTTTACTTAGATTCGNTTCGAGACGACGCTTTCATAATTGGTCTTGCCGACTAGGTCCCAGCTCAGCATGAAATTATAGGCACGCTCGAACTGATCCTTCGTATAAGGAGCCGGGTCGACATAGCGCAGGCGCGGAAGATAAAAGTCGTCTGGTGTGATCTGACTTGAATATTTAGTCGGAATTTCGTCAAGCATATAGTGCACATACTTGCGTTTATCGGCATTGATCAGCTTAACGGCCTTCTTAACTGCTCGGTTAGCGGCATCCCAAATCTTTGGATCAAGATCGGCGCCCGCATTTTCAGTACCTTGATAAAATGTACCTACGATTTCCTTGCAACCGTTCTTGTGCGCGAGTGTGACCCATGGTTCCATCAAAGTAGCTGCATCCGTTTCGCCGTTCATCATTGCTTCGTACCGTTCCTGTACGGTACCGGAATGCACCGCATTAATTTGCTCGCGCGGAATAAATCCCTCTAACATCGCCAGTGTTACATAGTGCGACCCCTGATGAAATTGCACACCAACGGTTTTGTTGGCGAGATTGATGGTCGCGTTGATTGGTGAATCCTCCCTTACGAAGACAGACTGATAAACCATCGCAGGGCGGCGGGCCACGATGGGTCCTTTTGGATTATCGTAGGTCCGTCGGATTTGTCCCCACTCGCATGCGCGATAGATATCGGCCTTGCCTTGATCGAACGCCTTTTGGTAATTCGTCGAACTGACGAGATGATGGTCGCGGCTACGTGGATCGTTCCAATCGAATTTCGTTTTGATGCCTGGTGTAATAATCTCGAATTCGAGGCCCTCATCTTTCGCGGTAAAGTCACGTGCAACGAACCAGTGCAATCCGAGCACCGCCTCTGCACTCTCAATCACCAGTTTGGTGCGGTTAGCAGTCATCGTGGTCATCGCAATTCTCCTATCAACGCCAGAAACCAGAGGCTAACAGCTACTCCCAAAAGTGTCTACAGTATTCTGCGGAATGGATTCAGGAGGTCACACAAGGTTTCAGATAATTTGACTGGAACATGGCCTTGGCTTTTGGCGAGATATGATTTTCTGGGCGCTTAAACCTTCGAATCTCGCGCGCGACAGAGTGACGCCATGACATGCCGACTAACCGATGGACTGCACCCTTGCGCGAGAGAATTTGTTGTACACTGTATTCACGAGTTAGCTAATTGAAAAATCCGTTCGGAGAAACGGCGTAATGTCGTCAAAAATGGGCTCGAGCGACCGGGTGATCGTGGTCGGTGGTGGACCAGTCGGGTTGATCTGCGCACTAAATCTTGCGCTGCACGACGTCCCTGTTCTCGTCCTCGAGGCGCACTCTGAGCTCTTCCTCGATTTGCGGGCCGGTTCTTTTCACCCGCCAACGTTGGAAGTTCTCGAGCAAATCGGGATCACCGCAAAACTGCTTGAAATTGGAATCGTGGTTCCGGCCTGGCAACTGCGTGATCGCACGGATGGTGTCATCGGAGTCTTCAATTTGTCAGAGCTACTCAAGGATGAAACACCTTATCCTTATCGCCTGCACTGCGAGCAGCACAAATTGACCCCGCTCATATATGACATGCTCAAACAGATACCGCACGCCGAGGTTCATTTCTCGGCACGCGCCATTGATGTTACGCAGGATGCGCACGGGATAAGCGTCAAAGCAGCCCTGCTCGATGGGGTTAGTATATTCAAGGGAACCTGGGTGATTGGTGCCGATGGCGGCAGAAGCATCGTCCGCAAGGCAGCAAAAATTAAATTTGACGGGTTTACTTATCCCGAAAATTTCGCACTCATCAGCACACCATATGATCTCGGCCAGCACGGATTCACTGACACCGCCTACATTTCCCACCCAATTGAGTGGTGCGCCGTTTTCCATTTGCCGCATCTTGGCCCGCCCGGCCTTTGGCGCTTTCTGTATGGCTGCCGCGCGGATGAGAGCGAGGAAGAAGCACTTAGCGATGATTGTGTGGAAGAGCGTCTCCAAGCTGTGATGCCAAAGCAAGATCGCTATGAAACCATCCATCGCACAATCTATCGGGTTCATCAGCGGGTGGCCGAGACATTCCGATGCGGGCGGATACTGCTCGCCGGTGACGCTGCGCATCTTAATAATCCACTTGGTGGATTTGGGCTAAACAGCGGCCTGCAAGATGCGATGAATTTGACTGATAAGCTCATTGCCGTCTGGCATGGTGATGCCGATAATTCTGTGCTTGATCGCTACGTCCGCCAGCGGCGAACTGCTAATGTTGAATATGTTCAGGAAGCGTCCATTCGTAACAAGCGCACCCTCGAAGAAACAGATCCGACGATCCGCAAACAAAGATTGGACGAGATGCGACGAGCGTCGCAGATTCCGGCACTCGCCAAAGACGTCGTTATGAAGTCGTCTATGATTGCAAGTATGCGACGTGCCAATGCCATTATGTGACCCGTACTATCAGAGACCGAAATTAAAACACGGGGAGGATGGTCTTATGAGGTGCTTCTTGGTTGGCGCAGGTTTTCTGTTGGGATTGGTTGGATCGATGGCTGGATTTGCGCCCGCAGCCGCTGAATCAGACTACCCGAGTAAATCCCTGACTATGATTGTGCCGTTTCCTGCCGGTGGTCGCACCGATCTTGTTGGTCGCATCGTCGCCCAGGAATTGACAAAAATACTGGGAAAGCCTGTCGCGGTCATCAACAAACCCGGAGCCAGTAGCGTTCTGGGCGCCCGCGAAGTAGCGGAGTCAGCACCGGATGGCTACACGCTCGGCTTCTTCTCAACCTCCGCGGTCACGTCGCAATACACCGTTCCGACGCCGATATCATTGTCGGAATTTCAATTGGTTGCGATCGTCAATACCGATCCTGCGGCCCTTGCTGTTCAGTGGTCGGCGCCTTGGAAATCGCTTAGCGAACTTGTCACTGACGCGCGTACAAAACGTGACAAGTTACGAATGGGCATGATTCCCGGTGCATCGGCACAGATCTTCGCCGCCGGATTTGAAAATGCTGCCGGCGTCAAGATGATAATGGTTCCATTCAAGGGCGATGCCGATGGTGCCATCGCCCTTGCCGGCGGCCATATTGATGTTCACATGGCCGTACCCGTGTCCTACAAGACTTTGGTCGACGCGAAGAAAGTGAGAATGCTTGCCGTTGCCGACAACGCGCGATCAGCACTTTATAATAATTTGCCAACGTTCCGTGAAAACGGCGTTGATTTGGTGATAGGTGCATTTCACGGCGTCTATGTACCTAAAGGAACGCAGCAGGTCATCATTAACAAATTGGCCGACGCCCTCGAGCAAACGATGACAAGCAAGGAGGTACAAGCAAATATGGACAATGCTGGCGCCGGCGTCGCGTTTCTTCGCGATGGTTCGGCCAAAACCTATCTCGCCAAACAGGATGAGACTTATCGCGGCATTATCGATAAGCTCGGCTTACGTGTTGCACCGGCAAAATAGGGGCATTTGATTGGAACAGCGCCCGACGCGATAACTCGTGGCCACTCGTCGTTCCCACCGGAACTATCGCTGCGAAGGCGGAGGATGCCCGATGCCTCTGTCGCGCCTGTCGCCCGAACCATTGTACCACGGATCGAGTCGCGCATAGTGGCCCCAAACGTGGCTGTAAAATTCCTCTTTGCGCGCTCCGGTCAGTACGCTGCGAACCTCTCCAGTCGAAATCTTTTGCACCTTTCCGACTTGAGCCGCGATCCAATGCAGTTGAGCTGTTTCTTCCAAAGCGAAAGTTGCAATCGTCGCGTTCTCGATTGAATCCCCACACACCGCAACGCCATGGTTCTTCAAGACGACTGCAACTCCATCTGCAATAACATCGCGAACCATTCGTCCACGCTCCGGCGTGTCAATCTGCCGATCGAAATCCAGAATTGAGACTTGCGGTGCAAAGATTGCACCCCGGTTTCCCACAGGAAGAATATTCACCCCGGCGATTCCAAGTGCAGTAGCATAGGTTGGGTGGGCGTGAACGACAGACGCTACGTCCGGCCGAGCCTTCATAATTTCCAGATGCAGAAAGCGCTCGTCGACTGGTTCAATGCGGCCCTCAATCCACTTCCCTTCAATGTCAACAGTCACGATGTCATCGACATCGGTATCGATCAGCGAGCGACCCTCAGAATGAATATGACCGAGAATTAGGACTTTATCAGTACCGGGAATACGCGCGCTCACGTGACCTTTAGTAAGCGGCCAAATGCCTCCTGCGGTCAGAATACGATGCGCCCTGGCGAGACGTCGTCGTAGAGCAAGGACTTCATTTTCCAAGGTCATCTTGGCTTCGGCACGGGTGGGACTATGCACGGTCATTACGCTTCTCCGTTAGAAGACTATTTTGACGCATTGGATGGTGTCACGAGAAGACCCAGCTTCTGAATTAAGTCTAAGTTGGTTTTGTCCGCTTCCGCAAAAAATTCCTTAAATTGAGGTGTATCAAGATAATGTACGCCGAGCAGTAAGTCCCGCATACGTTTTCCGAATTCCGGGTTAGCAGCGACGCGTCCCACTGCGGAACTAATTTTTCCTATAACGGCTGGTGATGTGCCCCGCGGCGCAAATATGCCATGCCAAGAGGAGATCGACAGATTTACTCCGCTCTCCGTCATAGTTGGAATGTCGGCATAGTCGGCGGCGCGATGATCCGCCGCAATAGCCAGAACCCGGACTTTTTTGGCCTCTAGCATTGTTTTCAGAGGTGCGATGATATCGAAGTCAGCGTCGATATGACCGCCAGCCAGGGCAACCGTGCGCTCACCACCGCCACGGAACGGCACATAAATGACGTTTATGCCAGCTTTTTCGACAAATGCAGCTGCAAAGATTTGTGCGGAGCTGCCGGCGTCGATTCCCACGCGCAGTTTTCCTGGGTTCGCACGCGCATATTTCAGAAAAGCGTCCAACGTGTCCCACCCACGACTCACGGGTACTGCAATCACCGCGGGATCAATATTGATCAGGGCGATCATTTCATAGTCTGCACGATTTGTTGGGGTAGGAACCGTATATTGCGCTGTCAAAAACCCAGTTGAGAAAATCCCAAGTGTATAACCGTCTGGCGCTGCTGCGGCGACCTCCTTCGCTCCTAACACACCGCTGGCACCGGGCTTATTAATCACAACTACCGGTTGGCCAAGCTCACTTTTCAGAAATTCCACCACGGCACGGCCACAGAGATCCGTACGACCACCGGGAGGATACGGCACGATCATGGTGATAGGTTTATTGGGATAGTCCTGCGCGCGTGCACTGTGTGGTAACGCAAGCGAAACAGCAGCAAGCACAACGACTGGCGTAATAATCAAACTTAGCGAGTTTTTAGCTGCCGATGACGGCAGCGCGCGACGCCAAAGCGATATTGCACTTCGCAGAATTGGCATCGTAACGACAATAGTAAGCAGCGACATGAGAACCCCCGCTACCGGACTATTCCAGAAAATTCCGAAATGACCACCGGACATGATAAGCGATTGCCGAAGCGCCGTTTCCATGATCGGGCCGAGTACAAACGCAAGCACCATCGGTGCATGTGGGAAGCCGAACTTTGTCATGAGATAACCGAGTAGGCCGAACATGGTCATCGTGATGATGTCCGTTGGATTGTTGTTGACACCATAAGCACCTGCAAGGCAAGCGAGCACGATGATGGCTACCACAACATTATTTGGGATCAGCGTAATTTTTGAAAGGAACCCAATCATCGGCAGCATGGTCAGAATAAGAATGCAATTGCCGATAAACATGCTGGTGACGATGCCCCAAAATATTTGCGGCTGCTGCATCATGAATGTCGGGCCGGGTGTCACGCCATGGAGCATAAACGCGCCAAGGATTAGCGCCATGACGACATTATCGGGAAGACCAAGCGTCAAAAGCGGAATGAAACCGCTGCACGTTGCTGCGTTTGCAGCAGATTCTGGCGCGGCGACTCCGGCAATGGCACCATGTCCAAACTTCTGTGATGGTTTTGCCCAACGCTTCGCCACCGCATAAGCAACATAGGACGAGATTGTGGCGCCGCCGCCCGGTAATAACCCGACGAAAAACCCAACCAAGGTCCCCTGCCCGATTCCGCGGCGCGCATTTCGCCAGTCCTCACGCGTCGGTAAGACCGCAATGAGCCCTTTAGGTACATGGACAGCCTTAATTGTGCTCGTCACTTTCGATTCGAGAAGATGGAATACTTCTGAAATTCCAAACAAACCCATGACCATCGGCACGAGGTCGATTCCGGATTGGAGCGTCAACGAACCAAAAGTGAACCGTGCTGTACTGCGCACCGGATCCAGTCCAACCGTACCAAGGAGCAATCCTAGAATGGTCACCGCGACCGCTTTCCACATGGAGTCGGTCGCGAGATAACTAACCAGGGTCAAGCCTAACAAAGTAAGCGCAAAATATTCTGGTGGCCCAAAATCCAACGCGAACTCCGCAAGGGTTGGAGCGATGAGACCTAAGCCCATTAGACCAAACATTCCTGCTATAAAGGCGCTAAACATCGACATACCCAAAGCGGCACCGGCACGACCTTGTTTTGTTAGCTCATAGCCGTCGATTGCGACCATCACCGATGCCGACTCGCCTGGTACACGCAATAGAATCGAAGTGATCGAGCCGCCATACATTGAGCCGTACCAAATTCCGGCCAGCATGATGACCGCGGTCGTCGTATCAAGAAAGTATGTGATAGGGAGGAGAAGTGCGATCGTTGCAGCCGACCCCAGCCCGGGAAGAATGCCAATTACTACGCCAAGTACGACGCCGATAAAACACAACAGTAGATTCAGGGGCTGAAGCGACACCGAGAAACCGAGAGCGAGGTTCGAGACCAGCTCCATATGCGCAGCTCCCTACCACCACAGCGCATCTACCACGCCGATATTGTAGGTGTTCCGGCGTTGGTTCGTCGTCAGAGGATTATTGGCTCTCAGATTCTAACTGGTTATGTCCACGGCTTGGACACAAGTGTATTCAGAATACATGTGGAGCGAGGCGTGTCAACGACACGACAGCTCCCGAGACTGCGAATGAATAAACATGGTTTCGGTTCCAAGCATTGCGACCTGAAGAACCACCCGTACATTTTAGCATGGAGCGCCAATTCGCCTGGGCAATCGAGGCCGAAACTAGTGGCTTGAGGGCCAAAATAAGTTTGCGTGCATGCTGAAATGGCATCGAGCTTGTCTGGAAAATACTTCTGGTTAGTGTGATAGTTTTGCTAGTTGTCACTGCTAAGATATGAGCTCATAAACGAATAGCTACCGATGTTTCTAAAGCTACCCTCGAATTTGAAATCTAGCTGGTCATCACAAGTTCGACGGCAGTTCAATCGATTGTGGAAGTGGCTTAAAGAATCATTAATCTATGTTGCTCCAAACCACTGATAAGCCAGTAGTGGAAAGCAGCCCCACCAAACAAGTGCGACTTCCAACGCCAGTACCGACTGAGACACCAGTTTCAATCTGTCGCGACGGCCATAAGCGGACATGCAATCCAGACTATGCGAACGTGAATAGTTCAGCTCAAATTTGCCCGGAATAAACGCCACTCATTTGGCACGCCTTTGAGTGCGTGCGTCCCGCGATCTTCGAGAACCAGGCCGGAACCAGCCACTAGGTCGCGTACCGTCTGAGAGACCAGCACTTCACCTGGCGGCGCCAGAGCTGCGACGCGAGCACCAATATGCACGGCGATTCCAGCAAGGTCGTTACCCACGCGTTCGCACTCCCCGGTATGTAGGCCGCAGCGGACTGCAAGATCGAGCGAGCGCACCGCATCGCGGATAGCGCCGGCGCAGCGGATCGCTCGCGCCGGTCCATCAAAAACTGCCAAAAGGCCGTCACCCGTGGTGCTAATTTCACGTCCGCGGTACTGCTGCAGCACCTCGCGAACCTTGGCATAGAACGCCTCGAGCAATTTACGCCAAGAACTGTCGCCAAGTGCGGCGGCACGCTCGGTTGAGCCAACGATGTCTACAAACAATACGGTAGCGAGCACTCGTTCTGGCTCTTGCGGATGGCGCCTGCCCGTTAGGAACTGCTCGACTTCATCAAGCAGTGCATCGCGGTCGCCCATCCAGGCCGAATGGTCTTCGCCGGGAAGCTCAACCAACTTCGCACCCGGGATACATCGAGCCATATAGCGCGCATGTTCCACGTCGAATACGCGCTCCGCCGTACGATGCAGAATTAAGGTCGGCACGTGGGTGGCCGATAGGACGTGCCTTACATCGATTTCGCTGTTCATCCTCATGATGGCGGCGGCCGCGCCTGGACTTGCCGCAGCGCGGTAATAGGCAGCTATGCGCTCGGCAGTATTTCGGTCACCGCCAATGCTTGGCGCCCGTGTGGTCATGGTTGTCGATTCTGGCGTGCCCCAATTGTGTTCGATGTCATCGAGCACTTGTTGCAATCGCTCCTCCTTCCAACCGAAAGGATAGTCGGGCGCCCAAGAACGCCTTGCGTAGGACCCGTATAAGACGAGTGCGGAGGTGCGTTCAGGATAGGTGGCCGTGTAAAGCAAACACATCGGGCCGCCTTCGGAAATGCCGAATAACGCCGTCCGCCGGGAGCCGACCTCATCCAGAACGGCCTGCACATCGTGCATTCGCTGCTCAAGCGTAAATATTTGAGAGCCTCGATCAGACATTCCAGTGCCACGCTTATCAAATAGAATTAACCGGCAGAAAGATGCGAGGCGCCGAAAAAATGCGCTCAGTGCGGGCGATTGCCACGCCGCTTCAATGTTTGACACAAAACCCGGAACGAACAGAAGGTCGAACGAACCCTCGCCAAGGACTTGATAGGCAATGTGGACGTCATCGCTCTTGGCGTAATGGGTTGCGGGTATTTCAGCCATTGCCAAAAGTACCACAACGGCAGCAATCAGCGCGATTGGCATGTCCGCTTTGGGTCAAAAGCAGACATGTGCGCTGCAAAACGTCATGTCTGCTTTACACCCAATAGCGACCGCGAAAGCGAAATTCCGCAAAAGGCCATGTCTGCTTTACCCCCGAAAGCGGACATGTGCGGTGCAACGGGGGATGTCCGCTTTGGGCCAAAAGCGGACACATCAACGCAATCCTTTGAACAACCTCCGGCAGGTATCGGCGACAAAGTCGTGCGCTTTCGCACGCGACACGCGCAATCGCCCGTGCAGAATCTGCGCGGTCACGCCCTGCAGCGCTGAAATGAAGAGCGCCGCACGAACGAGCGCCAGGTCCGGGTCGATTCCGCTCTCGATAAATTCGGCACGAAACACCGCAATGGTCTGCGTTATTGCAGTCTCAAGAGCAGGAAAAGCACCTTCAACATTGAGTCGGGGACCGCCCATCAAGGCAAACATGTTCGGGTGATCGCGCGCGCACATAAAGAACCCAACTCCGGCCGCTACGAGACTTTGTTCGCCCGGACGCTTTCCCTTCGATTGTTGTCTGACCCGACGCTCCAGTCGCCGCCACCCCTCTTCGGCGACACGCGCCAGCAACGACAGTTTGTCTGGAAAATGCCGGTAAACGGCTCGATGATTCACTCCAACATCGCTCGCGAGTTCGCGCAGACTGAGTGCGTCGATACCGTCCTTCTTGAGCCGCGCAATGGCAGCCTCGACGAGCGCTCGAGCCAAGTCACCATGGCGAAAGGTCTTTCGCGTTTTCTGCCATGGGCGCGCCATAGTCCTATTTCCCCTCGACCCCATGCATGGCTGCCATTCCCTTGACCCACAGTTAAACACTGACATAAGTCTCCGCTGGAGACAATTGAATGGAGTGGCCATGCCGACATCTTCACAAGATCATCCAAACGTCGTTATTTTTCCGCCCCTTATACTCGCGGCAACAATTGCTCTCGGAGTCGCCCTGCAATGGTTGTTTCCGAAAGGTGTTCTCTCAATGGTGAGCGTGCCCTGGCGGATGGCACTAGGCGTCATTGTCATCTTCGCCGGCGTCGTGTTGGCAGCGATGGGTCGACGAATCCTAATGCGCCTGGGCACGAACGTGAGTCCATTGCGCTCAACCACAGCACTTGCCACCGAAGGTATTTTCGGTTGGACACGCAATCCCCTGTACAGTGGCGGCGTATTGGCAGTACTCGGCATTGCGCTAGTATTCGCGCTTGATTGGTTGGTGCTCCTCATTCTCCCGAGCCTGGTGATTCTGCACTTCGGTGTGGTCAGGCGCGAAGAACGATATCTTGAGCAAAAATTCGGCGACCGATACCGACTGTATAAACTGCACGTTTCACGATACGGCTTGGGGTTCTGATCATGGCACCCCGTTTCATCGCAAGGCAACTCGCGCGTCCGAACGGATTTATGGGAGCCGTGATCAGGTTCATGATGAACCGTCACAACGCGCGAATGAACCATTTTACGCTGCGCCAGCTCAAGCTTGAGTCGGCAGATCATGTGCTTGAAATCGGCTTCGGCGGTGGCTTGACTCTGCCGTCGTTGCTCGATGCGTCGGCGTTCGTTGCAGGTCTCGACCGCTCGAGAGATGTCATCGCGTGGGCGAAGCGGCGCTTCGCGCAGCAGATAACTTCGGGCCGAGCTGATTTT
>AF_2010_repII_A100DRAFT_1000117_pt1 | contig 12726 bp, 12 predicted proteins | sample AmaForreplIIA100_FD_9198 | JGI IMG/M metagenome (IMG submission 9198) | reverse complement strand
CTACCATGTATGACATTTCAGTTCGTTTCATTCAAATGACGGCTAGGAAATAAACTATTTATGCAAACCTACTGTTTATACTAAATCCCAAATTCGTGTTTATCGAATATAAGCATGTATTCGTGTTATCGATTGTAACTATGTATAAGTATAAGTGGGTCTTCTACTGAAGATCATCACTAGACATTTCTTTCAAAATCTAATTATATTGCATCGACAGCCAAATACGCCACTTTGTCTTTTACTCTTTGTTCAACTGTATATCCAGTGAATCCTAAGATGATAAATTAAAGCTCCTGTCTAGAAAGTTCAACTAAGATAAGAATTGATCTTAGCTGTATTGCTCCCAAGCGATTCTCGTGATCAAATTCTCTTTCGCATCGCAATTAATGATTCGAACTTATGAAACAAGTTACCAACCTCCAGTAACGCGAATTCAATTCAAGTACATTGCTTGCGTATCAGAGCGGCGTCTCTGGACGAAAAGATATAAGCACACCTGGCTCTAGGAGAATTGATACATGAAGATTGGCGTAGCTGGAGCAGGAGTCGCGGGAAGTTACCTAGGACATATGCTCCAAAAACGCGGGCACGATGTGGAAATCTTCGAGTCTTCAAAGAAAGCAAATCACTGGCCCATCTGCGCTTGGGGAGCGTCAAGACATATGCTTTCAGAATTCTCCAACCGTGCGGGTCTCAACTTTGATAATTACATTTTCCACGTAGGAAAAACATTGAAGATGGAACTTCCGAACAATGTCAGGGAGTTCCTTGATCTAAGAGGCCTGGTAACATATGACAAGCAGCAGTGGGAACATGACCTATTAAAAGATTTGAAGATAACATATGATTCTAAATGTACGAAGGAGAGCTTTCCGTTCACTCTATATGATTATGTGATTGACTGTACTGGAATGCATCGAACATTGCTTCCTAGGTCTAAGGAAGATTTTATTATACCGGCATACGAGTACCTCATAGAAAATATTCACGATATAAAAGAATTTTATGTTGTTAGTTACAGAAACGCAAGGGGATATTTTTGGTATTTTCCTCTTGACAACAACAGGGGTTATGTAGGAGCAGGAGATGTGGACAAGAAATACGAAGGTGTTGAAGAATTTTTAAAACAGCATCCTGAATGCCACATCGTAAAAAAGATAGGCAGGCCAATCCGTCTAGCTCCTCCAAAACGAATGGAGCCTTTTTACTCAGGGAATGTAATCGGAGTTGGCGAGTCTATAGGATGTGTATTCCCTATGTTGGGAGAGGGGATAATTCCGTCGCTTATATGTTGTGAAATTTTTCTAAAGGTCCTCGATGAGAGCAAACATAAAGGGTTTGATTTTAAGCGATATAGAAGTAATGTGCTCAAGAGGTTCGATTACTACGATGATGTTTATAGAATTATCAGACTAAAAATGGAAAACAAACTAAGTATGGTAAGACACCTCCCTCTGATGATGAGCATGTACAGGAACATGAGGAAAGAGGAACCCCGTTTTGGCTTCGAAATCAATCTTGACAAAATGACACGACTCGTCAAAGCCCTATAATTTTTACGTGTGATTGGACAGAACCTCATATTTTCAGATCTGAACGTTCAAGGGCAAGATTGTTAAAGTTTGATTCTTGACTAGTCACACTCGAATTAGTGTGGGTGATTCTACGGAGCACTTAGGGTGAGCTAACCGTCGATCCTAGCCCGAGGTTTACGAAAATCTGCTATTAAGGTTGAGAATCGCGTCTTTCAACCGTTTGATTTGATTAGCCCTTATATATTGGCGTAAATTGCTATCGTATAAACGATCATACCCCTCAGGTTTAGGATCATAACTCAGGTAATAATATATCATATAGATCGACCCTAGCCTTCCTGTGACTTGGCCTGTTAAGAGATACTTCAGGAACCTCGCAAGTACAAATAGAGGATGGTATCCTAACGTCCGCATGCTGGCTCCAAATTCACGAAATTTGTGGACGTGGCCAAGAGGATTTATGTGTTCAAACTTAACATTTTCCAAGACGGTATGAGTATATCCACGGTACTTGGCCTCATACAGAATAGCGGACTCGTAGCCCATTTGCTCGGGATAATAGCCGTGCCAGGAGGTTGTTTCAAAAAACGAATTTCTGACAAACCTTCCAGCACCATGTGGCATAACCGAGTAGTAGCTTGCATAGTTGCCTGAAGCAATTGCAACTGATGGATGCGAATCTAAATGTGAAATTATTTTTTCGGCGTAATATTGCGGATAAATCGTGTCATCGGTGGCTATCATATGATAGTCAGTTCTTGGCAGCCTTCTATCTCTAGTCAGTTTTATAGCCGAATTCCAATTTTTCACCACTCTGCTAATATCATATCCTAAGTCGGGGTTGGTGATTATGTATAAGGACTCACGACCTTTCCGCATGCAATCAAGTAGGCCCTTTGTCTTGTCAGTTGATCCGTCATCTATAACTATGATATAATCGGGCGTGATTGTTTGTTCCATAATCGAACTCACGGCATGGGCTATCGTGTCCTCGGAATTCCGACAAGTTAACACAACGAAATAATTACCCAATTTCCGTATTGTTAATTGAGAAAGTTATTAATCTTGTTGCGAAAGGATCTCCTTATGCCGAAGGCTAATGGACAGAAGAGAATATTGACCCCAATTTCTTTGACACCTTCTTTAGATTCATCCCCATATTTTTTCATGAAACGTCCATTTCTTGTTGAGTAGGAAGTTGCTAACTGATGCGGACGCAACCGCCAATATTAATGACAGTGCATATTGAAATCCAGATTGAACGAATATGTATAGAAGCGTCAACTGAATCACTGCTCCTACGGCGCTTAGGCCTACAAAGAACACGTATTGTTTCAAGGTGTTTTTAGTTATGATGTTCCTGTCCTCAAAGGTCCAGATCTTATTAAGTATAAAGTTGGAAGTTACGGATACAAATATTCCGATCACAGACGCTTGTACATACCAAAAGTCGGAAATGATACCTTTTGACAGCAAAATTGATACGACATAATTTATCAGCAGGCCAGTGGCACCCACGGTATAAAACCTAGCTGCCTTAGACAGAAACAAAACCGAGGTACGCTTTTCTTTCTCGGTTTTCATTGATCCTCTGGATTTTCGACCATATCTGTAAAGATACCAAATAGCCCAGAGATAATCAAATATTATACGGCTATCTAGTTTGCTTTCACCCAATTTTCTATTGGTAAAAGCGTATGGTACTTCCTTTACTTTCGCTCCTTTGGTCTTAACTAAGATCTCGAGCAACAATTTATAGCCAGAACTACTAATTCCGATGTTTTCAATAATATGACGCGGAAACGCAAAAAAACCAGATATAGGATCCCTTATATTCCGTAACTTCAATCCATGTCTTGCAATCTTAGCTGCAAGTCTGCTAAGTAGCACTCTCTTGAATGGCCATCCTGCTACGGATCCTCCATCGGTATATCTAGAGGCAATAACTATGCAATCTGGGTCGTTCATCAACTCAGTAATCAAAACGGGGACGGCTTCTGGGGGATGAGAGAAATCTGCATCCATAACCAAGATATATTGACCTGTGGAAGACCGGATTCCGTGCATCACAGCAGAGGCAAGCCCTTTCTTGCTCTCTCTCCTGATAAGTTTAACTACAGAATTTCCAGATTTGACCATAACATTGTCATCGTCTTCGTGGTGTTGAATAAGACGGCCTCTACTAGATAGCTGATTCCTCTGTATATGATTCTCAATCAATTTCCCTGTTCCGTCAGGGGAATTATCGTCAACAATTATTATCTCGGTAAAGAGGCCGCCTGGGAGCTTGCGTTTTATAACCTCAACTAGATGCAATATATTTTGGTACTCATTATATGTGGGAATTATGACGGATACGTCGGCTCTTTCGTACAAGTCTCCCCTAGTATCGCGTCCCAAACAACTTAAATGTTATTATACTTCCTCTCTCCGCAATATGAAATCTGTTCATTCATGAGATCATGCGCATCTTCCTAACTATTAGAGTGTTCTGCGGCGGACTATAACTATACAACTCAATTTAAAGCGCGGCGGAGACCATCATATCGATCTGGCACATTTGAAATATTGATAACGTAAGAAAAAGGTACACATTGATCAAATGTGGTTATTTCAGATTGATACCCTATTCCCCTTCCAGAGATCAGCACGCCTATCGGCCTTTATTCTGTTTTTTGTAGATTTACCTTTGATTCTGCATCTAGACGAGGATCTGAAGATGCTGCTTCCTTGTATAATTTCGATCTGTCAGATCGTTTCATTATTTTCAAGAGATAACTACGCATTTGCTGTTTTTCCTCTTCCGTAACCTTACCATCTATCAAATCAATCAAAAACAAGTTTATAGTTGCGCCGATCTGATTCTGGCTGAACAAAGCTTCTGCTTCAACGCTGAACTGATTTTTTCTATGCCAGTATCCAATGATCATACCAAGCGGGACGTATGCCAAAACGAAAATAATAGCAAAGTCCCAAATACTGATGTTGAGCGAGTGAAATATAGGTACCCTTTGAAGTAGTAATTGGTATTGAATTGTTACGAAGTTAGCGAATGTCATTAAGAATACCAAATAAATGCTGTGACCGTTCCTAAAGTCCAGCCAGCGCCTTCTAAGATAGTTGTTATTATTGATCCTCTTCAAAGCTTGTGACGTGGTCGCTTCACCAATCCGGTAATTATGAAATTCAACCCTAATTTCTTCTTTTTGACCTGTTCTCTCCAAGACAATATGGTTTAAAAAGAATAAAATCTTGGTCAGTCCAGCACCTTTATCACCGATCAGGTTGAGGCCCTCAAGATAGATCGGGATTTCAAACACCTTCGATCACCGAAAAAAAATCAAGTGGTCTTTCAATATACGGTTGATTTCAACAGAATAGCATCTCATAATTTTGAAAATAGTGTGAGCAGTTTGATATGGAGCAATGATTAGATGTTATAGTATTCTCCTGTAACGTAAGAAAGACAGCAAACAGCCACTATAGAAACCTGCTAGAAGTACGTTTAGGGTGTTTTCCGAATAACCTAGCACCAATGTTAACGGACATAAGAGAGCGGAAGAGTGATGATTCGCACCATGCGCAACAAGATCGGCAGTAACAGTTATCACACCGGGTAAGGAATTTTCAAAACTCCTTTGAGTTTACACAATTCAAAGAAATTTTTTTTCCAAATCTCTATATCTCTGTAGTTCGACAAGCTTGTTGAAATCACTAAACGTGACCATCTTTTCGTGCACTTGCTTTGTCGTGCCATTTTGTTTTAGTTCTTTCAAGACTTCTTTCATAGCAAAAGTAGCTGCATAGAGTGCGGATAATGGGAATAAAGAAATGGCATACCCCATATCAAATAGTTCTTTGGCGCTTAAATTTGGTGTTACCCCCTCTTCTATCATATTAGCAACGAGCGGTGCATCAATCTCTTTTGCTATCTGACAAAGCTCATTGGCAGATTTTGGCGCTTCGATAAAAATGACATCAGCACCAGCCTTGTGGTATCTATTACCTCTGTCGATGGCCTCTTTCAATCCTCTACAGGCCCTTGCGTCGGTGCGAGCAACAATGATGAAATCCTTTGACTTACGTGCATCTTGAGCTGCTTTAAGTTTTAAAATGTAATCATTCGTGGGAATGACATTTTTTCCATGCATATGACCACACCTTTTTGGCCATACTTGATCTTCTAGAAATATCCCCGCCGCACCTATGCTTTCCAAATCCCTCACTACTCGCCAAACACTTAAAGGGTTTCCATACCCAGTGTCTGCGTCGACTATCACAGGAATATCAGCTGCACGTATTATTCTCCGGGCATTATCTATCATTTCACCTGCATTTAGAAATCCGTAATCTGGCATACCTAGTAATGACGCAGCCGAGCCATACCCTGTTTGAAACATTGCATCAAAACCTACGTTCTGGGCTATTCTTGCACTAAGTGCGTCAAACACGCCAGGCATGACTACGATCTGTTCGCGGGATCTAATTTGCCGGCGCAGGGATCCTTTGTTCGCTTCTCTTCTCATATTACCACGTACTACCATTTAGAAAATATTAAAGCTGGTACCTTAAGAAGGATCCTAGGATTACGCCGCAATTCTTAGTAAGAGGTTGTGTCCGCCACTGGTGCTATCGATCGCAAAAGGTAGCAACCACGACACAAGGGGTTTTTTAAGTCCNATGACCCTCATCTTGAGTCTATGGTCCGTGACCTTAATTGAGTATCATAAATCGTAGCTGTACCTTGTGCCGTCTGTTGAACATTTTCCTATCTGATTTAGTCTCCGATATTTCTTGAACCGACAAAATCACAAATGTGTAATCTGATTAAATGGACTTTTCTTCAATTCGGCAACTTATTGAACGTCGGAGCCAAAACTTTAAAGCTCACTTCTTTTTATTTCCCCTATTTAACAATTGATGCTATGATATCCAAGTTGCTAGCACTGAAATGGGCGGTTGAGAAAAATTTGAACGAACACTTGGATATTATCCAACGAATATTGTCGTTAAGCGAGGAAGAGGCGAGCGAATTTTCAGATTGGTATAATAATCACCGGACTCGTAAGGAAATTGAAGACATCTATGGAGCCGTGGAGTCCAGAGCAATTCGACATACAAAAACTGAGAAACTTGGCACTTTATTCATGGGATACTCAGACTAAAAAAAAGACGGTCGACGCACTAGCATCGTACCAAAGGAACGCCTTACCTGCATTAACGGATATTGCTACACTGGTCGTGGACGCTGAGGTCAGGGCATATATCCTGGATAAAATAAAAGAAATTAACGAGAGGAAGACATAGACACATCCTACTTTTTTTTGATTCAATAACTGTCTTTCACACCAAGCCCCACCCGACTTGTGTCAAGACGTTCTCTACTTGTCGGTTGTATCTAGAGTATTATTACTCATCTAATATCTACTGGTAGAATCGGCTATATAACACGCTCCAAGACATTTATGTCTGTGGCACAAAAATCCACGGCCGCAGCCCGTGGACATAATGCCACCTCGTGTAACTTCGTGACTTTCGGGAACCGATATATGATGAATAAGCTGTATTAACCGGAATTAACCGGTATTAACTAAGCCGTAGCGTACACCACTGCTGCTAGCGTCACTAGCCTCAGTAACAAGTTTTTACACGGTCTATGACACAATGTATCATAGACCATTCTTATGGATTTTAAATAAGTCAAATAGCCTCCAAGATTGCAATAGCACCAATGTACCAACGTTATACCGGAAACCGCGATTAGTTACCAGAACTAGAACTAACAAAACACTAATAAGTCACTAGTGATATTACTAGCGATATGCTTTCGGACTGGTTTTCTCGGGTCGGTAGTGCGATTCCAAGAGGATTTTCGCGACATTACGTCCTTGGCCTTCTTAAGGATCAACCTATGTCTGGGAAAGAAATCATTGATAAAGCAATACTTCAGAGCGAAGGAAAATGGAAACCATCTCCAGGCTTAATTTATCCAATGCTGGGACGACTTCTCGAAGAGGGCCTTGTTGAAGAGATGGACAACGGGAGGTACAAGATTACTAGCAAGGGCCTAGAGATGGCTGCCGATATCGAATCTGTCCATCGTATCCTACAGAAGCAGCTCGATGTAGTGCTGAGAGTGGGCAACGTAGGCAAGTTTATGGCCTTGGATCTGATAGATAGAGTGTCTACCATAGGTTCCACTCTGAGTTCAAATCTAGACAGGATGACAGAACAGGAGAAAGAGAAGTATAAGCAGTTCCTGTTAAGCGAACTGAGGAAAATGGATAAGCAGAATCAACATTCAGAAAAAGTGCCAGTCGAGTAACATTTTTTCAACCTGATACTTCATCAAGCCTGATATTAAGGAAGTCACTTGCTTTCTAACCTAGTCGATCAGTCTCTGTTACGAATTAACAAGCTAATCGATAAGATGACCCTTATGGAACAAGAAATTGCTGGTGAAACCGAGGTTCTTAAGAGACATTACGCTAGCGCCAGTTCGGTGATGGCTGAATCACAAAACTATTTTCTTGGCGGCATCGAGGCCGGTCCGTCTCAAAAGTCGTACTTGCTGACGTCAAGGGGAATCGAGGTTTTGGGGGAGGAGGTTATTCAGATTAGTACGTTTATAGACAATGTGATACGGTTTGCAAATTCGCCAAAGAAGAAGCTAGAAGTTCTATATAACCTGGTAATGCATCTCAAGAAAATCGATGAAATGATTTCTCAACAACCTTGATTCACAAGCATTGGTCGATTCCGAATATGTGCCTTATCGCATAGTATGATTATTAACTGGATTGTAATATATCGGTAAGAGAGTAATAAGGATGAGAATAGACCACATTGCTATTGCCGTCCATAACTTGGAAGAGGCGGTTGTAAACTACCGAAAAGTTCTCAAAGCAGACGATTTACACATTGAAGCGATACACACCGAGAAGGTCAGAGTTGCAATGATACGATTAAACGATACAAGGATAGAGCTCATGGAACCAACGGCAGATGATAGTCCGATTAAGAAATTCCTTGTCGACCGTGGGGAAGGAATTCACCACATCGCCATAACTGCGGATGACATAGATAAAGACGTCGCTAGGGCAACTGACAACGGTATAAGGATCCTCGGTGGACTCCGGCCTGGATCATACGGTAGAAGAATAACATTTATTCATCCCAAATCAATGAACGGCGTACTAATGGAATTATGCGAGGCCCCAAGTTTAGCTGACGCGAATCCACCTAATTTGGGTAGTCAGCGCTAATAGGACAAACACCGAGGACTCGATTGGTTAACACAATGATCTGCTGCCTGCCGCTCATGTAGCAGATCTCGCCCTCACAGATACTCTCATAAGGCTTCTAACCCTCGTGACGCCATCTATCTCTTCAATGAATCGCGACACAGAGTCTGGCACAAGCTTTTTCCAGGTCAGCGATCTTGACATAAGTTTGCGAATATATGTACCGTTGTACTCTTGCTTTCTGCTAAACCTAGGTTTCACGATGTTTGTTTTACCTGAAACCAAGGTTGTGACAAACTCATTGCCAGAATAAAGAACGTCAAAATAAGGGACCATAGATCTTAGGTGCCCATACCATCTCGCATTATTCTCATCGTTTACAACAGGCACTAGGTAGCATTTGTTCATATCTATGTTGGCCTCTGCCAGAGCAATATGTATCATCATAATTCGCTCGCCTGCTGTAAACGGATCTTCGTAGCTGTAGTTGAGTTGAGCGCTGCCAATAGCGATTATCAGCTCGTCGCATTCTTGCAGGATCTGTCTTGCTAAGGATAGGTGTCCTTTGTGAAAAGGTTGGAAGCGTCCGATCATGAGACCGCGTGATAAATTATCGTTCATTGAAGATCCTAAGACCTTTTTTTTGGTTTTCGACCAATTCCTCATCAATTTTGCTGAAAATAGGTTTGATCTCTCCGAGTAAGTGACCTACGGGAATCTTCGTTTCAGATGCAGATGACCAAAACTGTCTATATATACTGTCTGTCATGCCGAGCTGGAACCATATCCTCTCGCAAGAAAATGGAATGAATGGTTCCAATAGAATTGCTAAAGATCTAACAGCATTCACCGAAATAAACAATGTGGTCTGCGCTGTTTCACTATGCGACCAGGGTTGTTTCATCTGAAAGTACTGATTAAAATGAGTTGAGAAATTGAGGATCCTTCTCAACGATTTATCGATTTCTAGTTGAGACACAAACGAACCTACTTCGTCTGCTATTCCTGCAATCCGTGATAAACTCGCAATGTCCTGGTGATCGTATTCACCATATTGTGGAACTTTTCCTGAAAACCTTGTCTGGGTAAACGATAATGCTCGGTTTATGAAGTTCCCTATATTTGCAATCAATTCATTGTTTATTTTTTCGGAAAATGCATCCCAATCAAAATTAATGTCTGTCTGAGAAAATGGTGTGATGGATGCTAAATAAAATCTTAGATAGTCTGGAATGAAAATCGACGTGAAATCTCTCAGACTAATGTACCAGTTTCGGCTCTTGGATATCTTTTTATTATGAAGCAAAAGATGACCCCTGGTTGGTATGTAATCTGGAAGTTTGTAATCTTCGTTCAAGCCCATACGCATTGCAGGAAGTAAGAGGTAATGATGGTAGACTATGTCTTTACCAATGAAGTGATATATCTCAGAATTATTCCAGAATTTCTTACCGTCGGATCCAAATTTAGCAAGGTGGGAGATCAATGTGGAGATATAGCATAGATGATTGTCAAACCACCCGTAGAGCACCTTTCCTTTTGCCTCGGGTAATGGGATAGGTATCCCCCAAGATAAGTCTCTAGTTATGTCCCAGTCCCGAAGCCCTTCTTCTATCCAGTTAACAACGTAGCTCTTTACATCAGCTTGGAGATGATCGTTAGAAGTTAACCATGTTTTTAGTCTATTTGAGAAATTGGAGAGTTTAAAGAAGTAGTGTTGACTCTCTTTACTTATGGGTCGCCTTCCGCAGATGCCGCACCGAGGTTCGATTATTTCATAAGGAACCCGTCCACATTTTTCACAAAGGTCAGAGTACTGGTTATCGGCCCCGCAATAGGGACACTTCCCAACAACATACCTGTCGGGCAAGAATTTATTGTCAAATTCACAATAGGGTTGGATAACCTTTCCTTGGTATATATGATCATTTTCATAGAGCTTTTTGAAAACGTATTGGACAAATTGCCTATTCTCTTCCGAACTGGTTCTAGAGAAATCGTCGAAAGATATTCCCAGAGTCTTGAAATCTTCATAATCTCGCCTGTTCCAAAAACCAACGTACTCGCTAGGACTTTTGTGTTCCCTTTCAGCATTAATCAAGACAGGAGTACCAAAGTCATCGGAAGCACAAATATGATAAACTTGTCTTCTTCTCAGTCGTGAGTACCGCACAAAAATGTCCGCAGGAAGGTAAGTAGAAGCAATATGACCCAGGTGAATCTCACCATTTGCATACGGAAGTGCACTTGTGACCACAGCACCCACAGTCGTCTCGTCGAAAGATGACACTGAAAAATTCCTCGACTTGCATCAGATTTTAATCTATTCCCGAACGTGCGCAGCTCTAATTCCCAAATATGAAATTAGAGCTGTTTCACGGAATTGGTGGGCTGTCGATCTTCAGATTTGCTGCTTCCAGTGCGTAGCTAGCCACGCTAAAGTCGATCTCGGGCGGGACATTATAGACTTTCTTCTCCATAGAACGATAATTCTTGGATATATACAATATCGATAGCAATTGGTTGGCAAATGATAAGGCCATCACTTCAGGGGGATGTCCCTCGGCACCGATCAAGTTAATGACCCTCCCCTTGGCTAACAGATACAATTTTTTCTTCCGCAACTTAACACATTCTACATTAGGTCGTCCCCGAACCGGAAATTTATCGTTGGTGTAAAGGTACTTAATGTCTATCTCCACATCGAAATGTCCAGCATTGGCTAAGATAGCACCATCCTTCATCTTTATCATATGTTCTTTTCTAATCACACCGCTATTGCCGGTACAAGTGATGAAAATGTCACCAGTATGCGCAACATCAGACAATCTCATAACATTGAAACCATCCATATGTGCCTCCAAGGCCTTTACCGGGTCAATCTCAGTTATGGTAACGATAGCTCCAAGGCCTTTGGCTCTAAGGGAAACCCCTTTACCTACCCATCCGTATCCGCAGACGACNACTTGTTTTCCNGACAAAAATAACCCAGTTGATCTCATGATTCCATCAATCGTACTCTGTCCNGTTCCGTAGCGGTTATCGAACAAATATTTTGAATAGGCATTATTCACTGCTATNACTGGGTATTTCAATGCACTTCTTGATTGTAATAGATCTAGNCTTTTTACACCGGTCGTAGTTTCCTCAGTTCCACCATAGAACTGGCTTCTTGTCTTTAGTTTATGGGCCGCTGTGTGCATGTCACCCCCATCATCTGTAAGAATGTCTGGTTTGCTCTGAAGGACGCTTTTGATGCTCTCTTGATACTGGTTTTCTGACTGTCCTCTCCATGCGAAAACTCTTATCCCTTCTGTGAACATGAAGGCTGCTACATCATCTTGGGTCGACAACGGATTTGCCGAACAAACTGCAATGTCTGCCCCCAACATCTTTGCGGTCATAACCAAGGCACAGGTTTCTTTTGTGATGTGTAAACAAAATCCTAGTCTATACCCTGACAGTGGCATACCGCTTTCGTTTTCCTTTTTTATTTTGTCTAATATTGACATGTGTGCCAAAGCCCAGCGGTAAGCCGCTTGCCCTTCCTCTGCTAGTCCAATATTGGCAACTTTACCTGTCAAAGATATTGGCTCTTTGATAAATTAGCGACAGTAAAGCACATGCAATAAAGTGTCATTATGGGCATGGCAGTTGATTGTAAACTTTTATACTTTCGCCCTTTAACATCGCCCGTACGATCTAAAACGCTATCTTGGGTTCGTAGGTCCCGAATACTCCTTTAAAGACGCCGCTTATTTCTCCAAGTGTCACGTCACATTTTGCTGCGTTGATTATATGGGAGATCAAATTTTCATCTGAATTCTCGGCTGCATCCTGGAGTGTGCTTATCGCGGCATCGGCCCTTGGTTTATCACGGCTTCTCTTAAAATCCTTGAGCCTGGCTATCTGCCTCGTCTCTATCTTGCTATCCAACATACTGA
>AF_2010_repII_A100DRAFT_1000116_pt1 | contig 12741 bp, 12 predicted proteins | sample AmaForreplIIA100_FD_9198 | JGI IMG/M metagenome (IMG submission 9198) | reverse complement strand
CCCGTGACTGTCAGCCTTTCACCTACTGCGACCGCATTTTTTGGTACCGTAAATTTAAGTATTGCAAGTGCGAAAGTTTGCTCCTGCTCGACTGCTACCATCAACAAGGCAAGAGCTATGACGCTCATGATGAGAATATGAATATTTTGTTTCATTAAGAAAAAAAGAAAATTTTATGTTATAAAACTGTTCTTGAAAATTTTCTAACTTATTGCCCTATGACGGGAGGAGGATTTACTTTCTGATATTTTTGGATAGTTTGATTTACGGTATATACAAATACCATATACTTGTAAACTTATTTTGTAAACTTATTTTGGTGTAACTCTACTATTTTTACTGCAAGATCCTTTCAATTCCCAACTTATCAAATCCAATAACCGGAATCCAAATCTTAGATGTAGAAGATTGATGCCAAGCAATAGAAGATCATAAAATATCGATTCAGATAATTGAAAATATGTCTCTCTTTGTTTCTGTCATCATTCATTAACTAGCATGTTGTGTTCCTGGACGCTGAGTACCGGTAAGCTAAAGTAAAAGGTAGCTCCTTTTTCACCATTAATAAGATTATTATTTTCAGCCCATATTCTACCACCATGTGCTTCTATAATACCCTTACATATGAACAATCCCAGTCCAGTGCCTCGTGTTTGTGATTTTGTAGCAAATTTTGTAAATAGTGTTGGGAATATTTGAGCATCTATCCCTTCGCCATTATCTTTTACCTTAACAAGAATTTGGTTATTATTAGGATTGTTATTGGTGCTTGGTTTTTCTACCATGATAATGATAATGCCACCCTGTTGGCTGAACTTTATAGCGTTACTTAAAAGATTCATAATAACTTGATAAATTCTTGCTTTATCTGCTTTCACAAAAACATCTTTTGCTTTAGAGATTAATTTTATTTTGATCTCATTATTGCCTTTCTTAACCTGGCTTCTACAATCTGCCATAGCATTAGATATGACATAAATCAAGTCGAATTGTTCTATTTTTAACCGTAGTAATTGGCTTTCAATTTTTGTGATATCTAAGAGGTCTTCCGTTAGTATTTTCAATCTTTTTGCATTCCTATTAATAACATCTATTAATTGTCTGTACTGTCTAATATCTCCTTCCTTGGCAAGAAGGAAGTCAGATAATCCTATTATTGGTTGTACTGGAGTTCGCAATTCATGAGCTGCTATATTGATAAACTCTTTTTGCATTTTATCGTGTATTTTTAGCTGTTCATGTGCTCTCGTTAATTCTCTATATAACTCAGATTGTTTCCAAAAACTTTCAAATATTGCAAGGTAAGATGAAACAATTGATCTACTGTTAGAATGTATTGCTATACCTACTGCATCATATGAACTATCCTTTGTATCATCTTTTAACTCCCATATCATTACCCCTTTTCTATCAGTTATTACTATTGTAATTTTGGTCTCTAGACTTTTGTCTATAGTTCTAATGTCTATTTGTGGTGCTGCGAGTTGGTGCTGCTGCAGGTTATCATGGAATAATGACAACAACTCTTCTTCTTCTTTTTTCATTGACTGGAGGGTTTCCTTATCAAATGGTACAAGTACCCTAGCACTTATGTTATGTTCTTGTACTGCTTTGTTTAAAATCTGTATCCCACCCATACGTACCTGGCGGCGAAAAGTATTGGCTGTAGGAAGCATTACCAATACCTCTTCTTTTGCTGAACTTATTAGTTGGTAAACAAGCTTTATTGACTCTTTAGGATTTTGAATAATTTCTATATTAGCTGATTCAACATCTTGCTCAATATCTTTTATCCTATCTACAGCATCAATACCACCTTTCCAAAGCTCTTCAAAAATAGATTTGTAATGACTAACATATGAAGGCTGATTGCTAATCAAGATATTACCCGGCATCTGGCCATCTTTCATTTCATCTATTGTCGCATACAATTCTTTAGAAGAAACAGCAAAATTCATTGGTGGCATATTTTTAATATGCTTTATCTTCATTCCCAAACCGATGAAGGTTTTAATAAGATTGGAATCGTCTTTATTTACGATTCCAACCCATCTAATATTTTTACCTCTCTTGCTACTGTCTGCTAGCTTTCCTTCTATTTCAAATTCTTTGGTATTGATCATCATTAACAACCCATCAAAAGTTGAGCATATTGACCAATCATCTTCTTCTGATGTATTAATAGTATTTCTTATTTCTTCATATATTTGCTCTGCGTTTTCTAAAAGTTTTGTTTGGTAATGTTCTGTACCTTCTATCTCTTTTATTCTTCTCCGAGCTGATATAGCTCTACTCCAAAAACTATCAAATACATATTGTTGTTGGTGTTCTACAAGTTCTTTCAAATTGCTGTAGATGATTTTAGATACTGTTTTTCCCTTTTCACGTAAAACCTCAGGAGCGATGTATTCTGTTTCACTTATGAAAAAGTTTCCCTTAATTCCTTCTATGTGACGAAGCTCGTAAACTATTTTTATTAACTCTTTACAATAACTAACATTATCCTCAGTAACTTCAGTAACGTATCTTAATTTGACACCTCTACTTTTTGCATTAAGAAATGCATTCATGTATTGTCCAATTTCTAAAGCTATTGACGGCCTACTAGAGTCTATGCATGCGTCTATTCTTTTCCTTGCATTAGAGACAAATTGTAACACTGTATTTAGTACATTCTGCTCACCATGTAATACCTTGGTTCTTTCTCTAATTGTATTATGTTTTTTGTCTTTTGAAGATGATGATTCTGTGACCAATGAACCATCCCCAAAATACTAATCAACTAGTATATATAAAATATTAGCTTTTTTAACTATAACAAAAATATATTTGAAAGAATATGTATAAGGCTAAATCTTTTTTGTTGCTGTCCCAACCCTGAATTCATTTGTATCAAGAATATACCCCCTTTTCAGGGGATAATGTATCAGAAAACCATTCAAATCGTTCCACTTGGAGGGGTACCAATTCTCTGTAGGAAATTTAGACTTGAGACCAATCCTGCTGCTGTTTAGTATGGGGTAAAAGAAAGCGTAAAGCAGCATTCCTCACAGAAATAACAGAAACTATTGAAATCCGAACATAGGCGATATACCTTCTGATGATGATAAGATTAGAGTATATGACGTTTTAAGTTTTTTACGTTATAAGTTTCCAAATATTAGAAGAGACCTTGCAAGAAGGTGCAACTAAATCACCATCTGAGATGATACTAAAGCCAGCTTAGGATGAGTGGCGGTATTTGTTATTACTGTACGACAATACTTAACTATCCGCAGGCTACTGGTGGAGCAGCTACTACTGGAGCAGCTACTACTGGGGCAGCTACTGATATTTCCACATTAGTCAATAAAGGCAATGTTTTTCTAAAACAAGGTAATTACGTTCAAGCAATACTATACTATGATAAATCTTTAGCTAAAGATCCAAATTATAAAGAAGCATTAGTCAACAAAGGAAATGCCCTTTACCATGAAGGCAATAACGCAAAAGCCATACAATACTATAATAAAGCTCTAGCTATAGATCCAAATAACAAATCTGCATCACACAACAAGAATGTTGCATCACATCCTAGGAGTGGATCATCAAGCAGCCCCGGGACAAAGCATCATACAGAACATCAACAAAAGCATCATGTGATCAAGGCCCTCTTGTTTTCGCAACATAAATTAATAGAATGGTTGGAGACTCAATTCTCTAGATATAAAAAATAATCTATTTTTGAACAGGCCTCCAAGAGATATCAAAACGATTGTGGGTAAAGGAAATGGATTGTATCACAGACGCTTTAATGGCGCTCTCTGATGACAATGCGCTAACACTATTTAATATGGTCGCTTTCAGTTTGTCTCAAGACACTGGTTCAGTAATGACTAGATTAGGTCTCACTAGAAAGCAATGTTACTCAAGAATGAATCGATTGATAGATGCAGGTTTAGTAACGAGAAAAAATGGTAAATATTTTCTACGTCATTCGGTAAAGTAGTTTACGAATGTCATACGCTAATTGGACAGGCCATCGAAGATTATTGGAAACTCATTGCAATCCGAATATATTAATAATCATTGCCGCTTTACTTCTTTTTGGCGGCCTTCATCGGTTTCTTTGGTTTTGTTTTGTTCTCGATATAGAATATGTTTTATAGCTTTATAAATTTACTTAAGTAGATGGGTCATACCTAGATGGTGAGTGTTCTTGTAACTATGTTGATCTCTAAATTCATGTATGACGGAAAAGTGGCCAAATTTTTGCATGGAAGGCAGAACCCTTCGCAGGTTCAGAAAATTGCAATACTTTACCTTTATCGTCTGGTATTTGGATACTAACCCGTTCCCTGAGTTGGTGTGAATTCTCTGAGGTAACTATCATTGTATACTCTTTCTGTTTAGCATCAGAATCAAGACCCCATAATAATACATGATTCTTATTCGGAGGAACTTGCCAGTCATTTTCAGTTGGTGCTATCACAAGGGGTATGTCCTCTGAAGTTTTGAATATATGGGAAATTTCCGACACCTCCTGCAATAGGGTATAACGCAGGGTTACTTCGCGTACACATTCATTTACGTAATTTTGCAACTCGGTTAATCTCTCACAATATTTTTTAAAATGTTCAATTTGTGTTCCAACAAGACCGGCAGATAGATCCATATACTCCATGGAATGTGCATTTATAGTAGCCAAAGTCCTCTCAGTTGGGACTGACCAACAGACCCTATACTCTAAGTCATCAACCCTCAAAACGCCTTTACTATTCTTTGCAGCGGAACTGCTTACATTTCTGATTAATATTCTATTAACGTTGTATGGAACCGTAAATTGTCGTAGATGATTTGGTATAAGCTTTTCATCAATTTTGTAAACAGCAATGTCTATTTGGACAATCTTGGGAGAATTGTCCTTATCAACAGAAAGCTTGGGCCTTCTATATCTATCTAATGCTAGATTGGCGATAAACAGCCCAACCACCAGCTCAATCACCGCAAATTGAAGTAGTAGCTGCCACCACGGACTCTGAGTCACTTCAATTTCATTATTAGAGATAGTAGTATTGGAGGGAGAAGTATTGGTTGAAGGATGCGTCATCTCGTCATCTATTAAATAGCTCTCCGTGTTGACTAGAACATTATTAACATTGAAAATAGAAGTAAAGAGTATTATAACTAAGATGGATAACATGATTATGTATCAATGCTGATAGTTGGGTGTTTTCATAGAAAATCCCTTTAAGGGAGTAACTTTCATACTTAATAAGTCTTGTCATATCTATCAAGCCCCGCAGATTTCATACGGCACAGTCATTATTCATTTGCGATTGCCGCCAGCAAGTTAATCGTATATTATATGTAATTATAATCTTCTAATGAAATTTTGCTTCAATCCTCATCAAACCGTAGATTTTTTATAAGGTTAAATAATTTGTTGTGAATATCATTGCGGGAGGATTCCCATCTTCCTATCATCACCTCTCAGGTTCAACGTTAGACGATTTCGTTAGGCCGGTGGTTTATATTGAAATTCTTTACTGTGATTTTCAAATGAAGATGTATTACGTTGTATCAAGAATCGAAAGCATCTCAAGATGGAGCACCGTATGTTTACATTACATATTCCACTTCTGGAGATTTTAGAGCTGGTACAGATTAAACGCCGACAGAACGTCCTTTTGAGACAAATATGACGTCAATTACTTCCCTAACAGGATGATTATTTGAATCGTTAAAGAATTGGAATAGTACATTAGTAAATCGAACTAACAATCCTTGTATTTATCCAGATCCCAAGAATTTTTTTATTGCATGAACCAAATCCTCAGTCTCCATTGGTTTTCTTAAGAATAATTCTTGCTTAAAATGGCCGAATCCATGTTCTTTTCTAATCTGTTCGTTAAAAAATTCAGTAGCGGTTAAAAAGCACATTTTGAGATCGTTATCTATCTTTTTTATCTTTTGGTACAAGAGAAATCCATCAAATACTGGCATCCTAATGTCCAAGATCACTAGATCGTATTGACCACTTCTAAAATTCTGGTAAGCTAATACAGGGTCATTATAATAATCCATCTCGAACCCATATTTTTCTAAAACTACGCGTAATGACGTGGTTACGTCCTTCTCGTCATCTAATATCAGGATTCTTTTCTGTATTGGGATTTGCCTAGGATTCACCAACCAAAGCAATAATTGTCAGTTCATATAAATATTTGTGTCATTACATGGTAACATTCCCTTACATTGGTAGTTACGAATAGATACGTTATTCCTGTCAAAACCCTTTAATGGGGCCGAATTAAAAGTGTTATTTTGCAGGATTGTCGTATTGAACCGCACCTAGATATGTACGGGGTGTTGCTATGTAACGACACAAATGTTAATATTAATGGACAATTGTTACTTGGTTGACGAATCATATTAAAACCTTACACACTTTTTCTACATGTCGCAAACTGCTATCGTTACTTTTTGGTGTGTGACCTCATTTTGATTTCGATGCACGGAGTTCATGGATTGTGAAAAACGAATCCAAAACTGGTAGCATATACTCTTCTGGTGTTGCTGGCAAACAATACTGGAAAAGAATATTGATTGTCGACGATGACACTGATATAATTACAACTTTCAAGTTTGGAATAGAAAATGCTACCAACAAGAGAATTGTGGTTGATGCACACAATGATCCTAGAATAGCACTCTTAGATTTCCAACCAAACTTCTATGATCTCCTGTTAACTGATATTAATATGCCATACTTTGATGGAATCCAATTATCTGAAAGGATTTTGGACATAGATATCAATGTCAAAATTTGTTTCATGTCAGGAGAAGAAATAAATTGTGATGTTTTGAGAGAAATCCACCCATGTATTAGCTTGGGATGCTTTATCAAGAAACCGGTTAAAATCGGTTATTTGGTTAGCAGGATCATTCAAGAGTTGATTTAGAACAAGAGTAAATACTAGGTGCGCATTAATACTAAGCGCATTTCATACACATCTCAAAGGAACCTGGAGCTTGCATTATAACACTAAGGAACGATATGAACGACAATCTATCCAGTATGGTTTGATTACAATCCATATCTTCAGGAGAAATAAATCGTGATGCATCATTTCTTTGGCTTGCTTTATCAAAAAACCAGTGACAATTGATTATTTGATTGACAAGATCATGAAAGTGTTGGATTAGTACAAATACAAATCCAAAATGTGATTAGAGTACAAACGTTCCGTGCACCTATCCAAATTCTAACAATTTTTTTATTGCGTGAACCAGATCCTCGATCTCAATTGGTTTTTTCAAGAATGATTCTTGTTTAAATTCAGCAAATCCACATTCTTTTCTAAACTGTTCATAATAATATTCACTAGCAGTTAAAAAGCACATTTTGATTCTGCTATCCTTCTTTCTTATTTTTTGGCACAACAGAAATCCATCAAGCACTGGCATCTTGACATCCATCAAAACTAGATCGTATTGACCATCCCTAAAAATCTCAGATGCTAATACGGGGTCAGTATAAGAATCTGTTTTAAATCCATGTTGTTCTAACGCCGTACTTAATGCAAGTGTTACGTCCGGATCGTCATCTATTATCAGGATTCTTTTTTGTTGTTTTCTGGACCCTGAATTCATTTCTGCCAAAAAAATATCTTGTCTTTAGTACATTAATCCTGGTTAGATTCTGTTTGAATAAATCTAATACATTTATAATTTATCATCACTAGAAAACCTGGTGGCGCGATTTGGAATTGAAACCAATCCTGCTTTGTTATTGGGTAAAAGAAAGTGTGAAGCAGCATTCCTCACAGAAATAAAAGAATCTGTCAAACTCGATTTCATAATCAATTAATAAATTCTCTTTAGGAGCAACATTCTCCTTCTTACCTTCTAAAGTTAATTCGCTCCTACTTTTGTTGACCACGCTTTTGTTAAGGTGCTATTTTGATAGATATAACGTGAGGAACTATTTGGAGAGGGAGGGCCGTCATATGATCATTCATAGAAATAATCTGCTAGATTATCTTAACTGCCGCTTAACGGAAATGTACAGTATCTTCGTTTATTTTAAGCAAATTGTGATATAAAAAAATTGCATGTAATAGCGGTAGATGTAAACGTGGGAGCCATGGCCACGACCTGTGCAGAGAAAATTGCAGATGATAGCGTTGTGGTGGCAATGAAACATTTTTTTCTCCCAACTTGAGATTAATGAATTGGATATCGCAGCTGGTTTGAAGGAACTATTGTGTGAGATGAAATATAACATGAATTCTCTTCTTCGATCCGACGCCAACATCACTTGCTAGCGAACTGGGGATTAAGGATCATGTTGCAAAAATGAAAGCAACAGAATAATCCCTTGTTATTCTGAATCCAAAATCCTGGTTTGTATTCCAGGATCACGTGCTTGATTAATTTGACATGATTACTCGCAGATTCCATTCCCGAAATACAATGATAAGAGATCTTCACATTCTATAACCACACAATAAACTTAAAAAGAGTATAGTAAATTTAACACAAAGAATCATTTTGATACTTGAATTTAGCATTTCATACTACAATCATGTAGAAACTTGATGAAGAAAATCTAGATTTCGACCGCGGCTCATCGTATCACATAAATCGAAAATTAATAGCTGAATGATGGCATGCGACCAGGTTTGAGTAGCGATACACTCTGCTTGTGCAATTAACTCAGGACCGCGCAAGTTCAAATATGTATGACCATAAACCGAGGACGATAATTTATTAATGATTTGAGTTCAAATAAACATTGAATGGCATTAGACGGTCAAGGGGGAGGATTCTTTGCTACTACCCTCAAATACAAAGAAGACGCGTCAGGTACCCTTGTTGGACAGTGTAGAGAATTCCCGTTCATTATAGTAAAAGGGAAAACATTAGAAGAATTAAGAAAGTATGCAAAAAGACATATCGATGTTTATTTTAAAACATTTCCGGAAGAGGCCAAGAAGAAAATCCAGACCCACGCAATTGATCGTGAGGCCATGAAAGAAGAAACAGAAACTGAATGGAAACATGAGAAGTTGAATATTTCCCTTCCAATACAAGGATAACATTTTATCGTTGTTGTATTCAACAAAGATAATTGAAAACTTACAATCCCAGGGAAATAAAACGAATTCTTAAGGATATGGGTTATACTGAAATAATTCCTCCCGAGCACGCTGAGCACAATCTAATATATTACGAAAAAGATGAATTGTTTGAATTGAAAATGGATGAGGAATATCTGCCTCTGCAAATTGAGTTGATTTGTGAAAGGATCGGATTCAAGATCGAGGAATTTGAAAAGCATTACAAACTCGCCAAGAAGCACAAAATTTAAAACGGGACTTTCTTGTATTTTCTATCTGCGCTTGAACAGTTACGAAGGTATTAGTATATAAATTTAGAAAATGGATATTGAATATTGTTCGACGTCACCCGCATATACAAGTAATTTTCCAGCAATAATTTGGCCCTTGATACCGTAGTCACTAACCCTCAGCCTCTCTGTTGCGCCCTCTCGAATTCTACTTGAAAATAGCACAATGATTAATTCTTTACCTGTCAAATCAGAAGCTTCAAAAGTCTTTACTCCTCTTCGTTATTGATCTACCTAGCTGTATCTGATGATCTGAGGATAAGATAAGATAACAGATGATGAGGCTTGATCTATATCCTCGCCAAAAGCACCAGTAGATGGTAAGAAAACTAACTTATTAATGAACAGGCTTAATTTTTATATCTTTTATTGGCTTTAGCTAATAAGTTTGAATTATTTGAAATAAACTCTCTCTTAGGTTTTATATGGATTTTACTCATATACTGATCACTCATTCACTTCAGCTTTAGAAAACCTGACTTATTATTATTGTCGTTGTCGTTCTAGTAATCTCCTCCATCTGTGTTTGTATATGTATTTGCGTCTACACCTGCTACTGCTGCTGCAATGGTGATATCACCTTCTTGATTTCTTGCTTATCTTCTTTATCACCTTTCCTTTAATCTGACAGAAATCGTTGTTTCATCATATTCTGTCATAACATCTAGTGGGTTCTGAAGAAGTGCAAAAAACTGTACGAACATTTTGTTCCAAAAATAGGAGTAATTTTCTCCCAAGTTATGCCTGATTACAACCCAAAAGGTATTTGGCCTGCTGCTACTACTGACGTTCTTATAATCATCGACAATTATGCTTTGCCCTTTCTTATTGTTGTCACCAATATCATTGGTGCCACTAATAGAATGAATAATCCTTGCATCTGTGTCCATCAAGTATTTCGAGAATTTGCAAATAGTATCTAATGCCGATTGTAAATTTAATTCACCATAAAGAAGACGTACAACGTGTTTCTGTTCAATTGCCCATTGTTTGACCAAATCATCTAAACTATCCTTACTAGCATATGAAAATAGCGAAAACAATGCCTTCTTTGGAATTGAAACTTCTTGATAAGAAGCTAAAGGTATGAACCACCCTGTATGTGAGTTAACTAGAGAGCTTATATATGCGCTTACACTCAATCCTTTTGCTTCAGCATAGTTTTCAATTATCACAAAAGAGTCTTTATTCATTCTTAAAGTTATGACCTTATCTTTTTTCTTGGGCAACTAGCAGCCCCGCCTCACTTGTATTCATTGTCATCATTTTTAGATATTGTTTTCATTCTATTTTATAAATATGGCATTATATAATGGGCATTAATGCCAATTGTTACCAAAATAGGTTATAGCCGTTGCCCGTTCAGGTCTTTTAAACAGACACAAAATCCAGGACAATGAATACAAAAGCGTGTATAGCAAAAAAAAAGATGATTCGAAAGCCTTAGAAGTTGTTCACATTATACATGCTCTTTCAAACGATAGTTCTTTACTCCTCTTTGATGCTGTCGCTGATTCAGATGGTACAAGTGATTTATTAATAAGCAAATTAAATCTTACTCGTAAACAATTTTATTCAAGGATGTCCAGCTTGATAGAGTGTGGCTTAGTCAGAAGAAAGAATAGAAAGTATATTTTGACTTCATTTGGCAAAATAATTTATTCTCTTATAATGAATCTCAAGAAATCATCTGAATTCTATTTGAATCTTAAAACATCCAATAACAACATTTGTTTTGAAAGAACAGGAAATGATTATTGATACTTTATTGGAAGAAAATCCTCAAATAAAACAAATTGTTGCAATATGACCTTGTCGTACTTGTTGGAAGGATTTCTCGGGCTTTTGGAAAACCATGACAAAATGTATTGCTTTTCATTCTTATAAAGGTGGTACTGGAAAGACAACACTAGCTGTTAATTTTGCTGCTCTGCTAACAAAAAAAGGATATCGTGTCTTTCTAATAGAGTTGGATGTTTATGCTCCTAGTCTTTATACGTACTTTGAAATGGAGCCTATAAAATGGCTTAATGATTTCCTAAATGGCACTGCAGAAATTAGAGATGCAGTGATGGATCTAACCCATACAATCTTTAATCCTCTTGATAATAATCCAGTTAATGGTAAATTGTATGTTGGCTTCTGCAATCCAAAAAAGGAAGAGATCTACAAACTTGAATTCAGTGGAAAGCAAGATACACCAAGGATACGGTTACTCCGGCGACTTATACTTTTACGCGAGCAAATAATTTCAAATTACGACGCAGAGTATATTATAATTGATACCAGCCCAGGTATAAGATTCTGGTCAATAAATGCATTACCTGTTGCAGACGTGCTATTTCTAACACTTAAAATGGGAAGCTTAGATATAGACGGAACAAAAAAAATGGCATGTGATATTTATAGCTCATTTTCAAAGTATTGTGCTAAATCATATCTTGTGTTAAATAAGATGGCAGGATACTGTGCCCCAAGTCAAATGATGATAGATGATACTACTCCATCTTCACTAGGATCTTTTGTTACTACTTCTACTGTTAATAGTTACAATAAAACTATTACAATTCAACAACAAGAGAGTGACTATGATGTTAGCAGTATGTTCTCTAAAGAAGTTAGTATGAACATTATTTGTGCAATTCCCTGCTATTGTGACATTCAATTTAACACAAAAGAATTTTTGACAGTACTGAAATATCCTGATCATCCGTTTGCAAAGCGACTAGAAGCTAAAGATAAACACATTAAAATAGACTAACTAATACTAAATGACTAATTGTGCTATGGGGTGACTAGTAATGTCCACCATACTTCTACCAGTGTTGCATTTCTGAGTCTGAATATGTTAATACATTAACCGACAAAGGTGCATGTTTTCATATCCAAAAGTTGCATACCTGTGATCCGAAACTTGCCAAGGATACAATACTTGTTACTCGATTGGTTACAAAGATGGATGCGCAAAATGGAATATCTCCTGCATACGCATTTGTTGGTCACAGTGCAGGTTGATTTCCGCGCAGGTAATGGCGGTATTAATATTTTCTATGGACAATGCAGTGACCAAACCAGAAGTAATAAGAACACAACTATTCCATTTCTTAAAGGTTATAAGATAACACTGTCGTGATGTGTACTACCAAGCTGTATAGCTAAGGGAAGGGCAGTATCAAAGGTGTAGTATCCTTATGAGAGCATTTTGCAGAAGCGGAATTATGGTGGTCGTTACAAGATTTCTTCCCGTCCCCATTATTATCTGCGTTTGCTTGCTGCATACCAACAACAAATATGCCAATCGTCAATATTACAATTGCTAGTATCTTCATGAATGAAAATATTTGAAT
>AF_2010_repII_A100DRAFT_1000115_pt1 | contig 12746 bp, 13 predicted proteins | sample AmaForreplIIA100_FD_9198 | JGI IMG/M metagenome (IMG submission 9198) | reverse complement strand
TCTACTCTTATGCTCAGAAGACTCGTCGACGCAATTTGCAAATAGTCGTGGTGGTCAAAAGTGATTTACTGGGTGGTTGATTTTAGATTCGTAAGGTTTCGAGCTCATCGCCGTTAGACGGAACAGCTACGATATCACTGACTTTGCCTTTGAAAGTGATTTCTACGGATGATTCTTTTCCGCGTGGGCAATCAGAATATCGCAGGGCTATTTGGGCTGCTCTATGCACAAGTGAATGGATATAACCGCAGCCACGCAGAATAGAACTTGGCCCTGGATATTTTTTTACCTGCATCCCAAGGTCATCTTCGAGCCTTAGTGACCATATTATCTCGTTCTCGATCTCATTTCTGCCAACAATTAGCTTTGTCGTACTAGATAATCTAAAGTGTCTGCCAACTTTTAATAGTTCCACATCGTTGAGATTCGGGACTCCTTTAGGATCAGGCATATGTTCCATGAGATCCCTAATCCTTATTGAAAACTGGGGATCAGTTAATAAACAACCACCTGCCGAATTAGGAGGATTAGCTATCCCAAATCTCTTCGCTAGAGCTAGCTGTGCTTTACGTGATCTGCCTGTTATATTGAAAAGGTTATCTCGTTTAACACAACCGCTTTTCTCCACCTCAGTGAGAGGTAGACATTTAGCTGAGAGCGGTCTAAGCACTTTTCCCTCAGTTCCTGTCTCCTTTTCTATTATCTCCAATGCATGGCGGTTCTGGCTCATAGGTCTCTGGAAAAGTACTTCTCCAGTCACGATGAAGTCTGCACCGACCGTTTCCATATGCTGTTTTGCTGCACTGTACATCAGACTTCTGCAATCAAGACATGGATTCATTCCAGAACCAAGTCCGAACTTTGGACGCTTAAGCATCCTTAAATATTCTTGGCCAAAATAGACTGTCTTGAGAGGCACATTAAGGTCATCGGCAACTTCCTTTACTCGATGGCCGCACCCCTTTCCGCAGTCGAAATCACAAAAGGGAGTCTTGACTGCTACAGCCTCTACGTCAACCCCTTGTTCTAGCATAAGTCTGACCGCCAAGTTGCTATCCAAACCTCCAGACAAGAGAGCTATTGCTTTTGCTTTTTTCTGTGGTGCGTTGTCTTCAAGATGATCTTGCTTCATGATATCGTCGGCCATTTGATTAACGCCTGTCCACAGGGACTGGCATCTGTTTACTGATATTTAACTCTAAGGAAAAACTAGCAAGTCGCAGTTAGCGAATTAATTAGTTTAAGAGGGGGTCGATCACGCGCGTAATGCTCGACCTAATCTAATCCATTGCGCAACAAGAGTTCCGGCATTCATGCCACACTATCCCTTAAGTTTCAGGTATAATGTGTTAATGAATCATATCATGCAAAACCGAAGAAATTCTAATGAAGCCTTTTTCAGTGATATGTTCAACTAGAATAGTGAGTTCGCCCTATTGCATTACACCGGAGGAATTGCATTTCTTACGTTTAGAAGTAGCCTATTCTTACACGAACCCTCCCTGCTTGAATTTGCTCGTTCTAGTTCCATTTTTTACTCGTCTCAGTCAGCTAAGTAGATGCTCATGCCGATGAGTTCATATTCGGCTGGGAAATGATACAAAAGGAAACGGTAGATTTATGCTATACTATTTGTTGGAATTTCGCGGGGGTACGCAGGCAAGAGGTCGAGAGTTGTGACCGGGCCAATATGTAGCTTTCATAAGTGGCTATGATGAGTAATGGACCCGTTAGATAAAGCAGTTCTTGCTTCTCTATACCTGAGCAATATAGATCCAAATGTGGCCGCGCTAGAAAGGCTAAGATATCGATTACCCCTGCCTGAAGAGATCTATAAAGGAAGGATCGGAAAGTTAGCGGACTTAGGGTTTATAGAACAAAATGACAGACCGAAGTTAACTTTCATAGGGAGGGATGCGTTGAAAGTTGTGTTGGTCGGAGGAGTATTTGACTTGATACATCCTGGGCATATACGTACTCTGAAAGCCGCTAAAGCTCAAGGCGATATTCTAATAGTCGTCATTGCAAGGATGTCAACTGCGGCTATGATAAAAAAAGACCGCATAATCTACCATGATGAAAAGCTCCGGGCTGATCTCGTCTCCTCAATTAGCGTTGTCGATCTGGCTGTAATAGGGCGGGAAGGTACGTTATATGACACAGTTGAGTACATAAAACCGGATATAATAGCTCTCGGTTACGACCAGGCTCATAGCGAAAAAGAGATTGCAGCGAACTGTCAGAAAAGGAACTTGAACATAAGAGTCATAAGACTTAATACCCAGGTACCACGAACGAAAAGCTCTAAAATAAAGGAGGAACTGGGTGAATTCTTCTATAGGATTTAAGAATATGCCGTATTTCGTCCGCCTACGACTCTTTTATTTTGGGGTTTGAACTATCATCTTTACTTTGATCTGGTCGCCGTTTTCTATGCCTGCTGTTTCTTTGATAGATACAGGTGCGATAATTTCCAACATACTTTCGTCATAATGGGTTCGTTCCAACACCAAAACTGCGGCATTGCTAATCAGACCATCGTTAACAAGAGCAGGATAGCACTTTGCCCAACCATATGTTCTCTTGCTGTCGCTGAAACCATCAATAAAAATCGAAGGATAATTGCCAACTTCACGTCGTGTATCCATAAAAATTTTGTCAACAAGTTTTACGTTTAACGTGCCAGGATATGGTTCATATCCCAATTTCTTCAAGAACTGCTTACGATAACCTTCCAAGGACATATAGTACGCACCCTCGCCCATTCCCGAAACCACTCGTCCTTCGAAGCTCAACGCGGTAGGTGGCCGACATTCGACAGCACTCTTCAATGTGGAGTAAATCCTTTCAATTGCGGAATAGCCCTTATCAGTTATTTTCACCCTAAACTTCCGTCCCTTCCTAACCCTGTCAATATATCCAGCTGCCTCTAATTCCTGGAGGTGTTTAGAAGCTGCTTGTTGGGACTTTGTTATGTTCCTCCCCAGATTAATCGTTGTAAGTTCGATGAAATTAAACCTTGCACCTAACAAGAGGAGCTCGGTGATTGTGAGTATGTGTTGTAGCTTAAGCTCGTCCATCGTAGCTAGTTGCTAATTCCCATGTCGCCGAAAGTTCTAACTCTTACATCAGTAGATTTTTTTAATCCACCCGTTCTGTGCCCTACGATATACTCGATCCCTACTTTGTCGGCTGCTTCAACTAGTCGCTGGGTGACTATCCCGTCTAAGACCAGCATTTTAGCCCCTTCAGTCCTATCTAACTTTTTTACCACATCTGAAACAGGAACCTTCAGAAGTATTTTCATAGAGCCGTCAAATACTAAAGCCTCTAGAGTCTCATTGATTTGGGGGTATGCCTCTTTGACAGCAGACAGAATCTCGGCACTATCTTCATGCGACAATGTAGGGGGACCGCCGGTCCCATTCGGAACATGTCGCTCTGATTCAATGGCAAGTTCCTGTGTGTCTCTTCTAGTGCCTTGTCTCCTCTCAGGTTGCTGCTTTTGATCCGTGCTCATACGCCCTTCTTGTCTCTCTGTTAGCAGCATACCTTCTCTCAAGATCTCCGCGATTTCCAAAGGGGTGCATTCTTCTACTTCTCTGCCCTGAGGTGCTCTCAGTACCTTATCGATCTTAACCACACCATGTAATTCCTTGAGTATCAAATCTCCGGCCCGGTCACCATCCAGGAAAGCGATTACTTTCTTGCCCTCTGTGAGCTTAATGACTGTTTCATCAATTTTAGCCCCCTCAATGGCAATCGCATTGTCAAAACCAGCGCGTAACAAGTTAATTACGTCTGCACGTCCTTCCACTAGAATGATCCAGTCAGAATCAAATACTCCAGTTCCACAGGCGAGTTGCGGTTTTCCAAATGTCGTAAGCCTACCGGGCTTGCTAGCGTCATAAACGTCCTTAAGCATTTCCTCGCCTTCGCTGATAGTCTTCGTCGCCCACTCTTGCACGATCTTTTTGGCCCTATCTACGATAACTTTTTTCTTTATAGCACGTATATCGTCAATGCCGCCAAGAGCGAACTTCGCCTGGAAAGGACCAACCTTATCAATGCTTTCAATAGCTGCGGCGATTAACGCAGCTGTTGAAATATCAGTGCTCATGGGAATTAAAGCATCGCCTTTTGCCATATTCGACCTCGTGTCCACATTGACTTCGATCCTTCCGACTTTCGAAACCTTCTGTAGTTCGTTTAGATTCATCTCTGGGCCGAGAAGACCTTCCGTTTGTCCGAATATGGCTCCTATTATGTCAGCTTTTTCAACCAATCCATCAACTTCAAATTTTAATTTAACGTGATACTTCACGATTCCTGTGCTAGGCAACTTCATGACCTCGTTTTTATTGTAAGTAAACTTAGGGGGCGATGGCTTGAATATAAGTGCTTTGACAGCTCATTTCAAGCATTTCTTGTCCACGGCATTATGTTAGATTATAAAGAAAAGGATCTCTTTGATTCAAAGGAACGCCAGATAACTGATGCGCATATGCCCTAAGATCTTCTACATGCCTAATCCTCCCGTTGCAAATCCTTGCTAACGACCTCTTGTATGACAAGTTTACATTGTTTCCTGTAAACTGCAGGCGCTTAAGGAGTTTGCTTGTTAACTGTTTTCCCTTCCTATCCATGTCAAGTAGCAAAATGATTTTTTTTCCGGGTATGGAGTGGCAGTCTACAAAGTTTGTCACGCCTTTGAAATGATTAAATTCATTCAATTGTCCAGTAAAGCCTATGCTCGCGAGAGCTCTTGCGTCCCTCTTTCCTTCAACTACTATCACTGATCCGTTTTCTGATTCTTCGTTAAGCATTCTAACAAAGTCGCGAAGGCCCTGCGCAGTTGCATCATCTATTACCTTGAAGCCCATAATCTGACCCGGATTACAACTTGAACCATTTAACAATTTTCGTAGTTCGCATTTTCGATTTTGCGTAGTAGTCTTCATAACCGCGTTTGGGGGTAGTCTGAATTCTCTGAACATCGAAGGGTACGAATATAAGACTAACACAGAGAACATGTTATGCTCGTTAATATATGGATGTCTCACGTTATTTATCCGAATTATCTGGATATGTAAAACCCGAGCTCGGGGATGTAGACAGATCGTTTATTTTCAACCTAATCAACACCCGGGATCGAGCTCACGGATTTATTCCGTTTCTGAAATCTAAAACTCCATCTAACTCCGACAAAGATTCCTACCTGAGAGCTAAAATGTTTAAACTCAATCTGACAGAGGAGGTACTTGATGAAGGCCTCTTCCATACTAGAAGACGCTATGGCTTGAGTACCTACGGGTTATTTTACGTAATATCAAATATGCCTTCATACCCACGAAGTATACTGATAGGGTACGAAAATAATGTAGTACTTCAAACTCTACTCTACCAGTATTTTGAACCGAATACCATCAACGGTGGTACCGACCAATTTCACTCCTTGATCGTGGACTATCTTAGAAAATGCTGCGAAGTTACTCTAAACTTCATAGGAATGGTCCAGAACTTGAACAAAGGACGCGATAATGACTCCTTATCAAAACAGCTTGAGGAAGAATTACTATGGAATGCTAAAGCCCTTGCGTTTAGAATTGGCCTATTATTCAATCATTTTATTTCCCACGGAGACTTGTACGAAGGAAGCCGCGATATTGAGTCGGCTATGGCCCAATATGCTGAGGGCAAAGAAAAAAATGCTCTGTCCGGGGATAGAAAGTTCTTGGGGTTGATGAATATTGTAAGAAGCGACCTAGAGGATGCCTATAGCGAATTAGATCATTCAAACGAACAGCATTTAACCCACTTATGATCAATTTTTTGAAGTAATGCAGAATACCCTTGATAATGATAGTTGTGAGTGGTGCGCTCACGTATCGCGTAATATCAATGTTAGTCGATAGGGTCACAAAATATCATTCGAGACTGAGTCATAACTCCCAAGGATCTACGCCTTTTTTGAAACGCAACGCATCAACAAGGCCTTCCGCATAACCAATGCTCAGCACAGCCGTCTCATCTTTTCCTTGTCGGAGAAATCTTTCAGCATCTTCGATGTAACGCGCCGCGTTGTCAAGTATTTCTAAATCGCTTGGATCGTCCGATCTGCAGACAACTCTCATATTCTCCAGCGCTCGCCTTGCTTTTGGAACGTAGCGTGCAATCATGCATGCAGAAAGATTTTGAATGTTTTCATTATTATCTATTGGTTCATCCAAATTTTGCGTTAATGTCTTCAGTGCCTCGGTCTCTGTAAAATGCAATGGACCGGTGATAATTATCGAATGAGGCCCGTGCCCAAAGGGTAGACCGATAAGTGATCCTAGCTTACCAGAAATAATTTTTTTGCCCGGCAATCCTATCCTGGACGCCACAATCGCAAATGTATTTTTCGAGATGACATTGTACTCAAAGTCTTCCTCTGTTTGCAGCAGAGCATTAAAAGCCGAATTAGGACAAAGAAAAACCGGGTCGCCGGAATCCTCTTTCCTGTACTCAGTCAAAATAAGGGTATGGTTTTTGCCGAGCAAATTCTCAAAAACCGTATTGTATACGCTTAAAGAAGATATTGGTTCAGACATAATTGTGACCATCCGTCCGAACTTGTAATGATGGAGTCCGGCCTCTCCGATTAGGGACGTAATCCCGGATGCTGCGTGAATCACATTGACCTCGACACCGCTTTTGACCGCCCTAACATAAAGTTCCATCAGTGTTGTTGCAACGAAAGGGTCTCCGTAGGTTAGCAAGGCTATATCATTTAACTGCGCTTGTTCAAGAATCACTCTGCCGTCTTCGACAAACAATCTTTCAACGGGAAGAATAGTCAAGTTACATCCATGCCTATCTCCAAGAGAGTGCAGCTCTTGCAAGTCACTTTCAGAAATAAAACCTGTGAATCTCTCCAAGTATATCACTTTACATCTGTTCAAGACTTCTAGTATATGATCGCTGATACTTTTGTATCCGCTGATTCCCAGTCCAATAAAACTAAGCATAAAAAAACTAACTTTCCTTCTGGCCTATATCCTGTCCTTCGCGAAACCATGGACCCGAGAAATGTTATGAAGTCTAGATAGGTGGAAGAGCGCTCTGCTGAATACATCGATGCAGGCAACGTACTCAGAGATTTCTACGTGTTCATGCGGTGTGTGAGAGGAATGCGGCGCTCCTGGCCCGTACGTAACGACGGGGATGTTGAACGCAGCTCCCAAAATGTTCATATCTCCGGTACCTGTTTTCCGTACAAGCACGGGGTGAGTTTTACATACATCCAGGACTGACAACGAAAGTGCCCTCACAAGTGGAGATGTATGATTTGCTTCGAATGGCTCGGTTTTGTCTTCTATCCTATACCTTGCCTTTATTTTTCGATCAGCGGCAACATCCTCGATTATTCTACCCAATTGCTCCAGTATAGTGTCGCATGTCGTAGTCGTAGGGATGCGGATATCTAAGGTTATCCTACATTTCTGAGGGGTTACGTTATGACTAGATCCGCCAGTAATCTCTGTAAGACTACAACTTATTGAATCTGTTCTACCCTTTATTCCCCCTTCGGATCCACATACCTTAGATTTTATGGCGCTCCAGAAGTTGTAAACTTCTTCGATCGAGTTTTTAGCTAACCAAGGTGCACTTGCATGAGTGCTGTCGCCCACGTCACAGGTAAGTCTGATTTCAAGCCTACCCTTATATCCGATAGTGATATTTCTTATCCCACTGGGCTCTCCGAAAATCGCATAATTTAATGGAAATTTGCTCTTTACAAGCTGTTTGATTCCTGTAGCATTTCCTTCCTCGTCAACGACGGCGGCGAAAATGACAGTACCGCGCTGTTTTGGAAATTCAGATGCAGCCAATAACATTGCTATTAAAGCTGCCTTGGCATCTGAAGATCCCCTTCCGTAAATCAAACCATCTTTTACCATAACAGGAGTTTCGCCCGGTACCGTATCCATATGCCCACAAAGCAATATTCTTGGATCGCCACTTCCTTTGATAGCAATAACATTCCCAACGCTATCAATGTGGGCCTCCTCAAAACCAAGCTCGTTGACGCAGGCCTCTCTAAGCATGTTTGCCAACACAGATTCGGACCGAGAAGGAGTGTAAAGACGTATTGTGCGCAATAAGAACTCCACCGCGTAAGTTGGCGACACCAAATCCTTTACTTGCTTCCAATATCGGACAAGTAATCTACCATCAGCTGGGGTATGTCGATGCCAGTTACCTTGACAGTATTCTTAAACTCTGTCGTATTGTTAACCTCGTGGACAATCAGTCCTTCTTCTTCGCTCTCCATCAAATCGACACCGATAATCTTACCTCCAACAGCACGCGCAGCTTTTATGCATATATCCTCTAATTGATTAGATATGGGACAACGCTCTGCCCTGCCACCGAGAGCCATATTAGTTTTCCAATCCCCTTCGACAGAGTGGCGGTAAATTGCGGCCACGACAGCATCGTCAATAACGATTGCTCTGATGTCTCTAGGAGGCCGTTTCACGAATTCTTCTATATAGAAAACGTGGTAAAGAGGAAACATATGCATTCTATCTTCAATTACCGCTTTCGCGGCATCCCTGTCACGCAGAAGAGCAACTAGACGACCCCAACTCCCTACCACCGGCTTGATAACTGCAGGATACCCTACCTCTTCAACCGCAGCGATTGCTGATTCTCCAGAAAAAGCCGAAATAGCCTTAGGTGTTTTTACCCCCGCGTTCAGGAGCCTCATGTGTGCGAATAATTTATTACCACATGTGGTCGCTGTCTGCAGCGGATTTACTACGATTGATCCGAGACCTTCAAGTGCTGCAGTCGAGTGAAGGCTTCTAAAATAACTCACACACCGTTGAACGACGACTTTGTTCTCATAGCGGGAACCATGTTCATTGAGATTGACGGAGACAGCCCTGCAATTAAGGTTGTTCACCGGAATTCCCTTACTTTTCGCCGCCTCATATAACGCTTTTTCTTCCCATCGGATATTATCGTATAAGATGATGAGAGAAGAGAACGAGCTTCCCTCTGTTGTCACTCCCCCCAATCTTCACCCACAATTTGGGCAGGTTTTATGGTTATTTTATCTCCGTCTCTCACTAGTTCATAACTCGTACCGCAGTCAGGGCACGTTAAGATTTCTCCTTCTATCGAATCCATAGGTATCTTGATTTCCGCATCACACTCCTGACATTTGAGCACGGCCATGCTCACTCCTTTGTCATCCTCTAACGAACGTTGGGAGGAGCGTCGTTAAGTATCTTTCTCTCTAATCTCTCATCGAGGTATAACTCCAAAATATCCCCCATGCGAAGTTGCTTTAATCCATGCGCCAGAGTTTCAGCCTCTTGATCGTCTGTTCTTAATCCTAACATAGATAACAAGTATGCTGCGCCATTCTTACCAGCGAGTTCACCGAAAACAATCTTGCGCCTGTTGCCTACGCTCTTGGGCTCCAGAATTTCGTATGCCGATGGGTTTCTCAAAATTGCTGCAAGGTGCGTACCTGCCTTGTGTTTGTAGGCACTTTCACCCACGACGGGCTTCGACTCCGGAACAACTAGTCCAGTATACTGAGAAATAGTTCTTGACAGATCTTTTAACATATGCAAACGCAGATCATTGTTACTTTTGTAAATTAGGGTGAGAGCAACCGCAGTCTCCGCTAGTGTAGGAATACCTGTCCGTTCTCCTAAACCATCTACGGTTGCGTGAATCTGGTCAGCCCCCGCATCACATCCCGCAAGAGCATTTGCTAGTGCCAGACCTACGTCATTGTGACAGTGGACATCTAAAGACGTTTTTGAGGTATCGATATTTTCATGTACCAGCGTCACAAGTTTATGCATTCCTGTGGGCGCCATGATGCCTACAGTATCTGGTATACTTATTCGTTCTATGCCTGCTCGGTTTACTTCTCGACACATCTCTAACAGAAAAGTAGGATCGGTTCTGCTGGCATCTTCCATCGTAAATCTAGCCTTTAGGCCATGAGATTTGATGTAGTCGACTACCTCTAACGCTCTAAATTTAGCCTGTTCTTTCGTGATCTTTAATTTTGTGGATAGATGAATATCCGAGATTCCCATATACGTTGCCACCCACTTCGCATCACAGCTTAAAGCAACATCAACATCCTTCTTGAGGGCCCTTACGTGAGCTAGAATATCAGCTTTCAATCCCTGTTTTATTATAATTTTCGTCGCCTCAGCGTGGTCGGACGAGACGACCGGGCTAATCTCTATCTGATCAACGCCGAAAGAATCAAGCATCCATGCTATCTGAATTCGCTGCTTTACGGAGAATGAAATACCTGGATGCTGCTCTCCTTCCCTTAGAGTAGAGTCCAGAATCTTGATTCTCTTGCCTGTAATACCGGATTCGTTATATTTGTGCGCATAGTAGTTAGGATCCTCCGAATTTGGTGACATACCTTCTCAGAAAAGACATAATTCGTAACAGATATAAACGTTATCGCAAATCAGTAAGCCTCAACTTTATTGCAGTAATATTTACGATATATTTAGATGCGTAAGTCATGAAAAAATCAAGGACAGAAAAACCGAAGGCTCTACCTTAGCGTTCGTAGAATAATAACAGTGTTGGTGTCATGGACCCCGTCGGTCTTCCGGACGTCATCTATGCATTTGTTTATTTCACTAATACTAGGAGCTGATAATATGACGGCAACGTCATATTGTCCAGTAATTTCGTAAATTACCCGCACTCCCGAAAGCTTCATTAACTTAGAGGATACCGATGCAGTGTCGCAAGAAGAATTTACTGAAACCAAAGTTATTGCACTCGTCTTTTCGGAATCGCCCAAGTCAATAGTAAATTGCCTGATGACTCCGTTATTTACCATATTTTTTACACGCCTTCTTACTGCAGATTCTGACAATCCTATCTCGGCAGCTATCTCAACAAAAGGCCGGCGAGAATCTGTCTCTAGAATCCTGATTATTTTTTCATCTTTGGAATCAGAACTACTCGACATGCCGTCGTTTTTCCTCTTCGGAAAGAACCTGATCGATTACCGAAAGCGCATCCGAGACGGTATCTTGGTCCATTACAAGAGGCGGAAGCAATCTGATAATGTTTCTACCTGAATACAACAGCAGAAGTCTTCTCTTAANTGCATCTAGTAGGATCTCCTTAACATCAAAGCGCAGCTCCAAAGCTAGCATCATACCAATCCCTCTTACCTCTCTTATGATCCGGTGTTTCTCCTTCAACATTAAAAGTCCGTCCATAAAAAATTTGCCCACCTTTGAAGCGTTGTCAACCAATTTATCCTCTGTCAAAGCCTCCACGGTAGCGTAACCAGCGGCACATGCCAGTGGATTTCCTGAAAAGGTAGATGAATGTTCTCCTACCCTGATGCATTCAATAATCTCCGGCCTTGAAAACGTTAGCCCCATTGGAAGACCCCCTGCAATGCCCTTTGCAATACACATAATGTCGGGGACAGTATTCCAATTTTGACCAGCCCACATCTTCCCAGTTCTGCCTAAACCGCTTTGAATCTCATCGAAGATAAGAACCAATTTGTGTCGATTACATATTTCGCGTATACTTTGGACCACACCGTCCGGAGGCACGATGATCCCGGTTTCTCCTTGAATAGGTTCTAAAATAACGGTGCCTGTTGTTTCGTCGATCGCATCCTCTACTTTTGAAGCATCAACATAAGAAACAAATTTCACTCCGTCCAAAAGTGGGAGAAATGACTTACGATATTTTTCATTGTGTGTGACCGAGAGGGCTCCGAAAGTCTTTCCATGGTAGCCACCGTTCATGGCAATTACTCCAGTCTTACCAGAAAATTTCCGAGAGAACTTGAGGGCTGCTTCTACTGCTTCCGCGCCACTATTGCTAAAGAAAATTTTATCTAATCCTGGGGGTCCTATTCTTGCTAGCTTTTCCAAGAACCTTAGTCTTGTGTCGTTGTAAAGTGACATGTGGCATACGATCAATTTTTCTACTTGGTTTCTAATGGCCCTGACAACCCTATCATTGCAGTGCCCCACAAGCGCGACACCATAGCCTCCCATACAGTCAATATATTCTACATCTGCAGTATCCCAAACTTTTGCACCTCTCCCTCTGACGATATTCACTGGAAACCTTTGAAATATGTTAGCTACGTACTTATCTTCCTCGTTCATTTCTTAGTGATCACAGTACAGTTTTCATGCACTATTGCATTTGAGAATGGATATTCTTTTTGACCTGAGGAAATTACGGCTTCGCCAACCCCCATTTCCAACGCTTCGATAGCAGCCAAGATTTTTTTTTCCATACCAAATCCGATTTGTGGCAAGGCTTTGCGTGCTTCCTCTAAAGTCATGTGTTTTACCAAGCTACTGTTTAGCGTAAGGCCGTTGACATTCGTGATAAATATTACTTTTTCTGCCTTCACCGCCCCAGCTACATACGCCGCCGCGCGGTCACCATCTACATTAAGGAAATCATATTCCTCGCTTAATGCCACCGGCGAAATCACTGGAACGTATCCATTTTCTAACAATAGAGTAATCAACGACGGGTCGACCGAAGTGATCTTCCCTGTATACCCACCATCAACCATCATTTTCCTACCTTTGCTGTTTATGATTATAAGCTTCTTTTTTCGATCGGCCCTAAGCACTGCACCATCAACTCCAGTTATGCCGGCCGCTTTAATGTCATGTTGGAGCATCATCCTTACAATTTCTTTGTTAAGC
>AF_2010_repII_A100DRAFT_1000111_pt1 | contig 12907 bp, 14 predicted proteins | sample AmaForreplIIA100_FD_9198 | JGI IMG/M metagenome (IMG submission 9198) | reverse complement strand
AGGATGACCGCTTTGATTAGATCATTAGGCAAGCAGGATAACATACTAGGGACATATTCTCATAATTTAATGAGAAACAGATATTTGTAATAAGGCATTATTATTTCTGGCAATATTATCGTGAAATGTTCATCATAGCTCTTCATTCAGACAAATGTAATTAGCTGAGGGATAAATTAAGAAGCGATTACTTTATTGGTATGGTTGAAAGTTTAGTTCAAAAGCAGCAGAAGGACGGATCTATAGAAGAAATTAACAACATAATACGTCATGAAATAAAAAGGGCATTTGAAACAGTCAACATACAAAGCGTCGCTGCTCCCCTAGTAGGAATTGAACAGAATCTCTGGCCGGAAGATGGTGATAGGTATGATGAGGAATTCACCAAAGCTCTCATTAATGATGCGATTAGAGCGCTAAAAAATGAGAATACCGAAGAAGCTCAAGCTCGCTTGACCTCAGCATACCAGCATATGTCGTTTGATAATGTAGATCAAACATCAAAATTATTTATGGAACGCGCAATCAGAGCGGTAAAAAATAAAAATACCAAAGAAGCTATAACAACTCTCGAATTAGCATATGGTATATAATGAAACAAACAAGATTATATCCGGCTTGAACTAAAGGACAATATTGTACTCATCTGTCGCTTAACCAGTAGACAGCAAGTGTAGATCTTAGCTGGGTACAATACTTGATCTACCTAATTCAGAAATTAACAATAAATCAGACGGTGGTCCCGAATACGAACTAGTAACTTCACCCCAATAACGCATGTGCGATAAAGGTCTTAAGCTTGACTAACACACCCCGTCTCTTTGAGAATAGAATGTAAATCAGATTCGTTTAAGCCTAGCCCCATTTTGGCGTCACGCCTTGAAAGAATTTTACCATCATTGAACGCAATCAAAGTTGGAACTGCATTTATTGAGAATCTATCCCATAAAGGGTTGTCATCATCATTCACTTTTGAACCGTACATTTTGCATTTGACACCCTCCTTTGAATCTGCCATTGAATCAAAAGCAGGCTTAAATCTCCTACAGAAGGGACACCAGTCCGCATAAAACATTACCAATACTTTTCCACCCGATGAAAATATCTTGTCAAACTGCTCTGGTTGCAGATTTTCCATGCTTAACGTCTATGTTGAAGGACATATTAATCAACTACATCTTCATGTGAGCTACCATAGTTTATTTAATGCCCAATCTAGCGTCTTTTTCAGCGCCAATTTCGTGATATAAATTAATCTAATTATGATTCTAAGAATACAAGAATTTAGATGGTTTTGTCTCTTATCAGCTGTCTGGAAAATTTCTTAAAATTCCATCACTGTTTCAACATATTAAGCTAGAATGATATGCATGCACCTATTGATTATTTATGGGCGTTAAGGTCACATGAGTCTGGGTTTTCTGTTTATTTTAAATTTTTTAATAGCATTTCAAAAAGTACCCGTCCAATGGATAGCAGCATTGATTTCTACTCTGCTAAAGTGTGTGCTGATACAAGCATTGATTTGATTTGTAGAAGACTTACACTTTACCCCAAATATTAAACGAACTTTTCTATTGACTTCTTTACACTGAGATAAATATCAACAAAATATGACAGATCCTCTTTTCAACTCGCTAAAAAAAAATAACTCCTTGATTGTACATAAAAGTACAGCTTTTATTACTTTAGTTCTATCTACTTTTATACTGATAATATTTGTCATCATATCACTCTATACCATTGTCAATTTGATTCCAAAATTGCCTGCGTACATCGATGATAATGGCAAAACCATTGATCAGATTAAAGGGGGAATATCTATTACTCAAATCAAAGAGGACTTCGTACATCAGCCTATTCCAAGTCCACAAGCATTAGTTCCCTCTTCGAATCTGGATCAAACTATGAGTACAAACATATCACAAAGTAGTCCAGCTAATACTGCTGAATCCATGATCGAGTCGCTTCTCAACCCCAAAATTCTTTTGGCGTCTGCTATTGACCAAATCCGTAACAGCACTTCTAACGGTAATAACAATCTTGAAAATAAGAATTATACCTCCGGTTTGTTTGCATATCATAAAACCCTATTGTTAGGCAGGCAAATAATTCCGCCCAAAGATTATATACTCTTGTTTGATGCACCATCTGAAATCTCTAATGGTCAAATCTCTGCAAAGCTTCCATGTGACGTCAATTATACATCACCATTGAAATTATTCGTGGTACGGACGAATTCAGGACTCAAAATTGAGACCAGATTAGTCGATTTACAAGTCATCAATAGCTTGTCAAGGGCTGGATATACCTGTGTATATAATGCTCCCCTACCAAACTCAACGAGTATCCCGCATAAGGCGGTCAATTATTCCGTAAAGAATAACAGAAGCTCAATTGATTCAGGATTGGACCCTGAAAAAACGATAAATAATGTTGGCCTGTTGAATCCGACGAGCTATCAACAGGTACTTACCCCTACGAGCTCTATAGCTCTTGGATTCGACAAGGCGCATTCCACTGCCTCGCTTCGGAAATAAGGGGAGTAAGCTCAATTTCTAGACCCACTTTTCTCAATCTATATACTATCGGAATCAATTCCTGCCTAGAAAATTCCGCTTAGAAACACCAGACTCCTTTTGGAAGTTATAGCTAGTCCAATCATCGAGCGTCCCGAAGGCAATGATCACTAGTCGTTATCTGATAATGCAGAATAGATTTTTGGAAGAGAAATATCATATCTGTAGCTAGTGTTCATATGTCCATCAACGAACTCTTCGTAGAAATGAGCAATATGTAATTTTTCAAGTTTGGTATGGAGCATTCTTGCACCCCAGTGAAGATTAAATTCATCTTTAGTGCCACAATCAATATAGATAAGCTTCAGTTTTCGGAGATTCTCAGAATACCTTTCAACCATTCTTACTGGATCCCGTGATAGCCATCTATTCCAAATACTTGTTCGTATTTCACCGGTAGTAACATCAAATGGAAGATCTAGTCCTAATTCCTTAGATTTTGGATTGGGGGAGTAATGTCCAGCCATTGCCAATACGTTCAGAGGAGCTGCGTCCAGCTGCTGATGGCGGTTGGGTTTTTTCCAAAAATTATCCAGCCATTTCTTTGGTCCTCCCACGTCTCGAAAAGCATCAGCAGCTTTTGGAAAGTCTTGGATATAACAGTACTCAAAACCCGAATCTCCCGAATGATCTGCCAAACCGGCAAATACATCTGGATGCTTCATCCCCAAAACTATCGAGCCATATCCACCAGAGGATTTTCCCCAGACTGCATATTTTGAAACGTTGTAACTCTTGTTAACAAATGGCACAATCTCCTTTATGATATAATCTTCATACCTTCCTGTTGCAGAGGAATTCAAATATTGGTTTCCTCCAAATCTTGTAAAGCAGTCAATAAGCACTAAAATTAGTGGACCACATTCATTACACGAAATTAGGCGATTCATTCTGTCTTCGATGTTTTCCCCTAACGGATCGGTATTAAGCATCATCTTTCCATTCCCTCCGAAGCCTGCAAGACCAACAACTGCTGAATAGCCTTTAGAAGAGGTATGACTATAACCAGGTGGCAGATAGACGATCAAGTCCCTCAAATATGGATCTTTTAAAGGGTTCGTTTTGAGTATTTTACTCTCATATTTGTGAAGTATTACTTTGCCTTTCATCCTACACATCATCTCACTATCACTCTTAAATCATTAAGGCTACAAATCTGACTGGCTGTACTTATGGATCCTTGAATCTGAATCCTCCGGGTGTATATTGTATTTCATTCAGTTTTCCGATTAGCTGTTAGGATTTAGGAAATCAACTTCTAGGTGTGATCAGACACCTTTCTTACGCTTACTTTCTTCAAGGCCGTTTTATTAAATTTCTTCACAAGAAGTGCGACCTCATTAATTAGCAAGTTTGACTATTCACCAATTGATAAGAAGATTACCTTTGCGCATGGCTAATAAATAGTGCCGCTATATCAACGATCTAGGAGACAAATTTACAATTCACACCATGTCACTAGAAGGATCAAACGGTATTCGACGAGACCCGTTGTGATCTTACTCATAATTACTTACATAAGATGAACTAAAAATCAATCAATTATCTAACAGCATTAGATCTACATACTTACGATGCTTAAAATTTATAGAATTAAGTGGGAGGAAGCGAATCCCCTACTCCAGGCCGCTCTTTATCTATGCGTGCAATATTCCTGGACATGTACTCCATCGTGCCTGGAATATGACACTTGCAAATGCAGTCATCACAATCCAAGTGAGTACTTTTCTTACAAAACTCGGATAATTCATCTATCATTGCTAAAATACCTCAAAAAATTTCACTTACACTAATTTTAATTTTGCTGTAAACGACTAATGATGATTTATTTACATCAATAACTTAGACATTGATCTCGAAAATGATCGTGGTATATATGGTTTGATTCGGAAAATAAGTAAGAGCAAGCATAGGAGAACCAGATGTCCCTATTAGACTCAATTTACATCTGGCAAACTACGAAACATAGCACATAGATATTTAACTTCGTTAGAATGATAGATCGTGGGGTTTTAAACTTAGGCAAAAGGAAAGTATTAAGCGAATCTCATCTCAAGGAGTTAGTAAGGCCCCAACAAGGTGAGTTACTTGGTCGCGTCATTAAGCTAGTCGGAGGGGACAATATTATCGTGAGATGTACAGACGGTAAGGTCAGAACTTGTCGAATTCGTGGGAAAATCAAGCGTAGAATGTGGATTCGGGACAATGATCTGGTGTTAATCGCTCCATGGGACTTCCAATCTGATAAAGCAGATATTGTGTGGCGTTATATTGCGGCACATGCAGAGAAATTAGAGCAAGATGGATACCTTGAAGGGCTGAAAAGCTGAGGTACCATGATTATTATCCTGCTAACATTATTTGGTATTCCTAACATGGTTCCACCCTCTGCTCGATACTATGTTAACTTATGTTGAACACAGTCTAGGCTGGACTAGTGGAAGATACGTTTTGTATTGAAGCAAGGGGAAGGTAGAGAGCACTATGATACGATAAATAATATAGCTTATCTTAAGTTTCTAATTAAAACATTGACACTAATGACGAACAAAAAGAGCCGAGTTCTTGTTAATTAACGGGATTACTTTCTTCATTATAATCTCGTGAAAATTGGGTGTTTGGACGTCAAAGGTAAATATAATTACATACATGAGATGACTTTCCTGATCAGTTAAGGGTATAGTGGCCCTAAGTAATTTATCATAATGTGAGCATGTATAATCTATTTTCCCCAAAAGGGTCTGCCATCGTATTCTTGTATATTGGCGGGTCGCAGCGGTTATGGCATATTGCTGTGTTTCCTCCTTATTTAACAGAGGCTCCAGGTGTTTACGTTCAGAAGTTGAAATTAGAAGTCCATGTTCATCAGTAACGCCTACGAATCGGATGGACGGGTCCAATGCAATCACGTTATCGCAAAATTCCTGAAAAAGCCGCGTCATTGTGACGAAGTAACGTCAAAAGTTCTCACTTTTATACTTTTGATTAACTTAAGAAGCTGTTTCAGTGTTAAATACTTCTCGGATCTGCTCTAACTTTGCTAACTGAAAAAATCCCAAGCTTGGGAACTAATCTATTTGCCGGAATCAACTATCTCCTTGTACTGGTAGATCTAACTTGTTTCCCCATTCTCCCCATGATCCCAAATACATTCTGACATCTTTATAGTCTAACATCTTTAACGCAATGAACGTATTGGCAGCTCTATACCCGCCCTGACAATAAGTGATAACTTGTGCATCCAGATCTACGTTCGAATATGTCTGCCGCAGCTGAGTAAGCTTTTTGAAGAAGCCATACCTGTCTAGATTAAGGGTCCAATCTATGTTGATAGCTAAAGGTATATGCCCTGTTCTAGCTGCACGTGAGACTGACCCGTCATATTCATATCTTGAACGCGTATCTATAATAGTTGTTGAATTTGACCTTATTCTTGACCTGACGAGATCAAGATCGGCGAGGATGTTAGAATTGACCTTTGGCCTGAACTTGGTAGGCCTAAAGGAGTTAGTCACACACTCTATTTGATTTTGGTTTCTTTGCCAGGCGCGATACCCACCGTCCAGCAATGAAGTTTGTCTGTGAGAAAAATAGCTAAGAAGCCAAACCCCCCTAGCAGGAGAAGGACCTGAGATTTCATCATAAAAGACTATAGTCTTATTATATTCCACTCCGATATTTGAGAGCAAAATATGCGCTTGTTCATTGAATTGCTTAATTCCGTTCTTAGAAGAGTCAATCCAATGAAAGTGCATCAAGTCAATATTTACAGCTCCCGGGATGTGTCCTTTGATGTAATTAGCAAATGGCCTGGTATCAACCAAGAGTATATTGGTAGGGTCTGATTGCTCATTCATAAGATCATTTAGCTGCTCTGCCGTTACAACATAATCCATATAGCGTGTCAACAAGCATATCATATATGTAATTGTAAAGAACGCGTGCTATGATTATTTTGTCAGCTTCATACAATTGTAGTCTAGTCAAAATATAGATAAATTGTCAAACCTATGCTGAAAGCTGTGAAGGATAGACAGCATTTAAAACACCTATTCCGCATTATTCATATGCAGGTTGTTTGATCAGTATTATCGATGGTTTACAAGTATATAGACATAGTCGGGACATCTACAAAAGGGATAGATGATGCAATAAAGGACGCTATCCAAGAATCCTCAAAAACTGTTAAAGACATAAAGTGGGCCGAACTTGGTAGGGTCACGATACGAGTAGAAAAAGAGATATTAGAATATCAGGCTGAGGTCAAAATAGGCTTCGAAGTTCATCGCTCGAGCGACTGATGCCTCGACATAATTGCCAAAGGCTTAACTTCGATTCAATCCAGCTAAAGCCATCTAATAAGCTTCATTAATCGTCCGTGTTATAGCACCACTTGACTCGATTTACCCAAATGTTGGACTCTGGTCAAACGTTACGGTTTAATAGAGAAATCATTCCTTTGCTATTTTTTGTTCCCGAAGATCGCGTGCTGCCTTTGAGTTCGCAGCTACGGCAAAAACGTATTTTATGCCTTTCCTATGTATCTCAGATCCCAATGCATGATTCATCTTTTTCACATCTTCTCTCACTTTCTCCTCTGAGAGTTTATTGGTCGTAGCAACAACATATTGAAAGACCTCACCCTGATAGCAATGGATTTCGTAAATACTAGGCATCGCATGTAATAAGCGGAGTGCATCAAGAGGGAGCATGTCAAGAAAGTTTTACTTATGACCAAAAAGCAACGCCCAAATAATTCTGTGNNACAACTTTATTTAACTGAGACTCNATTCGAAGATCCAGCAATAACTTCAACTAATTCATTCGTATTAANGCTCGAGAACGAGCTTATGAAGAGAATTCAATATGAGGTATAATTAAAACAATATAAGAATAGGATTAAGGCATTCCCCATGAACTGAAAAATGAGCTTAGGATTGCCTTGACTTAGAATTAAAACTTTGCTTACAGCTCGATTGAAGCAATGCACTCGGTGAGAATCCTAGCCGCTAAATTCGCAGTAAGATTGTTAAAATCATAATCTGGCGAAAGCTCTACAATGTCCATACCGATTATACCTGAACTTACCACTCGCTTAAGTAGATAGATAAGTTCGATGCTGGATAATCCACCAGCCGAGGGTAGAGAGACTCCAGGTGCACTGGCTGGGTCAACGCTATCAAGATCGATTGAAATATATCTTCTATTCCCGCTTGATTTTTTGACTATCTTATCAGCGAAATTTACAATCCCCTGCTCTAGTATATCTAATGGGGAACAAATCTCCAACCCAACATCGCTCGCATTCTCTAACTCTTCTTGTTCCGCAGCCCTTGTCCCTATCAGCAAACTATGTTTAAATTCTATTGCCCCAGCCGAATCCGTGATTACTGATCCATAATAATTTCTGGTCGAAGAAACGAAATCAGGATGAGCATCAAAATACAACAAACTAACTTTACCCAAAGAGCTACCTATTGCATCAAGTATTATTGTACTAATAGAATGATCTCCTCCAATAATCACAGGTATCTTATTCGACCGAACCAAACCAACGACCAAGTCGTAAAGCTCATCCCTTGTAAAATCTCCCAAGTCGACTACACGCTTATTTAGCACTGTGCCGCGCATAGGTGAAATTGGAATAACCTTGCCATTCCGCTCGAAATACTCCGTATCATTGGATGCGTTACGAATAACATTAGGAGCCCTGCTTGTACCTTTGCGTCGAGCTAATGATTTAGATTCATCTGGCACCCCTAACAACACTATATTCGCGTCTGTACTGGTGATGTTGGAATTTGACCGAAAAAACCCTGCCATGTTATTAAATCGATATTTGGGAGATTGTTACTATATATATGCACACGCCATAAATCGCAATGAAAGTTAGTCTTCAAGACATAATCAATGACCCTATTCACTTTATCAGGATAAACCTGAGAAAATCTAATATAGTCATGGTTTGTACACTACTGTATGGTACTTGACGTACTGATTCAGCAAGTAGTCCCTGCTACTTGGGATAGCTTTGGAGTATGGATCCCCCTAACATTTGGACTGAGCGTAGGATTAGCTTATGTTATTGCCTCGGCCCTAAGACGTAGAAAATAAATCCTAGCTCTGCATTTTTCTCTTTTTTTGTACTCTGGATACACCTTCTTATACGAGAGCAAAACTCCATAGATGCTTAATAGGAAGATACCCAAATAAATTAGATACATGATACTGTTTATTCCTCAAAGAAGGCGATGTGAACAATGTCATAAAAGCTTCAATAAATTAGATGATCTGACCGAACACATGAAAAGTGTGCATAGACACCCAGTTCTCAAATGCCATAATTGTGGCAAAGAGTTCCTGCATGAGAAGGACAGGCTACATCATGTTCGAGAAGAGAATGAAAGGAAAAAAGATGCCCGTAGGCATACCAGGACAGGGTTAAAATAAAATATTCGAGAATCTGCATCAACAAAAATTTAAATTTTTTCCGAATATAGTTAGGCAATGAGTTTTGCAATAAACGTAGGTGCCTCTAAAGAGAGATCGGTTCGAATCCAATCCTTCCAGACAACTAGCTTTCTTTGGGAGGGAGAGAACGTGCTATCGACTCCCTCTATGATATCGGAAATGGAAGAAACTTGCAGGCTTCTTTTGAAAGAACAGTTTCTTCCATTAAAGGAATGGGATTCAGTTGGGACTTATGTGAATGTGCGACACCTCGCAGCTACTCCTGTAGGTTCAGATGTTGCTTTCAATGCAAAGATAATCTCAGTCGAGTCAAAGAGAGTTCTGTTTGAGGTCAGGGCTTTAGATAGTGTCGAAACTATAGGAGATGGAAAACATGAAAGGTACATTATTCATATTCCCACTTTTAGGGAGAGGTTTATGAACAAACAAAGGAAATTAATCAAAAGTTCGAAGTGAAAAACTATAAAAGAGGCCTCGGAAAAAGTTCTAACATTCTACTAGAGGAAAATGGATATGGCTACAATTCAAACTACTGCTGGCGGCATGCCAGTATTAATTTTAAAAGAAGGAACGCGTGAAAACAAAGGAAAGGACGCACAAAAAAATAACATCTCAGCTGCAAAACTGATATCGGAACTTGTAAAGAGCAGTCTAGGCCCTCGCGGCATGGACAAAATGTTGGTTGACTCGTTGGGTGATGTGACAATTACGAACGACGGTGCAACTATTTTAAAGGAAATTGATGTTCAGCATCCGGCGGCAAAGATGATTGTTGAGGTATCCAAGTCTGTTGATAACGAGGTTGGTGACGGAACTACTTCTTCGGTCGTCTTTGCAGGAGCATTATTAGAAAAAGCTGAAGATCTAGTGGGCAAAGAAGTCCATCCGTCTGTAATCGTAGACGGATATACAGCAGCAGCGGAACAGGCACTAAAATTGTTACAAAAGATTGCTGTCAAAGTAGACGTCAATGACAAAGAAATGTTAATGAAAATTTCGAAAACAAGTATGGATTCTAAACTTGTCTCTGAAGACAGCCCTACCCTAAGTCAGATTGTGGTCAACGCTATCATGCAGATAGCTGAAGAGGGCTCTGGTGGAGCTCTAAGAGTCGACTTGGACAACATAAAGGTGGAAAAGAAAGCAGGTGGATCTATGCGCGATACCAAACTAGTCAAGGGAATAGTTCTCGATAAAGAGGTTGTCCATGCAGGTATGCCAAGAAGAATTCAAAACGCAAAAATAGCATTGATAAATTCTGCACTGGAAATTGAAAAGACAGAGATGAGCGCTGAAATACGCATCAACGATCCTCAACAAATGCAAATGTTTCTTGATGAAGAAAATAGAATGCTAAAATCCATGGTAGACAAAATTAAGTCTGCCAATGCAAATGTTGTTTTATGCCAGAAAGGGATAGACGATATTGCACAACATTATCTTGCTAAAGAGGGAGTAATGGCGGTAAGACGTGTAAAGGAGAGCGACATGTTCAAGTTATCAAAGGCCACAGGCGCAAGAATTGTAAATAACCTAGACGACTTGGTGAGCAGGGATTTGGGTTCAGCTGATTTGGTAGAAGAACGCAAAGTTGAAACAGACAAATGGGTCTTTATAGAAGGTTGTAAAAACCCAAAGGCTGTCACTATTTTGGTAAGAGGCGGATCTCAAAGGGTCGTGGATGAAGCTGATAGATCTTTACATGATGCCTTAATGGTAACCAAAGACGTGGTTGAGAAGCCTGCTATTCTCGCTGGCGGTGGTGCTCCAGAAGCATATATAGGTAGTCAGTTAAGGGAGTGGTCAAGTAGTCTAGAAGGACGTGCACAGCTAGCTGTCCAAAAATTCGCAGATGCGCTTGATTCGATTCCACTTGGGCTTGCTGAAAACGCAGGGATGGATCCTATTGATACTATGGCAGAACTGCGTGCGAAGCAGTCCAAGGGGTCGAAGTGGACAGGCATAAATGTACGTGGTGGGGCAGTCGCAGATATGTATAAGATGAATGTACTTGAACCACTTGTTGTAAAGGAACAGATAATAAAATCTGCCACAGAAGCAGCCACAATGCTCCTGCGTATAGACGACGTTATTGCTGCTAGCAAGTCTAAAATGCCTGCTGGTCCTCCTGGCGGTGGCATGGGCGGCATGGGCGGCATGGGCGGCATGGGCGGCATGGGCGGCATGGACATGGAATGACCTGAGCTAGTTCTTCTTATTTCCCCTTCTTTTCATGTATCTGCGTAGTTGTCTGTAGTAAGACAACTTTCCTTTTTCTACCCTGCCTAATTTACAACAAATTCAATCAGAAGCTAGGCCATGATAATTGCGCTTCTTAACGCATCTGTAGTAAATTACTCCATTAATGGTGACATCTTCTATCTTGACCACTTCCTTGTGCTTCGAAGTAGAGTCATGTTTCCGCGAAATCAAGCCGCCTGTAAGTCCACCAAAAAGATCCGACAAACTAAGCTTCAGTAAAGAATTATTTACATCATCCTCCTTCAATCCGACTGCCTCTCCTATCTCTTTTGCCGAGAACCCCTTTTGCTTATTCCTGCATAGGAACTGAATAATTATTTCACTCAAGTCTTTATGGGCGTCAAATTCTGCCGCATCTATTGGAGGTGGAGGAGGACTCATTTGTAAATCGTTGACATCCCTAAATTAGAAGATGCAGGATTAAAAAGTATCATCATCTAGGAGGCAAATGTGGATTTAAGACTAAGACTTGCCAACTGCGTTTAAAGATAGAGATATACAAATAAAGAGTTTCAGTGATTCCAACTCTTAGGTGTCAGAAAAATAATTTCTCCTCTTTCAGAGAAGATAAAAGCATACTATAAATATATGAACCCAATCGTTGTTATGCCTGATTTTTTTGTTGATCGAATTATTAAATTGAGATCAAAGGAAGAATTTTTTGGTGCAATTAACGACAAAGCTGCAAAAGGAGGTGGTAGCCTCCGCGATATCACTACCCTTGACCTAAAAGGAGGAAATGCAACTAATGTAGCCTACTGTTTAGCCAAGCTAGGAGTAAAAATCTCTCTTTTTACTGTAGCAAATGAAATCGGCGCGTCCATGCTCAAACAAACATTTTCAAAATTTGGCGACAACGTAGGCCTTTTTATAAGTAGCGGAAGACACGGCCTCACTACGGCGTTTGAACTACCCAATGAAAACGGGGTGAAGGTGAATATAATGTTAAGTGACGTTGGTGACATTAGTAATTTTGGTCCTGACAAGATTAATTCTCCTGCTCATTTAGAATGCCTGAAGAATGCTGATGCGACAGTTGTAGTTAATTGGGGTAGCAATAATAAGGCACCCCAATTGGCAGAACATGCATTCAAATCATCCCCAAAAGCACTTCATTTTATTGATCCAGCAGACATTGAAAGCAAGGACCAAGATTTCAAGAATTCACTTAAATCACTTGTGGAAGTGACTGATGTTCTTAGCATAAACGAGGGTGAATATAATTCACTTGCCAAAATATCTGATCTAGTTCCCCTTGAAGCATTATCTGAAGATATCAGCAGTATAAGAAGCGCGGCGAAGCGGCTTGCAGAAACACTAGGTCTAAGCATTGATTTGCACACTAGCAAGGGAGCAGCCTGGTCGAATGGTAGTGAAACCGCTTTCGTCAGAGCAATACGAGTTGAAGTGAAAACTCTGACTGGCGCGGGAGATGCGTGGAACGCTGCCGACGTTATTGGTTATCTCGCTGGTTTGGATGCATCTGAACGACTGACTTTTTCAAATGCTGCGGTGTCGCTCTACCTGAGAAGCCATTTTGCAGAGCCCCCGACATACGACGAAGTATTTGATTTATTGGAGAGAATTGGAGTATA
>AF_2010_repII_A100DRAFT_1000110_pt1 | contig 12912 bp, 15 predicted proteins | sample AmaForreplIIA100_FD_9198 | JGI IMG/M metagenome (IMG submission 9198) | reverse complement strand
CCTAGATTCATCAGAGTCACATATAGCTGCTAAGGCATCCATGTCGTGAAGAACTCTTGCATGATTCTTCCCCCACCCTCCAACTCCTACAACTGCGATTCGTCTGTCTTTCTTACCTTTTACCATACACGAGTTAACCAGCTGCTGTACTTGGGAAGCTCTGCACTTACAATTTTCGAATAGGTCGTACGAACTCGATTTGTAATATAACCTTCCTTTCCATTGCCTACTGCTCGACCATCAATATTCACTACAGCAGTGATTTCAGCTGCAGTTCCTGTGAGAAAAATTTCATTCGCCATATACAATTCAGTCCTAGAGATAGGTCGTTCTATCACTTCATATCCCAAGTGCCTGGAAATAATTATTGCAGTGTCTCTAGTAATTCCATCCAAAGCTGAGTTCCCAACATAAGGAGTGAATATTGTATTGTTTCTGACAACAAAAATGTTTTCTCCAGGGGCTTCACTCACGTTGCCATCTAGATCTAGCATAACTGACTCGTGATATCCATTCCTATTACATTCCTGGGTCGCAAGGATCGAGTTAAGATAGTTTCCGGCCGCTTTTGCCATCGGCGGTGTAGAAGAGTCATTTATCCTCCTCCATGTAGAGATGCAAACGTTAATCCCTTCTTCTTTAAAGTATTTTGCAAATGGAAATACTAGAATCACAGAATGAGTGGGCGATTTAGTGGTTACATTCAAGTCAATGCCATGTTGTCCTACAAATGCTATTGGTCTAATGTAACATGACTCTTTTATTCCATTTTTTTTAAGTAGTGCTATTGTTGCTTGCTCTAAATCACCAGTAGAATAGTCAACTGTGATTGAATAGACTGAAGCAGAGCGACGCAATCTTTCCATGTGTTCTCCCAGTCTAAAGATGTGGAGATTATTTTTTGATGGATATGCGCGAATTCCCTCAAACACTGATGTGCCATAGTGTAGAGCGTGAGTAGTAACCGGCACAGTTGCTTCTTCCCACTTCACAAATTGTCCATCAATCCAGATGAAGTCACCACCTTTTGTTCTCATCCATGCCACAGTCAACCCGCCGATTATAAAAATCTAAGTCAAACGAACCCTTCTTTAGGGATCTTCATCCCTAGGACCTTTAAAGTGTCATCTGATGACTTTGCGTAAAATTTCACTATATGCCAGTTGCGTTCGATAACATCTACTACGCCACTTGGAACCTTCTCCCTCCAATTGATTTCTATATGCTCTGAGTCTTTCTTATAGCCTTCAGATAATTCAGTCATGGCTTGTCTGTATATTAGTTCCTTTACATCTGAAGCAGAGCCTGAAAGTCTACGTGCCTTTAAAGGCCTGAGCCGAAACACTGTTAGTGTTATTCTCTCGGCCATGTCGCCTGTGTAGGATACAAACTTTTCTTCTCTAACATTCTTGAGGATCTGACTTCTTAATGTCCATGAGAAAGGCGAGATTAGAGGCGGCAAATATCTTAAGAAGGGTGATTGAAGTGAGTAGTCAGGAGAAATAGTAATCGAATCATTGATTCCGAAAACTGATTCAATCATAGCCTTCCTTACCTTATAAGGGAAAGGAAAACTACGTGTATTAATCTCCCTGTCATCCTTTAAAAATCTGACGGGGTAAATATACACATTGTAGTCTTTACGCAAAAGAAGCGAGATGATATTTGTATGAGTAATCGTTAAGGGGTTTAAATGTGCTAAATAGATGGCAGCAACTCTCTCCATCTGCTATACCGAACTCTATTTACATGTAAATAACAAAAAGGTCGGAAAGGGACCTTACGATACCCGTTTTACTTCTATCTCTATAGTAGAGACATTTCTAGTTCTGCCGTCTTCAGATTGCACTGTCTCAGAGCCAATCTTGACATCACCGACTTTATAGCCAGCATTTTCCATTCTTTTCAAAATTATCTGTGAAACATCTACGGCCCTGCCAATACTTAGTCCTCGTGCCTTTATGGTTACTGAAGGCTGATTAGCGAGTTGGATGAGGGTTGAGGTGACATATGCCATTAAAGGTTTCTTTCCTATGTACACTGCGTCACGTGGACCATCCCTGTGAGCCTGTGGGTTTTGTTGCGGTTGTGCTTCCGACATATCAATTTCAGTGGTCTGGGATAATTTAAATCAAGAAGATAACAGATGGTAATAGACTATTAATCAACTAGCTGTATGATATGCATCAGACCTGGACGATAATGACGTAAGCGGATAGCCTCTATACATGGGGCCGGCCGGATTCGAACCGGCGATCTCCAGCGCCCGAGGCTGGCATCATACCAAGCTAGACAACGACCCCCTCGATCTGCAAAATCAACGCTGCGCCTTAATTAAAAATTATTCCTAGGGATTTCTAAAATGCTTAATCTACGATCGTTCTTGGATAGATTAGACCAGTAGACCTTAGAGTTGCATTTTAATTATTTAGAGCTCGGTGATTTGTGTTCATTTTGCTTAATAGTGGCATTGTTAGTATCTATTCCCCTCCATACCACATCATATCCTAATCGAGAGAGGAGATCAATATGGCAGTATTGTGGTATCTTAAACTTGTCAAAAACCAAAATAGCTTCACTGAAGGTATTGACTTTGAGCAAGAAGGTCTGAATCTCTGCGACTAGGTCTTTCCTAATCAAATAGTGTCCAACTACTATGTAATCAAGGTAGCCGGCTTCAACATAGTCGGTTAAGGATAGGTTATCCGCCTTTTTTTTGTTTAAAGCCGCATGAACAGCCTCAATTGGGACATTGAATCGGGTTGCCAAATCAGAAAGTGATATTATACCATTAGAATAATCTTCGGAATCAGCTTTGTTCCTTCCGGTTACAATAATGCGTTCAAGCTCAATCAAGATTTCCCTTGAAAAAGTGTCTGCTAAGACAAAAACCAAATCCCTATCGAACGTCTTTAGATACGATAAAATCTGTTTTAATGGTACCTCTGCTTTTTCGTAAAGAATTAGATGATCAAATCTTAATAATGATCTCAACTTCTGGAACTCGAGCTGCGCCTCTTGATATGCTGAGCTTGTAAGATACTCTCTATTTATGGCAACGAAGATATCGCACGTGCTAGAATTTTGATTTTGCTGTCCTGACCCCATTTGAATTAGCTTATTGATTTTGCGTTTGAGGTATTCTACAGTCCAAAAGCCAATAATCTCCAAATAGATTCTGTAACCATATCGTTCGAATAGAAAGTCCGGGATCAATACCCTACCATCCCCCAAAATGATAGGATCTGGCTCCCTAGTCATTGTCCAACCTGTCTCGCATTTTTCAAACTTAACTGCAAATTTTTCCTCCAAGCCACTGTCAAATGCTGACCTAGAAGAGGCCAGGCCATAGCCGTTAGAATAATGAAAGGGCAAAGACATTGTCGGAGCGACATCGTTAGTAAGTTGGAAATCATAGACTTTCTTTCCTGAGGTCAAGGAATTCCTGACAATCGAAGCTTGTATTGACCAACCCTTTGAATCTATTATGTAAGGTATTAATTTAGCTAAAGCCGTTCCATAGATCTCCGTCATCTTGAGAACGCTAAGGGGACCATCTACAGAGCAGGAAATCTTTTCCAGTCCAGAGGTACTGTAATCTGCAGATTTCTGGCTCCTCATACTGTACATTAAACCCTCTCTTTTAACTTCTCGTAGTACTCCTTTCCACCTAGTACCCCCTTGAAGCGAAAATTCTAGATGATTGCAACTAAATAAAAGAGTCTGGACTAAAGCTAGATTGTACCATGCAGCTAAGGCTGTAGGTTCCAAACCCAAGAATGACTGCAGGCGGAAATTTTCATCCAAATCATTCCAAATTAGATCCTGAACGAGATCCTGGTCGATCCCCAAGCGTGAAGAAACAGTTCGTATGATTTCATTTCTCTTATCGATGTTCAGAGCTATTTCACGCCTGGCAGATTCTTCAAAAAGATTTCTTCTCAGTTCCTTAGAATCAAGTTGTGGAATCTCAAGCGCAAAAGTTAATTTATTTTGCTTCTGTTCCATGGTGTTGACAAATATACATTTTCTTTCAAGTAAGGTGCAAATTCCCCTGACAAGTCTGGCATCGCCATTATCAATCTCATACTTTCTTATCCTATCAGCTAGGAATCTTTTTCTTAGTCGCTTATGGGCTGCTTCTTCGTACTCTCGAATAAGATTAGCTAGTAACAAAAGATCGTTATCGGAAGTACAAAAGACAGGGGCAATGTTGTTCCCCTTATTAGAAATTTTAACTCTCAGATATTCTTGGGGGATCATCTTTTTTATTGAATGTGTTATATGATTAAACACGCCAATATGTACTTGTTGGCTACGTTAATGGGGGAGAAGTCTGACCGAAATGAGAATACTTAAAAATAGCGCCCTCACCTTATTGGCATGCTTGGTAGAGGGGTAAGGCTCCATATCATCTGATAATAGGCTTGTTCAGTTTTTGAAGGATGGTAAGGATTGGGAGAAAAAAGCAACTAATATTCCAGGAGTTTTCCTGTTGAAATTACCTTCTTTCAAGCGAAAATCGACATCTTTAGCAATAGAAGTAAACCCAGTTGGAGCATCAGGAGCTGTCACTAAGAAAAGAGGCGTCGTTGTGAGATCTTCTAAAGAGCTTGAAGAAATCAATAAATTGCTTTCGCACCCTAAGATCGCCGAGCTCGCAAAGTTAATAGACCAAGTGAATCCAGAAAGGGCTAATGCAGATGTAAGTTCTGAAAGCACTGTATTTGAAATCTAATTTCGAAATGTATGTTCATGCTATTCAGACCAATCGATTACAAAAATCAGTCTCCTTCATTTTGACAGAATTCAAATGAACATGACACCCATTGATAAAGTCCGGGGCTTTGCCTGGACCATGACCACTTTTTTACAACCCAATAACAAGAATATTTTTTTTGATTTTGATCGACTTAATTATGCAACTCGGCGACCAACACTAATAATCATTAACTTAAATTATTTGCCAATACTACGTTTTGGTTGGGATGTATTGATATATGGGATTTAGATTTGAAGACTTGCTTGGGTCCGTAGCGTAGCTAGGATATCGCGGCGGTCTTCGGAACCGCAGATCGAGGGATCGAAGCCCTCCGGGCCCGGGAAATGTTTCTGCCTATTGGTGAGCTTCGAGGTCCTGGACTGTATCTTGGCCATTCGCGGTTGCAGGTGTTAATGTGAAGTGAACAGTTTGGCCTAAAACAATCCGATGGCGTTTGGTCTAATCATTCTTTATCGTGTAACTGAAGATGAGACATAACCATTTATCTTAGTAAAATGGAATAGTACTCGGTCTCGCATTTGAAAGTGTCCGAACGAACATTTGGTGTAGAATATGTCATTCGTGATATAATTTCTTATGCAAGAAAATATGAAGATACAGGAAATCCAATAATTTATTTGAATATCGGAGATCCCGTTAGGTATGATTTCAAGACCCCTCCTCATATCAAGGAGGCTTTGATAACTGCAGTAACAAATGACCAGAATTATTACGCTGAATCAGAGGGGGCTCCAGAATTGAGAGAAGCCATTGTGGAAAAAGAGTCTCAGAAAGGGTTCAGACTCTCTGAAGGAGACGTTTTGGTTACTAATGGTGTTTCAGAGGGTCTTGACATGATATTGGCTTCAATTGTTGATCCAGGGACAGAGGTCCTTATGCCAGGACCCCACTATCCTCCATATGCCTCGTATACAAAGTTCTATGGCGGAAAACCAATTGAATTCAAGTTATATACAGATGGCCGCCCTGACGTGGAGGATGTCGCATCGAAGATCAATTCTAAATCCCGCGCAATTTGCATCATCAGTCCGAACAATCCTACTGGAGAGGTTTTCGATCGTAAAGGTCTTCAGCAAATTGTGGATTTAGCTGCAGAACATAACCTTTACATAATTTGTGATGAAATTTATGATAATATTACTTTTGACGAACAATTTACTGGAATCGGAAGAGTTGCAAGAGATGCACCGGTAATTTTACTAAACGGCTTCTCCAAAGCATATCTTATGACAGGTTGGCGTTGTGGATATGTTTGTTTGAACGCCGAATCAAGGAAGCTGGACTCACTTCGAGAAAACATAGCCAAGCTAGCGCGAGTCCGCATATCTTCTAACCTTCCTGTTCAATTAGCCGCTGCGCAAGCACTACGTGGATCACAAGACCACATACGAGAAATGGTTCAGAAGCTACGCAAAAGAAGAGACTATATAGTAAAGAGACTAAATGCCATAGATAGAATCTCCTGTAATTTGCCAAAGGGTGCCTTTTATGTATTTCCTAAGGTGGACCTACGCGGTCGTTGGAAGGATGACAATGAATTTGTGCTTGATTACCTGAATTCTACAGGAGTCTTAACCGTTCCTGGTTCAGGATTCGGCAAGAAATTTGGTGCCGACCATTTCAGAATAGTATATTTACCACAAATATCGATCCTGGAAGAGGCGATGAATAAGTTAGAGAGATTTATGTCGAAATCATGCAAATAATTAAAAGCGGCTAAAGCATATTAATTAATATCATAATTGTCGTCGCTTAAACCTGCGTGGCAAAGAAGAGACAACGGTCTAACTATTAGAATGATCTTTAGTTTTGCAATCCTTACCATATTATATTTAGTCTTTCTGAGTGTGCTCGCGTATCTTGGAGTAGGCTATATTCCGATTATCTTGATTGCGTCGGCTATGATTTTGGCTCAGTGGTACTTCTCAGACAAAATAGTTTTGTGGAGCTCAAAGGCAAAAGTTGTTTCAAGGGAGGAAGAACAAGATCTACATGAAATGATCGAAAGAATTGTCGCTAGGAATAATCTCCCAAAGCCAAAGATAGCAATAATAGAGACGTCGATGCCAAATGCCTTTGCCACGGGTCGGGGGCGGAAAAGCTCTGTGGTAGCAGTAACAAGAGGATTGATAAATATTTTGGACAGAGAGGAGTTGGAAGGCGTTATCGCTCATGAATTGACACACATAAGAAATCGGGATGCACTCATACTTACGCTTGCAAGTCTATTTTCAACTGTGGCTTGGTATCTAATGCAATTTGGTTTCTACGGTGGCCTTTATGGAGGAGGGTACGGATATGGCGATAGGGATAGAAACAACGGAGGTGTGATGCTTATCATATTATTAGTAGCTATGCTCACTTGGGTCGTTAGCTTTTTGATCATTAGGGCAATATCTAGATACAGAGAGTTTGCGGCAGATAGGGGCTCAGCACAAATGACTGGTAAGCCTGTTAAATTGGCCAATGCATTGCTGAAGATCAGCGGGACTATGAAGCGCATCCCAAGTAAGGATTTAAGAGAGGTCGAAGGATTGAATGCATTTTTTATCGTGCCCGCAATATCAGGCAGCACAATTGGAAACTTATTTTCTACTCATCCCCCTGTTGAGAAGAGAGTCCAAAAGCTCATGGAGATGGAGGCTTCCATGAGTTGAATTTTTTTAACAGATTTAGGAAGAGCCATCTGCTATCAAAGTCTGCCTCTGAGTCTATTTTCGCTTTATCTTCGGCATATATTACTCTGGAAACTAAATTAGGCCTAAAAAATACTGGCAGGTCCGCAATTAGCTTGAAGGCTGTGGACGGCATGTACTTTTTAACGATGAAGGAGGAAATTCGACAATTTCTAGATGCGAGTAGGACAGATTTTGACCTCACGTACCGTATACTCATAGACACTTTTGGTTACCTTTGGGTAATTATTGAAGGAAAGAACATGGAGGATCAGCTTGCAGGTGTAACTGCTATAGGAGACATCGTTTACGAGCGTGGATTCGCAGATAAATTACTTGCAACAGTTTTTGAATTTAGCAACACTTCAGACAATCTATGTAGCATTCAGTATCTGATTTATAACTATCGGCGCAACAGTTTTTACCCATTTATACCATTAGGCCAAAAGAATAGAGACACTGAACAAGAGATGAAAATTTTATCAGCTGTTGACCAGGAGCTCCGTTTAGAGAAGGATATGACCAACTGGTACCCACTATGGGACTTGCCACTTTAGATCGCGGGAATCACTCCCTCACCTTTGAAGAGCTTTTTGGCCTCGTCAATAGACAGATCAACACTTGGCAAAATAATGTCAGATCTAACTATTTCTTTGCTGATGTGAGGCTTTCCAAACTTCCTCACGATGTCAGTTAACTGAGCCAAGCGTTTCCTGAATTCATCATCATTTGGATGGTCATAACTCACTATTTGGACCATTGCATTGTCGACTTCGCACAATTCCTTTAGTACCTTGTTACTAATGGTGAATTGTCCATATCCCATGATTCTAACAATCCTGTTCCTTTTGAGACCGGTCTTCTTAACTGGGCGTGCTATGATTTTTCTTTTCTCATATGATTTGCCGTCACCTCTCACATTTATCCCGACTTGTGCATGTCTTTTGTTAGTAAATCGAAGCTTTAGCTGCGCTCTCTTTCTAGATAATAATTTTTTGTTACTCCTTAGAACATTAAATCCAGCACGTCTTATGCTACGTTTGTTCACTGCTTTGACTGTTGCCCGTTTTGCGCGATCTTGAATCTTGTTAGCTAGTTTTGATAGTGGTTTTCTACGCTTACCCACCTTCATGATCGCATTTGTCGCTCCTATGCTCTGTATCCATTTATCTCTTTATGCATCTTCTGAGCCTTTAACTTTGCTAATTTGGAATAGATTTTGATTAGGACTCGAAGCATTTACGTGTATGTGTCTAGACCTTTTAGACTGGCTGATTTAACGGAAATGTACTAAACTTCGAATCGTTTTATGCAGGTGAAGTCTAGCAGTTGAATTCATCAACATTGGCATAACCTAACGCCTGGTTCGATCATTTTCATAAACCTGAGAAATCACGAGCTATCTGTAATCGAACCTACGCTTCTCATGCTCATCAGGCGGACCATAGTCCTCTTTCTTTCTAAAATACCCCCAATAGAGTAGGAATCCTCCCACAATTAGCATGGCAATGACAAACTTTTCGTTGGTTATTTGTGAATTCGTATAGTTATCTAGGTAAAAACCAAATGACAGGTTGGTTGTGACAAAATAGAGATTTCTGAGAGCAATAATGACAGCCATTACAATGAATAGGATACCCATAGCTGACATCCAATTTTTACCACGTCTACTTCTTTCCTCTCCCCGAAATCTCATGGATTTATACTATTTTGATGCCGGGGTTCTTTATCTTATTTCTGTGCGCGGAGTTCAGCAACATAGGAGTAAGTATTTCTGCTTGGTAAGAAATCGACAATGGGCCGAGGTATATGTGGCGCAACCCAGCAATTTCAGAAATGAGATTCTTAATAGTTATTAAAGCATCATGGTCATCACCACATACGAAGGTGTCTGAATCTAGGCCTTCATNAAGGTTCTTCAGACGGGCTTCTGAAATTGTATGAAATGAAGCCACAGTTCTAAATCTAGTTCCTAAACTACGTGCTACTGCTTCGGCAGCTGAACTCTTAGCATGTTCTATAGGAATATAAACAAACCCGCTTTCAGTCTTATTCATCGGGACAATTGGAGATATTACAATGCAGCCGTCCCTTAGATGCTTGGAGAGCTGTTTACAAGTCTCTTCGATGTGTTCGTAATGGATGGATAGCAAGAGTACATCAGAAATTTTTGCTATCTCTAGATTCTCGTCACCAGCAATGCTTCCGCTCATTTTATCTCCATAAAAATTTTGGGCAGTCTTTAAGTAATTCCTTGCTGAATCTTTTGCCTTTTGTGCGTCTCTAGAGCCTACCAAGATTTCATGTTTAGCCGACCATCTTAAAGCAAAGCCCTCACCCATACCTCCAGTACCGCCTATCAGTCCCACTTTCATTAGAGAAGGTTCATAAGGAATTATTTATTAAAGTTATTAAGAGTCTCCTCCAGTAACGTTTGCTAAATATTCAGTAGGCCAGCCAATCTACAGCAGCGAAAATTAATATTACATCTCCACTTGACTGTCGATATATTACTTGCCGCTTCTAATCTTTATGCGCCACGGGCAGGCCGACAATAATGTTAACCGGGTCTTAGTTGGACGGCATGTAGAATCACACCTGACCGAATTTGGAATGAGACAAGTAGAGGATACTGCTAAGTTCCTGCAACATATTCCAATTGACAAAATTTATGTGAGTCCGGTTATTCGAACCGTAGAAACCGCTAAGATTGTGAGCGGTGTACTGGGTGTTTCATACGTAATAGACGAAAGGTTGTACGAAATCGAGATAGGAAAATTGGTAGGGATGAACTATGATGACGTCATCAATCAATACGGGAATTTATTTCTCAAATTTTATGGCGAGACCGAAACGACTCTCTCGAAGTACGGTGTAGAAAGTTTTTCGGCAGTAAAGAGCAGAATTAAGGCCTTAATGGATGAAGTGTCGGAGAACGAGCACGATAAAAATGTCCTTATGATAAGTCATCTTGATCCCATCAAAGCCGCCATCGCAATTCTAGTTGACCTGAGTCCAAAAACCTTGTATCATTGGCATATACGGAATGCAGCCCTTACAATACTCAAGCATGAAAGCAAGGTATACTCACTTTCAGGAGTAAACATAATGAGCATACACAGATACCTGACTGAATAGCCCATATCTATTAGATTAGGCTGGGTAGGTTTGCCTATTAGCATCTTTAGGGGTGGAAGATTAACAACACTAGCACTTCTACATTAGCAATTAGTTTGAGTATGTATTCGGTTCATAAAATTGAATCCTCAACCGACGCTATCCAACCCTACAATACTGCGAACTAGATTATTGGATTCAGGTTGATGAAGTAGCATGTGCTTTTGCTTTTTACAGAAAGCTTGGAAACATAAGCTGTCATACAGTGAATAGAAGTTAAGGGTCGGTACTTACAATAAATCCTGTAGTCGTTGATCAGCTTATCAATTGATCATTCTGTTGATTCATCTATCATCTATCTATGTACTTTATATCATCCATTTTTGAGACGTGTTCATTCCGAGTAATCTCGTGGATATCATCCCTGGAAGTTTAGGATTCGCCGAGTAACAAGACTGTTGGCTCCTATCAAAAACCTTAAATTATATGCTGAAGGGTAATTGAATATTAACAGGGTCTAGGAACATGGTCTCTAATTCAAACATGTGGCGTACGGTGCTTATTGCTGTGCTTCCTATCGTAGCCATTTCAATCCTGAGTGTGACTATTTCTCTGGCTTTTGGTCAAACAAATACTCCTCCACAGAATTATATTTTGAGAAGGGTCGCAATTTGGGACCTCTTTTATAGGGGTATGGTAGCCGCTTTTGTGGTCGGAGCTCTGGTTCAGGGGGCCGTTGTTTATGTATCATGGAGATATAGAGAGTCTAACAAGAAAACTCATCCTACTCGTGGACCATTAGAGGACGGTACTTAAAAATGGCAAGTCATGCGATATACGAGTGGATATACGTAGGGGTAGTCATTGCTTTACTAGCCTGGATAGGAGCTGATTCGTGGAACGTAGAGCATATGCTAGAAGCCGTGCCTCCGAATGCTGAAGTTATAAAGGTTATTGGTCAACAATGGTTTTGGACCTTCCAACACGTAGATGGCACTCGTGAAGTAGGGCAATTGCACGTAAAACAAGGAGTTCCGTACAGATTTGAAATTGTATCTCAAGATGTTATTCATGCCTTCAACATTCCTGACTTTGCTGTTTTGACCGATGCGGTTCCTGGTAGGGTCAATACTGTTTGGAATGTATTTGACGTCCCAGGTCAGTATCTCATCCAATGCAGGGAATACTGTGGATTATTACATTACAATATGCGTGCGCAACTTTTTGTACTTCCTGCAACAGCAAGTTCTGCAACAGTCCTTCATGCACCAAGTGCAGCTAGTACTGGTGCAGCCGTAAGTACGCCAGCAGCGGCTAGTACTAATAGTTCCTCGTCTTCCAATTCGAGCTCGGGCCCTATAGGAGCAAAGTTGACCGTCCTGGCAGGTGCTTCTACGCAAGGCAATCCAGCATATTCGCCTGACACACTATCGGTTAAGAAAGGTGATGCAATCCAAATTACCAACAAAGACACTGTTCCACACACAGTTACAAACGGAAAGGATGCGAGCGATCCAACCGCGGGAAAGCTCTTTGATACTAGTTTGATTAATGCAGGCTCTACTGCTAAGCTGGCTACTACTAAGCTTAGCGCGGGAACCTACCCATTCCACTGCTCAGTACATCCCTACATGACAGGAGTATTGAAAGTACAATGATAATTGCAGGTTAGCCTCCACAGAGCTTTGATGCTAAAATTCCTGTCTATCGCCAGTCTGTGTTTTCTGTTTACCCTTATGTTCATTGGGGGTTATGTGAGTGCGTCTGGCGTTGGACTGACTTGCCCTCACTGGCCATTATGCCCTGCTGGACTTGTCCCGATGTCTGATTTCATTATAGAGTATATTCATAGAAGTGTTGCAGCTACGACTGCGCTGTTAGTTGTTTTGACTATGGTATTCACGCTCAAGTCAAAGTTCTCGCCTAGGGGGATGAAAATATCCTCTATAATAGCAAGCGGTGCCGCTATAGGTCAGGTCACATTGGGTGGGGTGGTAATTGTGGAACAGCTGCATGCCACATTAGTAACAATACATTTAGGTTTAGGGCTAGTAATGTTCTCCATGACTCTTATGACCGCAATGTACGCATATCGACTCCCACTCAAAAGTACGCTGGCAAAGAACACTTTGTTCAGAGCGCAAAAATAAATTTGTTACACTCTATCAAAATTAATTTGTATTAAGGTAGACCTTTTCAAGTACGGTTCATTCCTGGTCGAGAAAGCGACTTCAATAAGACAATGACCTTGTATCAAGGTTTATGCTATCAAAAATATAATATATGTAATCGTAGGCATACTTTTTCATGTGGAAGGTAATGATCCCGAAAAAAATA
>AF_2010_repII_A100DRAFT_1000109_pt1 | contig 12937 bp, 12 predicted proteins | sample AmaForreplIIA100_FD_9198 | JGI IMG/M metagenome (IMG submission 9198) | reverse complement strand
TAAGGGCTGCTACGGCCGACGATGAGATAGGAGAACTAGCTCGGCACCTCGATAGCATGCGAGAAAGTATACAGACAACAAACAGAAACCTGCGGTCGCGTTCAGAGGAGTTAGAAAGAGCTAACAAAGAATTGACAGAAAAGGAACACGAGCTTGAAAAAGCGTACAGTGCGCTCAAGGAAAGCGAGAGGGCAAAAGAAGAATTTATTTCGATGGTCAGTCATGAGTTAAAGACTCCAATTGTTCCAATGAAAGTTTACTCAGAAATGCTTCTCAAAACGGATTCACTAGGCGTTCTAAATGCAAAGCAGAAGAAAGCCATGCAAACGGTTACGAGGAGTATAGAAAAACTGGAAGCACTTGTAGGAGACGTCTTAGACGTTTACAAGCTTGATATGGGCAAGCTATCTTTATCGAAATATGATGTCGATATTGAACAATTGGTAAACAGAACAATTTCAGATCAGGCACCGATTGTCATTGAAAAGCAGATTGAGCTCAAATCAGATATTAGAACTATGAAGGGAGATACCGTGTTCTGCGATCCAAATAGAATTGAGCAAGTCCTTTCAAATTTGGTCAAGAATTCTGTTGATTTTGTTCCCGAAAATGGTGGGAGAATAATAATAAGGGTAGAGCGGGACTCAAATTACCGGGATGTGATATTTTCAGTAGAGGATAATGGTATAGGGATTACAGCAGAGGAAAGACATAACCTCTTCAATAAATTTTATCAAGTGGATACAAGAATAATCAGAAAACACGGTGGCTCAGGACTTGGATTGGCAATATGTAGAGGTATAGTTGAAGCACATGATGGAAGAATATGGATCGATGATACCTATACTAATGGCGCCGCATTCAGATTCAAAATACCTAGCAAGCAAAAGCTTGACGAATGAATGACGGAAAAGGAAAGTTTCTGTTAACATGAGATATTCTGGATATTGGCTTATTTGAAGGTAGGCATAAAGACAATGATATTGATATTAAATGAGGTTAAGATTGTTTAAGTTTTAACATGACTACCAAGAATAAATTGGTATTATTAAAATTAGTCATGCTAACTGGATTCTGCAGAGCGTTACCAGATTAAGTAACTATCATTCAAGGGAAAAAGATCGAATTTAGGATTCTTGACAAGGCATTATACATGAAGAAGAACGTGATGTCGTGATTTTCGACCATGCGCGTAGAAACTTTAACTTATTCGGTTGATAGCACTCGCAGGAGTAAAGTATACTTTTACGCGATCATCGTACGGTCTTTGAAGGGAATCATATCTTTAGCGCTAAGATGATTACGTACTCGCGAAACTACTTCAAGTTCATTAGGCTGGTGGGAACCCAAACTAAACCGCCGATACTCTATCCCATCAATTAATACATCTAGACTGAAAGGCTTTTGCATAAATTCGATAGACTTGTTTTCTTTTAGCTCGGTTACCAAGTGAAAAAGAACTTCTCTAGGATAAGCTGAAGAAATAATTATTCTTTGTTTTGGATTAATTTTATTGATTTCTTTTGCAACCTCAATTCCGTTGATCCCAGGCATCTTATAGTCTAGGATCACCGCGTCGAACACTACTCCTTGTGTGTTACTAATGGTGCTAGGTGTTGATGGAGCGAAGAAGCGAACATGATTTTCAAATTCCTTTTGGTAGACAGTGAGACAGTCTTTACCATTACACGTGATCGTCGGTCGGTGCTCTCTTGTCTCCAATGCAACTTTGTAGAAAAACGCAATGTCTTCATCATCTTCGGCGATCAATATTTTCATTTTAACTCTGGACCTACCTCTTTTATATGCGAAGCTAAACTTCCTGCCGCACTCAGTTTCGTTATTATAAGTCTTGTAGTATTTCTTATAAAGCTCAGGACTGAATCAGGGGCCCAAAGCCAAAGCATATTATCAAGTCTCTGCAAATCACTTACGGTTCCTTTACAAGTATCTCGATGATATCTTGATTGTCGATCAATGTGTTAATTATCTTGTTACGTTCATTCACGGGGAGCTTGTGATCGGTCTCAAGGGAGTCGATCGCCTTAAGCTTCCAAAATGTGCTTACACCTCTTCCGATCATCATCTGCGCATCATAGACGATCATACCGAACGATGTAAGATGGTATCGGCGATTCTTTCTACTTATCAGGTTACTCTTTACCAATGCGGAGATTCTAGAGTAATACTGTTTCTTGGTTAGGCCTATTTTTTTCACAAGTATGTCGGTGTCACTCCCCCCTGTGAGCGCGATAGCATTAAATAATACCAGCGACTTATCGTCGGCTATCGCTCTGAGAGAATCTACAACTGACGGTCCTGCCGACTGAGGGTAACCGGCAGACTGAACACTTTCTCGGTCGTATTCTGACATTTTTATCATGGCTTATTTATATATATATGAAAGGCCCCCCTTATTAATATTTTATGGTTTTGGGTGCAGTCTCCAAAACCTACCATGTAGCACCAAAACTCAGCAATACCTATAAGGGGGCTCAAGCTAACTAAAAGAAAGAGTCTGTCGTTGCCGACATATCCTATAACAAGTATCACCCGGATGAATTCTTCACTTAGGGATCTTTTCATTTATCTATATGATTTATCGCCGCTAGAATTGGACATGCTGTTCATTCTAATAAAAAATAAGAAGCCTTTGACACTGGAAGAGCTTGCGAAAAAAACAGACAGGGACAAGAGTACGATCTTTAGAGGCCTACAAAAGCTAGTAAGCCTAGGAATTTGCGTTAAAGAAACAAAGACACTCAAGGAAGGAGGATACTATCATACTTATAGCGCTATCGATATCGAATCGTTCAAGATAGAAACCGAAAAGAGAGTCAAGGAATTGGAAGATAGTTTTCACAGGATCTTGAGGAAATTTGAAGAGGATATGAGCAAGGCAATTTCATCTTTCTATCAAAAATAAACTCAAAATCTTCCAGATTTGCCGAAAACCTGCCCTGTTAGTTCATCACGTGCCGTAAAAACACTAACTTATAAACAACTCTTAATATCCAACCTCGGTAATACTGTACAAGAAGTTGCATTATGAGGATACTAATAGCTGAAGATGACCAAGATATTTCGGAATCATACAAGGATGCTTTAGAAGCCAGAAACCACACAGTTACAGTTGCCCACAATGGGGATGAATGTTTAAGAAAGTATGAGAGGGAGTTGAGACTATGGGAAACACACAAAGGAAGGAGAGACAAGAGAGGGCCATTTGACGCTGTTATCTTGGATTATATTATGCCACGGAAAGATGGGATGCAAGTAGCAAAGCAGATCCTTGAAATGAGTCCAAAGCAGAGGATTATATTTGCTTCCGCATATGTCGAAAAAACGTTGGAGGATTCAGTTAAACAGTTGAAACAAGTAGTAGAACTGATGCAAAAACCATTTGGGGCGGAAGCAATAGTAAAAACTGTGGAAGATAAGGAAGTCTATGACGGACTAAAACGAATTATGGTAAGTATGAAAGATATTAAGAATACTGATCCTTCACCGCAACAACTAAGATCTTTGCTCGAGGGTTTAAGAAATATTCAAAAAGGAAGAACCTTTTAGTAAAGTTGAGTAATCATTAAACCCTCGCATAATACATTACAACACTCTTGTCTCAAAGAAAGAATTTCCGAAGGAGCCAATCCAGTGTTCCTACTTCGATTCCGAGTCTCTCAATGTATATCCTATTATGGGCCGGTTGCGTCAAAGGAAAGTGATTCATGACCCTGAATGAGCTAGGAGGCTGCAATGGATGAGAAATTGTTTTCAGAAATGAACCACGTCCCAAATATGAAAACATCTAGATGATGGAGTGTTTGATCCTGATTTTCAGAGATTCATAAATGCAAAGATAAGTAGTCGGAACATAGGGCTCCGGAAAACCGAAAAAAATGTTTAAAGCAGTGGGTACTACTGGCATGAGGGGAGGGGCGATATAACGTTACCAGTTTCCTGCTACCAGCACCAATATTACCCCCACTACTGCCGGTCGTAATCGAGTGTGCTATTGCCGAATTGCCAAGCACAAAGGATAACTATGTTGTGTGAGAGTGAGCATTGTTTTCGTTGTAGACATAATAGCAGAGCTGGACAAAGCGAGGTGATTGAACTATCTAATAATGATTTGTGTAGTATGTAGGGTGAATAAGCAGGTAATTACTGATTTCGATGTATTCAAATCAAGCACAGTATAGTCACCTGCTTATATCAAACCCCGGCGGTACAGTGATCATTAAAGTATATCAAAGGTTGCTTTATACTAAATTAGTTTTAGCAGGAAGTATTCTTGCGACGGTTCGAATTTTATATTGATATCATTTTCGTGCATCCGTCGTCAGTCCAAGAAGACTGGCCATAAAAGCAAGCCTACTTAAATACGAAAAGTGTGTATTTTCATGCCTCTCATGACGATACTTATAGCGGCAATGCAGGACTCACTACTTTCAATTGAGTCTTCAAAGACAGGCTGGAGAACATACGAGTCTTTGAAAGGAACCCATCCGCAATGTATAGCATTTGATCCTAAAAATTCGAACTGCGCGTATTGTGGGACATTTGGTGATGGGTTATGGAAGACCGATGATGGTGGACAAACGTGGATTAGGATCGGAAGAGCCGACATTTCTAGCAACGCCATGATGTCAGTTTCGGTTAGTCGTTTAGAAGCATGTATATACGTTGGAACCGAGCCGAGCGCACTTTACAGATCAGATGACGGAGGCGAATCTTGGCAGAGATTGGGGGGTCTTAACCACCTGAAGTCATCCGCATATTGGAGCTTTCCTCCTAGACCTACTACTTCTCATATCCGTTGGATTGAATCAGACGCAAGCAAGCCCGGTTACGTTTTTGTGGCAATTGAAGCTGGAGCACTTGTACAGAGTCATGATGGCGGCAAAACGTGGATTGACAAAGTGGAGGGAGGACCATATGATTCTCATACGCTGACTACACACCAAAAGGCTCCCAAACGACTATACTCTGCGGCAGGTGACGGCTATTTCGAAAGCCTTGATTATGGAAATTCTTGGGAGACGCCCATGGCTGGTCTTGAGCACCAATATGTTTATGGTCTTGTTGTTAATCCATCCGATCCCCAAACTGTTATTGTATCGGGATCTCAATCCCCTCGGCAAGCGCATTCCATTGAAGGGGCACATTCGTTGATATACAGAAAATCGGTGGAAAATAATGGCGAATGGAAAGCAATTTCAGATGGTCTTCCAGAACCTAGCGGCACAATTATTTCAATGCTTGCGGCCAATCCTAATGCCGCTGGAGAGTTCTATGCTATCAACAACCGCGGATTATTTTTCTCTACTAATTCAGGTATTTCATGGTGTATGCTCGATATTTTATGGCCCAAAGAATATCTCTCACAACATCCTTGGGCGGTAACAGTAGCAGACGGGAACGAATAAACATCCTTTTTCAGGATAGAAGTGCAGTACTCCAAAGTCCGGGTAGTTTCGACACCAGTTTGGCAATCACTAGTATTACTTGTAATGGAAGATCATTTGTTTAAGTAAGTCATCTGAGTTTGTTAACAGCGCTGATTCTCTCCATGCTGTAATTAGTATCTGGTGTAACTCAACGGCAACACAAAGTCTTTCTCAAAATCTTAATCAATCAATCAATCACTCAGTCTATCTTAATACTAATCTCAATTGCATCTTTTACATTTTTATTAAACTCTAATTCTGTGTCTAATACTCTGCTATTGTATCGTCCAGAATCTCTTACATATTGAAGATAGTCACACATAGACCTTTCAAATATACCAACATTATCTGCTACAACTATCGAGCCTTTCTCGAGATTCTTCTCCACAAATTTAAGATATTTAAAGTATTGCTCTTTCGTAGCATCTAAGAATACCATGTCAAATTTTCCATGAAGTTTTGGGATTATGTCCAATGCATCTCCAACTATGACTTCTACTCTATTAGCAAGAGCAGCATCTTCTATATTTTTTCTTGCAATATTTACAGATCCCTCATCTATTTCGATAGTTATAACTTTTCCACTATTTTCTTCTGGTAACATGCTGCCCATTAGTATTGCAGAATAGCCATATAATGTTCCAATTTCGAGGATGCTTCTGGGTTTGTAATCTTTAATCAAACCTGCTATGATTTTTCCCTTAGTAGGCCCTATTGAGGGTAGGGATTCTTTTTCAGCCAGTCTCTCCAGTCTTTTTAGAACTTTACTTGTTTCTTCATTCATAGCCCATCAGTGTGTCCGGTGTTGAATAACTATTTTTGAAACATCGTTTCAGGTCAAAAATACCCCCAAGTCGCAGATATCGTCTTAGACAACTAGGTCTGCTTCATGACCTATCCGCGTTGTCGTAACGGAAAAAACAGGTTAGGAAATCTTAGAGGAAGAATCCGAACTCGAAAAGGTCCAAGAACAGCCTCAGCTTATTAAGATTATGGTGAAAGTCAAGATACTAAGAGATAGGTAGATAGATGAAACGGCGCATTACGGGTCTACTATCACGTAAGGCTTATTACTCCGCTCTTGGTCTCGGTTGTACAAAGTTAATATTAAAGTCTCCGAGTAATGTATTACTCTCTCATTGAACTCCCTTCTAGTGAGGAAATCTTATATGATAATAATATCGTTGGCATTCTTTGTTGGCAAATGCAACAAGAAAACCGTTACTCTTAGTCATATTAATCAGTATTTTCTTTTTTGGAGTAGCTAGTAGTAGTAGTTTAGCATATGCGTACTTGACTATTACTTCACCTACTGAAGATCAACAAATTCCAGTAGGAAGCGCGTTTCACATAAATGGAACATCTAGGGCTGCAAACGGTACTAACCATTGCGTTGTAGCCGTTATTATCAATGCAATTCGCCCTTACCAGAAAGTTATTCCTGTAGGAACTAATGGTACCAATGACTATACCTCATGGCAATTTATAAGTGATCCCAACTACGCTACGGCCAAATTAGGACAGAATAAGATAACGGCTAAATATTCTTGCTTCCCTAATTCAGATATCAATAATAAACTACCTAACTATGTCAAATATCATAGTGTGAATATAACAGGAATAGGACAACAACCACAACAAACATCATCAATACCACCATCACCACCATCACCACCGGCCGCTAGTACAAAAAACACTGGTGGAAATATTGTAAATGAACCCAAACACAGCAAAATTATTAAATGATATGTTAACTCATTTCTCGCCAGTGTGTGACGTCGTGACACAACGTGCCACATGTATGCCGAGTGGTACTGGATGATACATCATATTACTAACATACCCCAGTTGTATTGGAAAGAAGACGGTATGCCTTGCCTACGACATATCGATTACTTTATAGCATACAACAACTGTAAAGATACCATTGTCGCATTAAATGCTAGTAAAGATCATGGTAAATCTGTGCGGTACTATCTGCAGCAGCCAGGTAAGAATGCCCAACAGATTAAAAACATTCTAGTAGTTGATGAAGAATACGACATTAATTTAACGCTTGAATACATTTTAAACCAAAGTGGTTTTAATGTCTATTCATTTACGAATCCCTTGCGTTGGAGAGCGCCAAGCCCGGCCTATACGACTTGGCTCTATTAGATGGACGACTACAAAGATGCCATCGATAGTTACTACGAGTATCATTAACAAAAAGACTTATTTGATGACGTTTATTGTTTGGGCCATAATTCTTACCGATGCAATCATTGGCACCTTTCTTGACGCTTTGGGAAAGCCTCTTGCGTCTTCTTTTGGTGTAATATTGTTTATAGCAATGAGTATCACTGTATTTTTTGCAGCTCTGTATGTCCTCAGAGATTATATGGTTGCATTGCGCAAAGACCTTGAGGCTCCTTCGTTTTTTAACAGGCTGTACAAGGCTACACCTATTTTTCTTTATGCACTTTTAGTCATCATTGGGGCTATCATCGTTGAAATGGTGTTATTTTCACAATATAGCACTTACCTGCTGCTTCTAATTGTCTTAATAAGTGCAGTAGCCATCTTGTTCTTTGGTTTTCGCACTTACAAATTCTTGTCATGGTTCAAGTCGAGTGTCAGCAAACGACACAATTTCATGATATTGGCATTTGCTGTATCATCGATGTTCTTTTGCATCAGCGTGATAGTTACTACTACACTTGATACAAAGGAATTAGTCGACCCAATTAAACTCTCTTGTATGGATCCATGGTCATGCTACATAGATCCACATTATCACTCTAGCAATTCTATGGCAAGCAGACACCTAAGTGGAACAGAACTTGTGATTCATCTCTATGTCTTTCTTGTACCTCAAGTTCTTGCTATTCCCGCAGAAACAGTTGCTGTTGCATACTTCCTTCGTTATTTTAAGGATCAGATAGGAAGAGCAACATTTTGGACAGTTTTAATTTTACCACCTTTACTTTTTCTTACTGGGATATTTGGTCCTCAATTATTACAACACACTGGAGGTGAAATGGTATATCAGCTCCCCAAGTTCCTTTTCTTTAGGATATTAGGTACTGCAGGATGGGTTGCAGCTGATTTTATAATAGCTTTTGCATATCTTTTGGTAGCAAAAACTATTGGACGGCAAATTACCTCTTCTCGTAATAAGATCATTAACTATTTGATTATAGCAGCATTATCAACCATTTTAGTTTCTCCAGCGACCAATAACTGGATAACCAACACTTCTTATCCACCCTTTGGAGCAATCCAACGTGCCTTTCTTGTGCTTTCTTCTTTTCTCTTTAGCATAGGAATATACTCTGTCGCCCTGTCAGTGGCCCAAGATGCAGAATTGCGTCATTTATCCAGAAAATATGCAAAGGAGTATGCTCTACTAGATACTTTAGGTAGTGCACAAGAGAACGCAGAGATTATACGACAAGTTGTAAAACTAGTTCATAAACACGCGGATGATATGGAAAAAGAAACAGGAGTAGAATCTTCAATGTTAGATGATAACGAAGTTAGACAATATTTAGAGTTGGTAATTATGGAGACTAGAGGAAAAAAGGATGACAGAAAAGTCGGTGCCTAGCTTTTAGGCTTAGTGGCTAATGCTTAGCACAAAGAGGGGATTTGATCATATTCCAAAAGAAGGGAGGAGGACAAGAAGACTTTTTCCCTCAATGATTATGTCACATTACAATAAATTAACTCAACGCAAAAAGAGACCGGTCTATCTCAGGCACACACCAACCTATATACAAACTGGATTTCAACTTTTAATCGAAGTTACACCGCTTTTAATATCTCAAAAGTAAAGTATTGGGTGAATTATGCCGGGTTCCTGTACTATACATTAGGAACTATATCAAAGATGCACGGAAATATAGCAAGCAAACAATTCAAGAATGATAAAAAAAGACATATGTGTATGCTTAATGAAGCATTAGATAGACGAAAGAATTATTTCTTTTTCTTTGACGACTTTTTCTTTTTAGCTGCCATCCTATCCTTTTTACCACTGTATCATCTATATCTACTTTGTTATCACTTCTTCTGGTCTTTTTCTTTTAATCATTTTTTTGATCTTAGGTTATCTGTCCTTTTACTAATTGTAACTCCACCCCAAATAGATCACATGCAGTAACTGGCTAGTCGGTTCTTATCTCTCATGTAGTTCGAATCTCGCAATAAAGCATGCAATTCGATAAAATTAAGATTTCATTACTATCTTGTGTGCAAATATGTCCAATGCTTCAAGTTCTCTAGAAGGATCTAGATCTACAATAAGATATTGAATACCTGCTTCTTCAAACAATTCACTTTGTCTTAATACATCTTCCGGTGTTCCATATATTGCAAATTCGTTAATTTGTTCTTCGGGTATCCCCTTACCGATCTGCTGTATTCTTTTCCTTGCCGTTTCTTTATCGTCATCAATTACTACAAGACCGAGTTTAGTTTTCAAAATAGAATCGTAATCTCTCCCCACACTTATGCAATGCTCCTTTAAAATACTCAGTTTTCTTTTTACTGTTAGAACAGATCCAAATAGATTGCATGCGTCAGCATGCTTTGCTACGATCTTCAGGGTCTGCCGTTCTCCGCTGCCGCCTATCATGATAGGTGGTGAAGGCTTTTGTATGGGTCTAGGATTACAGTATGCATTTTTGATCTGATAAAACTCGCCATCAAATGAGGCCGAAGGTTCCTCTGTCCACATTTTACGTATAATCCGGACCGCTTCTTCCAACCTTAAGAATCTCTCTCTAATTGAAGGAAATGGGATACCATACGCTAATGATTCTTGCTCATTCCAAGCTGCTCCAATTCCCATGAAAAGTCTTCCTTTACTGAGGACATCTAGTGTCGCACCAATCTTTGCTAAAATTGATGGATGTCTATATATAATTCCGGTCATTAGCGTTCCCAATTTTATTTTAGATGTTATTGCAGCTAGAACTGATATGGTTGTCCAACTTTCAAGCATAGGTTCATCTGGTCTTCCTATAAATGGAATCTGATGGAAATGATCCATTACCCAGAAAGAATCAAAACCATTATCTTCAGCTTTAGTAACTAGGTTCTTCAAGGAATCAACAATCTGAGCAGTATCGTGGTTTCTGTAATCAAAGCTAAAAATAGGATGTTGTAAACCGAACTTCACGATATTATGATCTCCATCATCATATTAACCTAAAACGTCCTATCTAGATATACTTGTCTTCTTACTTTCAGACTGCATCAGGGAGAGATTTAATATGTATCGGTTCTTGTAGTATGCTACGAGTTATACCTTGTCTTCCATCTGACTGACTTAGTTAATATATTTATTAATTAGACTTGTCGTTCTAGACATGTAGATGACAAAGGATGACAAAGGATGACAAAGGATGACAAAGGATGACAAAGGATGACAAAGGACGAATAACTGAACCCATGCTTAAACTACTTCAAGGAAAAAATTTTGCATTTGTAAGTACGCTTATGAAAGATGGTTCACCACAGGTGACACCGACATGGATAGACATAGAAAATGGCACGATTTTAGTAAATACTGCTGAAGGTAGATTAAAACACAAGAACATATCTAGAGATCCTAGGACAGCTATTTGTATTGTTGACCAAAATAATCCCTACCATATGATTACTGTAAGAGGAAGAGTAGTAGAGCAGACTAACAATGGTGCTGACAGCCATATCGATAAGCTTGCAAAAAAATACCTTGGTATGGATAAGTATCCTCGCCGTGCACCTAATGAAAAGAGGATTATCATAAAAATAAAACCGGAAAGTGTATTCTATCAGTCACCATGACCACTACCGCCACCCCAAACCCAGCCGTCAATGATATGTCATCCAATTAGCCCCATTCGAATAGAGTATATCTGCCCCTTCTTCATAGGAATTTGAAGGCAAAAGAGGAAACTACGGACTAGAACCATGAATATGTCATATAATAGGGGAATCGTGAAAGATTCAAATTTAGTTATTTCTGGAACTCCCAAGACTATCATAAGGGAATTAAAAATGTTTTTGAATATCGGTGTAACATATTTTGCGAATGTGCCCGATACGAGAGAATTATTGAGAACATATTATGCATACCAAAGCATTGAATGATTAACTAAGTGAGATTTTCTATTTTTCACGTTTTGGTCGAATAGTGATTAGGATAATATTGCTGGGCGATTGAATTGTTAATGATATACGCCCCCCTCCATATTATTATTATTATGGATGACGAAGAGATGTTCTAAAATGCATCAATTATAGATTTAGATCATAATATTCCTGTGCAACACATTAGGTACGCAATTAAAGTTCCAGCGCTCTCAACCTTTCTTTCTGCTATCATCTCTTTTAGGTCTTCAATAGCAACAAAATCGATTTCCCTAATATCTTCCATACTATCATGTTTATATTCACCTTTGATCAGACTTCTTGCTCTATAGACATGAACAAATTGTTTTGATATGCTAACTGATGGATGGTATGCATATACCTCTTCGATCTCTCTAGCATGGTAACCAGTTTCTTCTAATAATTCACGTCTAGCCGTGTTCTCCGGATTCTCGTTATTTTCTATATGACCTGCGGGGAATTCAAGTAAGATTTTACGCAGTGGATGTCTATATTGTCGAATCATGATTAGGGTATCTTCGCTAAGAAAGGGTACAATAACGACAACATCTGGCGATTTATACCAGGTATAATGCTTGGTCTTTCCAGTTCTTATTTTAACCTTATCCTCATACAACGCGATCCAACGATTCTCGAACAGAAGTTCACTCTGCATTATTTTCCAGTCTGACGCCATGATAATTGTTAAATTGTTGAGTCAAGATATTATTATCTTATTGCTAAAAAGATACATGTCGTCCCACAAACTTCTGATGTCTTCATCTGTGGTTCTGATGGTATTTTTTTGTTAATTCAGCTAGAGAAAACATAGAAAGAAAAACTCCAGACGCTGTCGTTTTACTTGCTATGTACATATGTACATAACAATAGACAAATGGTTCAACTGCCTAAGAGCATATCTCTTTATATTATTCCGATACATGTACATGATACAATGACTTCGTCAATACACGATAATGCTACCTCCAAGAGCTCCGGTAAAATAGCAACAACTGATCCATCTACGCAAAAGACTATAGATACAATAAGAGATATTGCAAGTAATATTCGAGAAGCGTCTTCAAGGATGAGAGACGTGGTACGAGCTGTACGTCAGAGTGGCGCAATTGATGAGCTTGCAACGGCTGTGCATGAAGCAATGATCGCGGCAAGAGATACTACAAAGGAAATTAGTGAAACCGCTAAAGAGTTGAAAGAACGTGGCGTCATCAAAGACACTGCTGTTAGTGTTGATGAAACAGCGGTTGCTGCACGCGAGATAAGTGAGACAGTGAAGCATACTGCACAACAGATCGGTGAGTCTGTTCCTGTAACAAGCGAGACACTAAAAGAAGCAGCCACCAAAG
>AF_2010_repII_A100DRAFT_1000105_pt1 | contig 13248 bp, 16 predicted proteins | sample AmaForreplIIA100_FD_9198 | JGI IMG/M metagenome (IMG submission 9198) | reverse complement strand
GAGGCAGAGGTAGACTTCTCGCGTCTACCGCGATCTTGTGCTGAAAATTATTTGGTTTCCCTTTCTAGATTCTGGTCGACGCTTCTCGAAGTGAATAACAAATATCCACCTAGAGCCACGACTCCTAATCCTGCTATTATGAAAAAATTAGGAACTAATATTACGCTGGTCACAGCGAACGTTGGACTAATCTGAGTGTAGAAAAATCGGGCAACGAACATGCCAATAATNAAGGTANCNCCAGAAGACAGGANAATNAATGCNGTATTGCGGCCTGTGCTTGATCCTGCGAGTCCGTAAACAACTCCAGCCAGGATTAAACTAGGGACACCTGCAATAGAGACATTCAATATCATGACTCCGTTGGGATCAACTTCTATTTGCGGCCCAGCTCCTTTTGGCCCGATCAAGAAATTATAAAATGATAAAACTAGAAGTACAAACAATACTGCTAACGCTAGCGATCCAAGAGCCACCCACGTTTCGAATTTTATCATGGAATGATGTCAACCTGCATAATTCCACGCTGGTTCTACAATTAAGTAATGCCTACCAGTCCGGCAAGTTCCCTTCTGCATGCGGAACCTAAAAGTTCAGCTGATCTTTCCGGGCTAATATTATTTACATAAATCCCAAACCCCCGTTCTAGGCCCGACCAGGCACGCAACTGTGGATAGATCTCAATATGCCAATGGATCTGACGGCTGTTCTTTTTTTCTGGAGCCAAATGGAACACTAGGTTGTACGGTACCCCATCTAAGGCATTTGACATTCCTCCAAGAGTTGCCCTCATCATAAGCGCTAAGTCGCTTATCTCCTTCTGCGTAATTTTGGAAAAAGCTGCGGTATGGCGCTTGGGATAAATCCAAAATTCGTAGGGGTACATAGGAGCCCAGGGAGAGAATGATAGAAAACTCTCAGTACTCAGAATCTGTCTGGGACCACCTGATTCAAATGAAACTACGTTGCAAGCTGGACAGCTCCCATTCTCATTCATATACCGGTGAGAGGCTTCTGCCTCAACCTCAATTAACGGCGGGATTGTGGAAAAAGTGATGATGTTGAGATGTGGGTGGGTGACGGCTGACCCAGCCTTAGAGCCGCTATCGACATAAATGGAAACGTAGGTTACGCTTTTCTGGGTGTATAACCACCTCACTCTATCCTGAATCACGAGTAGCACGTTAGCCCATTGATCGACTGAAATCTGCGATAATTTCTGGTCGTGATCTGGAGAAGCGACCACCACTTGGTGATGGCCATATGCCGGTTCGCTGTATATCGGCTTATCGGTGTAAGTAGCGGAAGAACTGGTTGTAACTGCTGGGTTGTTACTTTGGAAGACCCGTACGCACCAGTCACCGATGATATTCTCGTCGCTATCTGCTAGACGCTGAAGCATGCCGTCTTTCGCGACGAGGGCGATCAAGGCTGGTTCGGTCATTGATTCGTTGCCAGGGCAATACGGACACCTCCCGTCGAATGAAGATTCAATAGGATCAATTTCATCAGGTCTTGGAATCACGACAAACTTATCCAAAAAATAGTCCTTCCTAAGATCCGCCAATCGTCGGCTCTACCCCAAGACATCGTGTGATCTCTTTTAATTAAAGGTTCTGTATCGATCTGAGGATCACCATTCGCCAATACTATAACACTTTGAGAACGAGGATGCGGGCCCTCCACGTCCGCCGATGAACATATATAGTTTTAAAAGACCTTATCTCTGCAACCCCTAGAATATAACCGATGAATATTAAGAATCGTTTTAGTCCGAAGATTGTTTACGTCTTATTAGATGGGGTAGCAGATTTACCACATCCGAGGCTGGGAGGTTTGACTCCGCTTACTGCAGCTTATACACCTAATATGGATAGTCTAGCAGAGAATGGGTGCATGGGTGAGGTAGTAACTGTAGGAGAAGGGATTGCCCCGCAATCCGATATCGCAGTTTTCAATATGCTAGGCTACAGTTTCAGAGACCAAAGATATGTGGGTCGGGGGGTTATAGAATCCATTGGCTCTAACATACAGTTTCGTGATGGCGATCTCGCGTTACGTGGAAACTTCGCGACCGTGGATGATAAGATGCAAATAACAGACCGGAGGGCAGGAAGAGATATCCAGCAGGTCGAGGCCAAGGAAATATGCAAGACTCTGAAGCAAAAGATCAAATTTAGCGATAGAGATGTATCATTTGTTATTAAGCCTACTATTGCTCACCGGGTCTGTATCCGATTTAGGCATGCCAAGATAAAATTGTCTGAAAAAATTACAAACACTGATCCTGCTTATGAGAGAATTAATGGTATGGGCGTAGCTGCCACCAATCTGGAAAATATGCATATTAATGAATCCCATCCTGAAGAAAACACGGGATCAGCAGCTGCTGCCGCGGGATTTGTCAACGAGTTTTCTGACCAGGTAATCGAACTTCTTGCAGGTCATCGGGTCAACAAGAAGCGTGCTAAATTGGGAAAGAGACCTGTGAATGCTATTCTGTTAAGGGATGCAGGAAGCACCCTCCCCAAGCTCCAACATATAGAGAAAAAATACGGTTTCGACTTTGCGAGCATAGTAGATATGCCTGTGGAAATTGGTATCTCGAAGGTTTTGAAGATGAACACGCTAAGAGCTGGAAAAATTAATGATTACGAAACAAAAGCCACTGTGGTTGCGGAAAATTTAGGCCACCATAATGGTATCTATGTACACCTAAAAGGACCCGACGAATTTGGTCACGACGGCGACGCAGTAGGCAAGAAAGGAAGTATAGAGGAGATCGACAAATCTTTTTTCGGCTCACTTAGAAGGAAACTAGATTTAGAAGAAACCACGATCGTGATTTCTTCAGATCATTCAACTCCATGTATCACGAAGGCCCATAGCGCCGACCCCGTACCAGTCTTATTTTCCGGCAAATCGGTTAGAAGAGACGGCAGCGCAAGATTTACTGAAAGATACGCTTCAGAGGGGAGTATAGGCCATCTAATGGGATCTGTCGTCCTGAAAACTGCTTTAGAAATAGTGGGAGTTTACTAGATAGATGCGCTATTATGCATTCGGCCGCTCACTAACATGCCCTTGCAGTGTTCGCAAACTTCCTGATCGATGTTAGCCTCCATGTTGTGATGTACGTCGCAAATTATTAGGCTGTAACGCAGAAAGTTGCACAATTCAACAAACTTAGACATGGTGTTGGGAGTATATGCTTTATTTGAAGCCAAATTACTCGCTATATCATCTGTCATCCGCATAACCTCCATAATTGAGTTCAATTTAGCCATTAGCTCTACGTCCCCTCTAGTCCCCCGAAGATAATTACTAACAGCTGCCTGAGTTACACCAAGTACTTTAGCAACTACCTCCTCCTTCATATCGTATTCGTTTACGAGTTTCTTGGCCAAAATCGCCCTTATTGCTGGGATTAGTGACTTTGCCTCGATTTCAGACGGTAGGAGCATTAATGTACAAAATCGGTATGATTCTTATTTAAAGCTTATATGAACTCGAATTAAAAATGAACTCAACATTGTCCTGAAGAAGAAGAGGTCGAACATTTTGCCCTGTTATTCAGAGCAAGACATATTTAAGTAACCAGCGAGTTTGCATCTAGTGTCTCGAGATGGATTTTAAGTTACGATCGTTTTGCAGCAGCTTCTTCTCATGCAGGGTCACAAAGGAATCAACATGAAGATAAAGTTCGGATTCACCCAAGGACTCAATGTCGCCCGTTTGGGTTTGGACGAAACCCAAATAATGAGTGCTTGCCAGATTGCCGACCGAATGAACTACGATTCCATTTGGACAATGGACCATTCAAATGTACCACAATGGAGGAATGCTATTGTAAATGATGCGTGGCTTATGCTTGCTGCCTTAGGGGCAATCACGCAAAACGTAGAATTGGGAACTTGTGTCACGGATGCTATTAGAAGACATCCTTCAGCGATCGCTCTATCGGCTATCACATTGGACAGGATTACTAAAGGGAGGGCAATACTCGGCATCGGGGCTGGAGAAGCACAAAATGTAGTCGACTTCGGTATAGAATTTTCCAAACCCGTAACGAAATTTAAAGAGCAGCTAGAGGTGATCGAAACTCTTTTTGAATCGGGTCCTGAACATCGAGTCAACTACAGCGGTCACTACTACACGCTTAAAAACGCATGTCTACAGACAAAAAGCATTCGCAAACCTAGACCCCCTGTTTACATCGCTGCAGGTGCTCCTAAGACACTCGAATTATGTGCAATCTATGGAGACGGGTGGATTCCGATCGGTTACACCCCTGAACTATTTCAATACCATGCAGACGTAATTCGGGAGAATGCCAAAAAAATTGGGAGAGTTCTATCTGATTTTCAATTTGCAAATGATGTCGATATCTACTTTACTGATGATGGTGAAGAAGCATGGAATAAGATGAAAAATGCGGTAAAAGTAAGCCTGTATAAGCCAGAATTGTTGAAAGTGCATAATATCCAGCAAGATTCGGAATTCGATTTCCGTCAATACTTTACCGAATATGCGATGAACAAACCGGAACTTATGGAACAGATGAAAAAGGCAGCAATGAAGATACCCGACACGGTAGCAAGAACCGCGATAGGCGTGGGGAGACCTGACGATGTGATCAGTATGCTAGAAAGATTTATCAAAGCCGGTACAAACCATTTTATCATTAGATTCTGGGGAGACGGTTACTTTAAAAATATAGAAACCTTCGGTAATAAGGTGATTCCATATTTTAGAGACCAGTTTGAAAAGTAGTTGTTGGCAAACAAAATAGCTTCTCTAGAAATAGCCGTCCAACGAATTTTTCGAATAAGTATTATCTTGTCTCTGCTTTCCTGTCACTCCCTGTCCAACAATCGGTTCAGCATCAAATCCCATCTTGACCAGCGAGTTTGCTAACTCTTGAGAGAATCCATGGAATGTATAAATTTTATTGGCACCGGATGCCTTAACACAGTCTATCAATTCGGCATAGTCGCAATGATCACTCATTGGGATTGCGTAATCAAGACCCATCATAGCTCTATACCTATCGCTTACGGCCCAACCACTGAAACCGATACAAACAGCGTTGTATTTTTCCCTCAAAAGTTTAACAAAACTGTTCCTGGAGTGCATCAATGGAGAAATCATCACCCAAGGCCGATTCCTGCGCAACAACCCTTGTTTTTCCGCGGCTGAAGCTGTAATCGCGTCCTTCAACATCACACCCAATTTTCTGTAGGCGGAGTTAATTTCATGAACAGAATCATGAACATAAAAAGGCTCCCAATGGCCAAAAAAGGCCGTCAGCAATTGAGCCTTACCTACTGAGTATCCCATGAGTACAACTGGGATACCTTGGTCAAACAATTCTGAGATGATCTTATTGGTTCTATGAATGACTTCCTGGATATCGGGAAAAACATACTGAGGCCGCCCGTACGTGGATTCTATTATCAAAGTTTGCACTTCTGGGATGCGAGCCGATTTCAGAAACCCCCTTTGCCTTGTACTAATGTCGCCGGTGTAAAAAAGACGACCCTCAATCAGTAGACCCCTAGAGCCAAGTATGTGTCCTGTATCTATCAATCGGAACCCACAGTACTCTTCGATTATTTCCCCCAGTATTAGACCGCGAGTCGAAGCGAGAATTGAAGTTTCCCTTGAGGCAAGGATTTTGCCCTCGGCTCCCAAAGGTCTTTCAGAATAGCCCCGGCAGAGATGGTCATTGTGCGCATGCGAGAAAAATACAAGGTCGCAGGGGACCCGTCGACGTGGGTCAACCAGGATTTTGTTCTCGCCGCTGTAAATAGTGAGGCAAGACTTAGAATATTCGACTACAGATTCTTGCATCGTTCCTTCCTACCTGCAAGATATACTTTAAGATTGTACTTGTTCAGACCGCAAATTTATGAGTAAGCCATATTGTAGGAGTGCATAGATACGATTGATCAACCTTGCCATACTGATCTCCGGACGGGGAAGTAACATGGAGGCGATATTGACCGCTATTGAAGAAGGGAAAATCAAAAATGTTAAGCCTTCTGTGGTAATTTCGGATGTACCCTCCGCGGCTGGACTCAAAGTTGCTGCGGATAAATTTTCTGTGCCAACTGTAGCTTTGCCTGCCTTTGGGTCGAGAGGGTGGGCGTACGACCAAAAGTTGGTCTCTACATTGGAGGGGCATGGCGTAACCAAAAACAGCGGCTTAATATGCCTAGCTGGTTTTATGCGAATTTTGAGTGCCGAATTTGTTAGGAGGTACAGTATGCGCATTATAAACATACACCCTGCACTTCTTCCTTCTTTTCCTGGTCTCCACGCACAGAAAAAGGCCGTAGAGTATGGTGTAAAGATTAGCGGATGCACGGTGCACTTCGTAGACGAGGGCATAGACACAGGTCCCATCCTGCTGCAGATGCCTGTTCCTGTGTTGGACTCGGATACGGAATACGAATTAGCAGACAGAATTTTAGCCGCTGAGCATGAGCTTTACCCTAAAGCAATCAGGCTCTTTTCTAAAGGGACCATCACAGTAAGGGGACGAAGAGTTTCGATTGAAAATTCATAGTTTGGATATCAGTTTGGTATCTGGGGTACTCTCGCAACTCATCGCGCCGTTTTGGCAAGGATCTACTTGAGCCGGAAAAACAAGACAAATATTATACGCGAGGCCTCCATAAGCATCTGACAGCCAAGATCCTGGATGGGCTAGCAGCTGCCGCGCACTTGAAGTACAGGTTAAAAAAAGCTGCCGATGATTTAATCAAGAAGGGGATTAAACCGTGTTTAGCGACTGTTTTGGTCGGGGACGACCAAAGTTCTTCCCTGTATGTTAGAAACAAACAACGAGCAGCATCAGAAGTGGGCATCATAACTCGGGATCTTAAATTTCCGTCGTCCTGCACTGAAGCCGAGTTGATAGAGCTTATTCAACTATTGAATCGTGATAAGCAAGTCCATGGCATTCTCGTTCAATTACCCCTTCCTCAGAACATTGACAGATTTTTGATTTTACGTATCATTGATCCAAAAAAAGATGTAGACGGACTTACACCCCATAATGCAGGTTTGCTAATGACTGGCAATGCGGTTCTAAAACCTTGTACGCCGGCAGGAATTATCGAGCTCTTAGATTATAACAAAGTCGATATATCAGGTTTGGACGCGATCGTAATTAATCGTAGTGCTCTAGTCGGCAAGCCGCTCGGATTCCTACTCTTGGAAAGAGACGCGACCGTTACGATATGCCATTCGAGGACGAGATCGCTCACAGAAAAGCTGAAGAGAGCCGACATATTAGTCACAGCTGTGGGTAACCGCCATGATTTCCTCCTCACGAGAGATATGATAAAACCTGATTCAGTAATAGTTGATGTTGGCATCAGCAAACTTGACGGGAGGATTACCGGCGATGTGGACTTCGAAAGTGTAAAGCAAAAAGCCTCTTGGATCACCCCCGTGCCGGGGGGAGTTGGCCCTATGACTATTTCGATGCTTCTAAAGAATACCATAACAGCTGCGTCCATCGAAGAGGGTTGAATACACTACGGTAACCAAATATCCCCTAGTAACACACCTTAAGGAAGCAGCACGTCGGGCTATTCGTCAAAAACGTGACTCACTTTCGGATTTTGATATAACCACCAAAAGTGAATCCATTCAGAAAAGGATTATCTATTCAGCCGAATACAGGAACTCAAACGTTTTGGGGGTTTACTATCCAGTCGGTTCTGAAGTGAGAACCCAAAAAATTCTTGCCATTGCGATGAAGAGTAGCAGGGTTGTGGCATTACCGCGCGCGGAAGGAGATGACATTAGGTTTTATCGAATATCATCAAACACCGACTTAATAAGAGGCAAATTCGGTATTAAGGAACCGCGAGGATCACCCAGTGCATATGTTTCGGAATCTATTGACCTCCTCTTAGTGCCAGGAGTCCTATTTGATATTCAGGGATATAGGATCGGCTACGGTTACGGATATTATGATCGATTTATTGCTAATAGGAGACGTTCTATCGCAGTCATCGGACTTGCGTACGAACTTCAGCTGCTCGAAAAGATCCCTAGATCCGAGGGGGACCAAAAGGTCGACATCTTGGTTACCGAGAAGAGAACCATCCATGTTTAGTGTGACGGCTCTATACTTCTTCCGATATCTGTCCTAAAATATTGATCATTCTCCCCCCATGATAGTTTTTGTACCACGGCGTATGCTTTATCTGCAGCTTCATTGATGGTTGTTCCCAAAGCGCATACGTCCAAAACCCTGCCTCCCTTGGTCAAAACTCTGTTCGTTGCGACTCGCTTAGTGCCTGCGTGAAAAATTTTGATATCACCTCCAAAACAAGAATTTGCGCCCTTTATCAATTTGCCTGTCTCATAACTACCTGGGTAGCCTTTTGCGGCCATGACGACGCAAACCGAAGGTTCACTTTTCCACTTAAATGGTTCCATCGATTCAAGTTTTTCTTCGGAGGCGGCCTTTAAATATCCGAGTAGGTCCGACTTTAGTCTCATCATAATGGCTTGGCACTCTGGATCCCCCATTCTCACATTAAATTCTAGGGCGTATGGCTCCTTTCTTACATTATCGATGATTAATCCAGCATAGAGGAATCCTTTGAATGGTTTCCCCATGCGTCTCATTCCCTTGATGGTGGGCTCCATTATCTCTCTCATGATCCTTTTCTCTAACCGAGAATCAATAAGGGTTGAAGGGGAATAGCTCCCCATTCCTCCTGTATTTGGGCCTAGATCATTGTCAAGCAACCTCTTGTGGTCTTTACTTGACACGAAAGGGATTAGTGTTCTGCCATCACATAAAGCAATAAAAGATGCTTCTTCCCCAAAAAGTCTGTCTTCGACAATAATTTTCTTGCCGGCATTCCCGAATGCTTTTTTAAGCATAATTAGATCTAATGCAGCTAAGGCTTCCTCGTGAGTGTCGCAAACAAAAACTCCTTTCCCCGCTGCTAGGCCATCAGCTTTTATAACAAGCTGATTTGTTTGCCCTAGGACATAGTCTTTTGCGTCCTCCAACGTAGAAAACGTTCTGAAATTTGCAGTCGGGATATTGTTTTCCTTCATAAAATGCTTCGCAAATGCCTTGCTTGATTCTAGTAAAGCGGCGTCCTTTGTGGGACCTAGTACTGACAAACCCTCGGTAATGAATAGATCAGCCAGGCCTTTCGCAAGAGGACCTTCGGGTCCTACCACCGTAAAGCATTCATGCTCTTTTGCGAATGATACAAGTCTACTGAGTTCATGTGGCTTGATATTTACGTTAGGAAATGTTCCACCGTTGCCCTCAGCGTAATGGACCTTTCCTGCGAAAGGGCTCTCTGTAAGTTTCCACCCTAGCGCATGTTCCCTTCCGCCGCTCCCAACTATAAGTACGTTATACTTTTTAGGAAACAACTTAGCAGATAGACATGTCAGAATAATAAACTAGTCGAAACACTTGTGGTTTTCTTCTGGTTTCTTTTTATTCAGGATGTGTGAAGCTATTCTATGGAAACGGAGCAAACCAGGCAAGCTAGGAGAGGGTTAGCCTCTGCTACTGGGGAAACCAGAATCAGGGTGGCAAGAGAAGGAGGGGTCGCACCGCATAACATAAGAGGTCTAGCCGCCGCTACTTCAGAAACTCGGTCGCGTGTGGCAAAGGCAGGGGGAGAAGCAAGATCCCATGATAAAGACGGTCTCCGCGAGGCCGGAAAAAAAGGAGGAGAGATAGTTAAGGCGGAATATGGACATCAATTCTATCAAACGATCGGGGAGAGAGGTGGCGAATCAGTCAAGCAAAAATATGGGATTGAATTTTACCGTGAAATTGGAGTGAAAGGAGGAGGAATAGTAAGGGAGAAGTATGGTCCAGAGTTTTTTAGCCTAATAGGAAAGCGCGGCGGTGAAACACCGAAGCACGATCGCAGGCCTACCTAGTAGGGTGCGACAGATGGGGGACAGGGTTGCAGAAAGCGAGGAAAGTCAGCATAAAGTTAGATCGCAATGTTTAGGCTTAGCGTATGATACCTATATGTTAAGCAGGTATTACTCAAGTGTGGCGTCAGATAATAAGGCCTTGATGAAACCTTGGTACTCCACATCCTGAAATTTAATTTCCACAAACTTCCTATTCTGTCTCGCTAACTTCGCGGATTTGAGGTGGTAACATGGATTGCAGGTTGACAGAGTATCATAGTAGTAACCTTTGCATGAGCAGAAATCTAGATCAGGATCTACCCAATATTCTCGGTCCCTTCCAATAACGGTCCATATAGCCCTTCCGCTTGGGCGAAATATGTGAAGTTTAATTGCACCTCGCTCCACAGTATTTAGTACTATTTTATTTTCATCCATGACCATCAGACTTTTTAGATGAAACAATTGAGCTTATAACTTGTCTCTAGATACGGGGCTCACGGTACCGCTTATAACCAGAACCACATTACTTATGATAAGTGCTTTTAAATCTTTATATACAACGGTTTTAGAATTGCGGGCGTGACAACAGATCTTTTGCCCAAACACTAATTGCTTGTTAAGTACGAGGACTTATGTTAAGTTAATATCAATGGATGAGAGACATACCATATATTGAAAGATTACGATCACATCGTGGTTTGGCTGGATTACTTTAACAAGAATCTCACGAGGCGAAAAGGGCGAAGGATAAGCAGTGCTCACGCGGTTTTTGATCCAACCTTGGGAGATCTAACTGATGCTGCAACGGCTGCTGGCTATAAACCACTTTTAGATGAAACTGCCGACCAAGTTAGATATCCGCGAAGACCCTTTTTGAAATCAGGATATATTATATTGCCAAAATCGCCAAAATATAAGAAATCTAAGATTTTAGAAGATGTGGCGCAAAAGATGCACCAGCTCAAGACCAAAAAGAAGTCCAAAGAAAGGTAGAAGATGCTGAATTGCATCCGTGCGCCAGGGAACTGACTTGGTGGACGTTGACGATCACTAGCTAATTATATCTGAGCTGAGAAATCGAGCAAGTTACAAGACATGAGAGGTGAGCCCCAAGAAGTCGGGGAGGTTATGCACTTAACAAAAAGTGGTAGGGCTATCATACGATTAACACGATCGGTTAGCAATCAACCAATAACTGGAGAGATTTTGTTCGACCAGTATGGAAAAGCCATACTTAGGGTTATTGAAGTAATTGGCCCGATAGTGGCGCCTTTTGCTTCGGCTACGCCCTTGACGGATAGGAAAAGTAAGGTAATCGGAATAAGGGTGTTTAGGGCAGACTCGTCCAGTTCTAAATGGCAGGACAATCTGCGACGAAGACGGCAAAAAAAGAAGCAATAATCGATACGTGGGAATAGTATGGAGTTCTACAGACTTAATGAGGATACCAATTTAGATCCGAAACCTGACAACAATATTTATAGTAGATGTTTGGAGAGTATCCATTGTGTTCCCGATAAATAGTGAGATGATAACAGGTATTGCTTTGATTTTCCTTTCTATATTATTTGTTTATGCAGGATTAATAAACCACGACTGGGCACGCATTTTGTTAGTAGACTACGTTATGATCGCGATAGGCGGAGGTTTCCTCGCATTGGGGATCTGGACCCGGCGAAATTATAAAAAAGAAAAAACTGAAGAGCCAAGTCATCATTAATAGTCCTTCGTGTTCTATTTAGTACTGGTCTACACCTAACTTCTGTGTGTCGAGGTTTATAATACGGCAGATGTGAATTAAGACGCATTATGGGCAGTAGAAGAAGGACCAAAATAAAACCTCAAAGAAGGCGTCATACTGTTGAAGGCCGATGTCCGAAATGTACCACAATCGTGAGATTTAACGTCTCTGGCACTGTCGGAGATGAAATCTTTGAATGCACAGGTTGCATGTCGAAGTACCATGTCGATGAGCTGTAAGCCGTTTGTAAAGAAGTTGATTCTGGCATCATCGACGCAAGAATTCTGCAGCGCTAGTTCCGATTCCTTTTCACCAAGCTCGACTCCATTGAAGCCATCTTCCGGCTGAGACTAGCCAGGACAGCTGATACGACACCGACGATCATCACTTTTTTATCTCACTCGGTATATATTGAACGATGGTTGATAGGCTAGATTATGTCGGAAAAGTTTATCTCTACAGCAGCGGGATGCCTGAGGAAATCATTAGGGCTAGCAAACATAAACTAGAAGAACTCGGGGTTAGCGAGGATGACCTCGTAGTTATTGAGCTGCCCGAAGGCATACCGGAGGGCTCAATTATGGTTACAATTTGGCCTCACTATCTTTCAGTCGCAAAAGTGAAGCGAGTTAGGGAAGGCTCGATTTATGCTCCTCAACTTTTCAATATTGATCTATAGGGGTATCGAGCACCGAAAACATTAAAATTCTGATCTCCTCCCCATGAATGTTACTCATGAAATTGACATTTTTTTGTGAAAGAGGTTTTCACGACAAGTGTCCCGGCGATTGGCCGGTGGCAGATGAAAGCCCGTATGAACATGATTGTTCATTTGACATTAGAAAGACAAGGTGCTTATGTGAGTGTCATGTGGTGTCCGGCCTAATCGAAGAAAGGGTAGCTAATAAATGACAACTGGCTGCCAGACGTTGAAGGATCAGATAGCTGTACATTAAATCACTTTTCCATGAGAGAAATCATACAGCCACCGCATCATCATGTCCCCAATTCGAATTAATTTCTAATTTATCCATTAAGTCTTTTGCCTTTCTACTAACGTCGGGACTTACCTTAACTACTACAATTCCCTCTAGTGGTTGGCCATACAGAATAACTGACCCGTCCGGAACCAAGAATAACAATGGCAAAGCCAACAGATCCTCTTCGCCATCTACAAAGACTTTAACTGGTCGGGACTCGCTCGCCAATACAAGGGCTTCTTTCAGGACCCGTAAAGCTCCCTTTGAAATGGTCCCGGCAGGATTCGAGCACCTCAACTCTCTTACACCAGAGTTCGAGTGCGACTCGCCACCCACTATCATGCGCGGTTCACGTCTCTCTTTGCCGTCCACAACGTACACGCTAGGGACAATACCACAAAGGCTCAATCTGTCTGTTGTAGCGTCACCCACTGAAACGATCATCTTCGCCCGACCTAACAGGCCATGTAGAATGCTACCGGTTATCTCCTTGTCTTTCAAAAGGAGTCCAAACGGTTCTTTTAGAATACGAAGATTCTCGCGCCTGATGTACATTATGTGGTTGTGGTCGGACCAGCTTGTGGTCGGACCAGCCTGTCC
>AF_2010_repII_A100DRAFT_1000104_pt1 | contig 13264 bp, 13 predicted proteins | sample AmaForreplIIA100_FD_9198 | JGI IMG/M metagenome (IMG submission 9198) | reverse complement strand
AAGGATCTGCCAGAAAATTATTTTTAGTGATCTATATGACAAACATGTAGGCCTTACGAAGGAAGAGATTGATTTTATCATAAAGCTAGTTGAAATAAAGCCATTTGCCACTAGAAAACTCGTAAAAGGTCTTATTAAACAGACAGAAAATAATAAGATAACAGATTATTTTTAATTGGTATCTTTATGAGAGCTCAGTGTGCAGCTAATCTTGCCAACAAAAGCTTCCTTCAAAACTTCTTAAGGACCTAAATCCGCATCCTTATATATTATTATCATTAACAGGTAATATTCGAGTCTTGCATTTATCACAAAGACTTTTTTGTTTTATGCCAGTATCATGTAATGAATTGCTAAAATGCATTACACACATTTGGTTATTACAATGGCTCAAACCAAAAGCGTGTCCTAATTCATGCACTGCCTCCTTCACCACTCTTAGGTGGAACAGAGAGCTATCTGCTTTTAGACCATAGAATTCTTGTCTTAGCCTTGGAAGGTAAATTGCCGATATACTGCCATCAACATATGCTTCGCCAAACACGAAATTTATTTCATCAGAATATGCATCAAGCTCACATATAGCCAAGATCTTTGTCGTCGCTTTGTTTGGTCTATAATTTATTAAAAGCCACTGCAATATTTTATTTGATTTCCATTGTTCTCTTTGTTTATCAAATAATTGAAATGGCATTTCTTTAATCGGCGATGCAGTGCTAACAGAGGAATTAAACTCTTCTGCCAGGAGATTTTCCAATATAGAGATGTTATCCTTACTTTCCTGAACTAAAATTGGTTGAAGGATGATTTGCATTACTACCTCAGCAGAGGTGTCAAAGATACTTTAACTCTATGAAATTCGGATGTATGTAATCTGCCAACCATACCAAATCAGTAGCTTGATAAAAATGATATACTCCTGTGTTATAAGCTTCAATTGCAAAAACTGAGACTATCGCAGGTTTTTCTTTTTTGTAAAAGTCAATCTTCCTCATTCCTACTTGTATTGCAGTATTCTCATCAGTCGATAAATGAACATATTGACGATTCATAGGTCTAAGACCCTCTGATATTATATTTCTAATTGCACGAGGAGGGGTGCCATGATATAAAATAGCGGGCGGTTTGGAGGGTCGTAACTTACTTATCTTAGTAAAAAGAGTAGAATGGCCATACAAAGCGCGAATTCTGTCATTTCTTAATTCGAAGCGTACCTTTTCTGAGCTTGCAATCATCTTCTCAAGGTCTTGTCTTTTGATAGTGTGACCAAATGTTCCAAACTTGTTAGTCTGGTTGGGTAAAGACAACGCAGTTAATAACGCGTCTACAGAAGTCCAACCTTCGTCATCAATCTTTAGCTTATATTTAGATGAATTATGACGAAGAGCATAAGATAGAATATGACTTAGTTTTGTCATATCTTTTTCAGATGCCAAATCTCTTTTCCATGTAACGCAAGATCTTAACTGTTCTATATATCTATATGAAATACATTGGTTAGCTTCGACAAAAGAGGACAAGCTTAGTTAGCAGGCTTAATATGAAACAGTCTAGCTAGGAAGTAGTTGGATAACGATGACATACAGATATGGCTCTATGGCATTAAGATGTCTTACAGCAGTGGGGATAGCCTCACAGAATAAGAAGTACTCAAGTCTCTGCTCTTGGTAGATTCCAATTAAATCGTATTGCCGCAAGACGGACTAGAATTACAGCCAATATCGATGGAATAGTAGCAAGATTCACATTAATACCAACAACTAGTAAGATAAAAAAGAGAACTATTCCTACAAAACTGGCTGAAGCATAAAGCTCCTTAACGAAAACAAGCGGTATCTCGTTTACGAAAACATCGCGTAAGATACCCCCACCCACTGCCGTTAAAATCCCTGCGATAGCGATAACAAGAAAGTTCAACCCAAAGATATTGTATGCGATAGTAGCTCCAATAATGGTAAATACTCCTAAACCTATCGCATCAAATTTGAGAAATACATTCCAATGCTGTTTTAACGACGGAAAAAGAAAAAAGATGATAATTGCAGTAGATACCGTGATTATGAGATATGAAGGATTGATAATTGCATTTGGAGGGAATCTTCCTAAGATTATGTCCCGGAGTACTCCTCCGGCTACTCCTGTAATGGTGGAGAGAACAATTACTCCTACAATGTCTGCCTTATGTTCAATAGCTTTAAATGCTCCTGTCACAGCAAATGCCATTGTACCAAATAAATCCAGAATTTGGATGAAAAACGGTGATAATTGTGTTAGGACATCTGACAGGGATTACGACACCTAAATCTGCATAGGACTACATACTATTAAATTAAGGTAGCTTAGATTGCAGAAAACAGCTAAGGAGTCCGTCTACGTCGCCGGCGAGGTACAAAAAACAGGAGACACCGAGCTCAGAAATCCGGCCAAATTTCCTTGGTGCTTATATTTCATCTTAACGAACTATTGCGTGCGTGCTTCCTTCTATGACATGGAATACATAACGCCTTACAATTCGAAAATCTGTTATCTGATCTATCGCCATTAACATGATGAAAATTTGACCCGTATGGTCCTAGTTTTCTTTTACAATTTGCACATCTATTTTTTTGATTATGGATGACTTCGTGTTTCACCAGTTGTGTAAATTGCTTCCTCTTTCGAGCTCCACTAGATTTTGAAATTAGGAGGAAAAGCGCTAGACACCATAACAGAAGCGCCGCGATTCTTTGTTCGTCCAGAGTAATATTAGTACTTTCAGTAAGAGGTATAGTTGAAAACCAAGCGAGATAACTCAGCAGACCAAGTATCGCTGCTGCAGCTATTCGTATACTTCTTTTTCTTTTTATCAAGATCAGTATTATTAATCCAAGTAACATCATACAGAAAAGGAAGTTATCATTTAAGGTAGCAACTTTGGTTGAATGTTGGCTGGCATAGTACATGGACAACAAAAATAAGGTTAGAGTTAATCCAGAATACAACACTAACATCTTGGGGCTGTACACGTTAGCTCTATTAGATAACGTATCAAAATATTGAGATTTTCAAAACAAGAGTATAGTCTGTTTTTGTAGAAGATATGTCTAGTTTTTCTCTTTGTGTATCTGGTACATATCGAATACTAATCAAGTAGTTTGGTCCCCCTCTGAGGAACTTGATTTTGTTCTACTTGCAACAGAACTTGGCGAAAAAACACAATTCGAGTTATCCTATATAATTGGGTATAATTTCTGAACCAAAGACATAGAACAGCCCATCACGGGACCCAATAAACACCATACCATTTGCAATGGCTGCCGAAGAGTCTACAATATTCATGGTCGGAAATTTCCATGTTTGTCTGCCAGTATTAGCATCTATTCCGTAAATATGGGAATCTAGTGAACCAAAAACCACTATACACTCATATTCAGATATAGCTGGCGACGACCATATTTTATCGCCAGTTTCGAAATTCCATATATTTGAACCATCCTCGACTTGAAAACAGTATAAGTTCTTATCTGATGTGCCAAAAAAGACCTTGTCTCTTATTGCAGCAGGGGAAGACATAACAGGTCTTGTAATCTGTTTGCTCCATTTTATGTTTCCAGTGGTTTGGTTCAAACAAAACATTCCCCCATTATAGGTCCCGATAAATACTGAAGTACTTCGATCTTCATCGAAGGACAAACATGGAGATGACGACCTGATCTTGCCATTTAACTTTGTTTTCCAACACAGTTTCCCATCTATGTCTAAACAATAAAGAAAACCGTCATCAGATCCTATAAAAATCTCATTTCCGTTATATGATGCAGAAGACCATACTTCCCCGCAAGTATCGTATTTCCATCTAATATCCCCACCGTCAGCACCTAGAGCGTATACCCCATTATTTATAGAACCGATAACTATTGTCATGTTATCAACTAAGCATGGGGAGGAGAATATATCACCGGGAATCTCGTGTTCCCAAATCTTCTTTCCATTCTCTTTATTAATTCCAACTACAAAATTTTTTCCTGCAAAAGACGTACCCTTGATCCATGAGTCGTGTGTAGCAATTACTAAGGTTCCATCGTAAAGTAAGGGTGATGAAACTATGGGGCTGCCTACATTGAAATGCCACTTTATCCGCTTTCGAGATGGATCCAATGCAAAAACTCTCCCCGTAATAGTTGAGATATATATTACACCATTTGAGAAAAGAGGAGATGAAACGGTTGGTCCAACTTCTGTTACCCATAAAAGGGAAGGTTTGCGGGGTATTCTTGACGCAGAGATTCCTGTTCGCATAGAATTTCCTCGAAACATACTCCATGAGCCTTTATCTGATATTCCCAATGACTTTTTCAATAATCCTAATTCTCATTATTCTATGATAAGGGACTTTTTTTATGCTTCGCTTGACCTTGGCTCCTTTTGGATACATCTAAGAGGTAGTTGATTCATCCGATAACTTCAATACGTTTTGCACCAACAGGCATGACTAGTTAATCCTGGGATTTACCACAAATCTCAGGACGCTTTTTATATCTGGTTCGATATGCAAAGTGATTGCATGCATCTTTTACTTCCAACGGTGGCATCTATGATCTAGCTCTTCTTATGGCCTTTCTTATTTCAAAGGCGTAAGTTAATGGCAAGCAAATTATAAGAATGATGTCTGTCTACTACTCGTAATGACTATATGAAATCCATCAAGAACGTGGATGAATATATTGCGTCAGCCCCGGAAGAAGTACGGGACATGCTTAATGAATTTCGGGCAACTATCAAGACAGCCGCTCCTAGCGCACAGGAACGCATTAGCTATGGGATGCCTTATTATTATTACAAAGGCCGACTGGTTTATTTCGGACTTTCAAAACAACATATTGGACTTTATATCCCAACCCCAATCATAGAAGAGCATAAAAATGAACTAAAAAGCTATGAAACCACCAAAGCAACTATCCGGTTTCCTCTTAACAAAAGACTTCCCGTCATGCTAATAAAAAAGCTAATTAAAGCGCGGGCTAAGAAAAATGACGAAGCTGCAGAGAAAGAATAACTCTTCCCAATACCATTGCTATTGAAGCCACCCAGTTAACACGACCTTCTGAAGCAAACTAAATCAACTGTATGAACACCGTTAGAGCAAGGTACTATGAAGAGACCTTTATGAAAAATACACCAGTAGATGAAGAGACTCCAAGTTTTTGTCATGAACTTAACAAAACTTTACAGGACAATAAAGAAATAGTTCTCGTAGGAAATTCAAACAAAAGAAAATTAAAAAGTACGTTTACCCATTTGCACACAAATACACCGTAGCGGGATGACTCTACGTTAGAGGGACGAAGGAGGCCTGCCTGTAATTTCCTTAAAGGATCTTGGTTTTTTATCTTCAAAGACATTCTCACTGCAATATGATAAAGCAAAAGCTGCCATTTGTTCTAATAACGGGCGTAACATTCTTCCTTTTTTGGTAATCAGATATTCTGCCCTTATGGGATTCTCACAGTAAATCTTACTTCTAATTATACCACCATTTTCAAGTTCTTTAAGTCTTACCGAAAGAGTCTTCTTATTAATTCCATCAATTGATTTCAGAAGTTCACTAAACCTTTTTTTCCCAAACAATATAAGGTCTCTAAGAATTAAAACCATGAATTTTTGTCCTAGAATTTTAAAAGAAAAGTCAATTGGACATGTATTCATCATTGAAATAACTTCTTCTGGGACTTTAATAATTCCATAGTCGTCAAAATTGCCCATGACTGAGAACTCTAATTAAATTATTTATTATTTTCTGATTTGAATGGCCACGATATGGAGTTGTTTCGGATATTAGTCTGTTACCATGAGGTTACTATTCAACTTAAATATAGACTTAGTGTATACTCAGTGATATGGTCACCGAAATACTAAACGAGGATTCACTAGGAAAAATCACCTATGATGCCGAAAGCTCTCAGTTAAGTCTGGAATGGCTCGAAGCTACTAAGGATATGATTGCTGCACACTTTCAAGGGATCCTTTATCTTTTGGCTGGTTACGCACTCCAAAAGAAATCAAAGAGGATATTAGTTGATGCCAGAAAATTTCTGTTTCACCCTAGTGATGAGCTGATAGGACCATGGAGAACTAAGAACATATCCCCCCTGTATAATGAAGCTGGAGTTAGGAAATTTGCATTCCTTTATCCACCAGGATCTCCGATTCCATCACCAAATGAACAAATCATGCCCGATGAAAAATTTCCAACGGCTTTCTTTACTTCGGAAATAGAGCTAAGAAAATGGCTTTCTAACTAAAATAATTAGAATATCGGTTTAAATCTACTTCTCTTGTGGAGTATTCTCTATTTTTTACCGTCTCTGAGAACATATGTGGTAGAACATGAGAATCCTTTTGCGCCAATTTTTTCTGATCCGCAATCATTAGATGTGGGTAACTATTTGTTTGGAACCATGCTAGAGCGTTCTCTCCATCATATCATTCAAACAATCTAGCTCTGCTTGTCGTTTTTGAAGGCTATTCCTATTGATTTTTAATTTGTCTACGCCCCGAATCTATCATTCCGTCTAAAACCATAGAATGATTTTCCCTTTTATAGCAAATACATTTAGCATCGATGCATTCCCTACTCAAATTATGACGACATGCTTTGCATGTGCAAAAAAAATCAAAGAATAGCTTTTGATTAATGCTATCGCTATAGCTTCCCTGTTCATACAATTGAGTCACCAAAAGTGTATTAGATTCATACCGAACTTAAAAGTTACAGAGCGCGAGTCGTCTTGGATCGGCGAATAACATGTCTTGCATTTTTCTGATATGATATGATCTACATGTCGCTATCGTACCCAAATCATCTTTTCTGAATAAGTAATTGTTCTGCGATGTCCTTATATATCTGATAAAATAATCGCATCACTCAGTGGCAAAAGTACAGATCAAATGCACAGAGAACGGACCAAACTTGATAGTGATCGATGATAATGTAATGTATGCTATGTGTAGATGTGGTGGATCTAATGACAAACCATATTGCGATGGAACTCATGCAAAAATCGGATTCAAGGCTGAGGCAAAGGAAATAAAAGTTATAGAGCAGTAGCATGGTTGACTAAACTAACTTACTATGGACTCCGCATACGTATTTTTGACTTTCCATCCCTAATAGCCTCGCTAGGAAGAATAGGACTCCCCTAGTGAATTACCTTTGCTTTGACCATTTTCTCATCCATTGCAATAAAGAAATCACAGATTCTACAAGTTCCTGACCTTTAGTAGTTAGCCTATACTCTACCCTTGGAGGGATTTCATGATAAGCCTGTCGTTATAGATTACCACCCCTTTGGAGTTCTTTTAGGCGTATAGCAAGTGTCTTGCTGCTGGAACCCCTCAATGTACGTCTGAATTTTATGTATCTTACTGGATCTGCAGCGCAGCACAAAGGAATTAGAGCAACTTAAATAGTTTTTTATCTAAACAATACTCGAGTATGAGGAGGTTGAGAAAACCAGTCGAACTAAGAGTACCGACTAAAATAGTAGAAACCCAGCTACAACGTCTAGACAAACAATGTTGAGGCACGAGCTTTATGTTTACTTCCTAAAGGAGAACCCCATAAATTTTGGACAGAAGACATGAATAGTACGTTGAGATATGAATAGCATTATGAGGATTGAAGTATTGCATGATAAAGAAATAATTCTTAAGACATATTTGCAAGCTCTCCATAATGCCAACAAATGGGATTATTTTGCTGAAACTAAATCTTTACTACTATTGGTGCCATTCGCAATCGAATCGTTAAGGAGAGCATTAATTGACGCTAAGAGTAGGGGTGTAAAACCGCGATTCATCACCGAAATTACAAAAGATAACATCCTTTACTGCAAAGAAGCAATGAAAATTGTCGAGCTCAGACATTTAGACGGAGTAAAAGGAAATTTTGCAGTAAGTGACACAGAGTATATCGCCACTACTGCTGCTGATACCGTAATGGGGGTTGAATCCGATTCAATGTCAATACCATATGCCATTTACAGCAATGTCAAGGACGATGTACTACAGCAGAATTATGTGTTTGAAATCCTATGGAATAGAGCAATTCCAGCTGAAATAAGAATTAGAGAGATTGAAGAGGGCATTATTTTAGGGATTACCCAAGTTATTCAAGTTCCTTCAAGAATACAAGAATTGTTCATTAATCTAGTAAACTCAGCCAGAGAAGAAGTATTTTTAGTACTTCCTACAATTAATGCCTTTTATCGTGAAGAGCGTCTAGGAATAATAGAATTGCTAAAAGAAGCAGCTCTGGATCGTAATATCAGGATCAGGATTCTGACTCCAACTAATGATGATATTGAGAAAAAAGTAAGTACCATGGTAGTATTAAAACAACAGCAGAAACTAGACATCAGACCCATAGAGACGACGACCACAGCGGTTACGACTGTCACTATAGTGGTCGTTGATAGAAAACAATCCTTAGCAATAGAGAAAATTGATGATTCAAAAGATAACTTCTTAGAGGCGACAGGATCGGCAACTTATTCTAATAGCGAACCAACCGTCTTGTCTTACCTCTCGATCTTTGAGAGTTTGTGGCGACAAACCGAATTATACATGCGTGTTAAAGAGGCAAATACTCAGCTTGAGTACGCGAATGAACAATTAATCGCAACTGAGAAAGCAAAAGAAGAATTCATTTCTATGATAAGTCACGAATTGAAAACTCCCCTAGTCCCCCTTAAAGGCTATGCTCAAATGCTTCTTAGACCCAAGTTTATGGGAGGAGCTGAGGTAAACGAACGCCAAAGAATTGCAATAGAGGCAATGAGTAGAAATATAGAAAAACTACAAGCACTTGTAGATGATGTAATGGATGTCTATAAACTTGATATGGGAAAGTTAAAGTTTTCTATGACTGATACAGATATTACAAAGTTGGTGGATGAAACAATTTCTGAGCTAACAACTTTTACTGTTCAGAAGCAAATAGATCTTAGCGCTGACTTAAGAATTAATGGAACAGTTTTTTGTGATCCAAATAGAATCGAGCAGGTCCTAGCCAATTTAATTAAGAACTCAATAGACTTTGTTCCTGATAACGGTGACGGTAAGATAATCGTGAGGGTGCAGAAAGAAAATGGTGATAATGATTCCAACATGATTATTTTCACGGTAGAGGATAATGGCATTGGGATTAACCCAGAGAAAGCAGACAAACTTTTCCAGAAGTTTTACCAAATTGATACTGGGCCTACTAGAAAGCATGCCGGTACCGGACTTGGCTTGGTAATATGTAGAGGCATAATTCATGCCCACGGTGGAAAGATTTGGGTTGATAAGAACTACGGAACTGGCGCAGCAATAAAATTTACACTACCTCAGCTAGGAAAGCAAGCGGAGATGGCGGGGATATAGGCGTAATATGAGAGTCTTGTTGATAGACGATAACAAGGATGTTGCTGAGATGGTTCGTTTATGCCTTGAAAGCCAAGAGAACATAACATGTAGCGTGGTAGGTGATGGAAAGGCGGGATTACGTGCGATAAGAGAAGATACGTTTGATGTCATATTATTGGATCTAGCAATGCCAGAATTCAGTGGATTTGACATTTTCAGAGCATTAAAAAAAGAAGACATACTGAGGTCCAAAAATGTTCTAATATTTACCGCCTCCTCCGTGACTGACGATGAGGTACGAGAAATGCTATCTTCTGGAGCAAAGGGAGTGCTCAGAAAACCACTCTCAATCGATGATCTGATAGCAGCTGTAGAAGGGTTCCGCCAAAATGGAAACTAAGGTCATTTATTTGAATAATATTTACCGCGCTTTATTATACCTTCAATTTTGCAGAAATAAGTTGTGTAGTTCTTGACTGCACGTCTTACCCCTAACAGTACAGCGAAACCTACAAAAACTGGAACTACAACGAAAGTAATTCGCGGGACTTCGAAAGTAGTAGACACAGAGGTAGACTTTTTCTCCAAAGCAAGGAACAACGCTGATACTTATATGAACTACACGCGACCCCCTTTAGCAGTTGGACTTGAACCCATAAAGAAAGCCTTTCACGATGCTAAGGCTAGAGGAGTGCATTTGAGGTATCTCACTGAGATTACTAAAGATAATTTAATTTATTGTAAAGAACTAATGCAAATAGTCCACGATCTGCGCCATCTGGACGGTATTAAAGGCAATTTTATGATAAGCGAAAGTGAATATGTTGCTCCTTTAATTTTGTTTGAACATAGAAAAGTAGCTCCTCAAGCAGTCTATAGTAACATCAAGGAAGTTGTAGAACAACAACAGTATGTATTTGACAATTTCTGGAATATGGCAATACCTGCAGAGGAAAGGATCAAAGAGATCGAGGAACGTAGAACAATTCGCTACGAAACCAAGGTATTTAGAGATCAAGATGAGATCGCTAATAAAATAAAGTATTTGCTTGAAACCTCAGGTGAATTATTAGTTTGTTCAAGTTTTGGTGGCCTACAATTAGGCTACCATAGTTTCCTGGATTCAGGTAAGGACGTATTGGCTAAATCTAGAAGAGGGGAGCATAAAGGCATTAGGTTGGTCACTAAAGCGATAGACCGCGACAGCATAGAACTACTGAAAATTCTATTGGATATGGGAATTCAAATTAGGGAAATCAAGAATATGCCACCAATGAATTTTTCTGTTACAGAGAAAGAGGTTCATACTACGATAGATGAAATGAAAGATGGAAAGATGGCCCAAAGTGTCTTGGTAAGTAACGAGCCCGTCTATGTTAATCACTTTCGCTCTATCTTTGAAGAATTATGGAAAGATGGGATTGACGCAAAAACTAGAATAGCTAGTATTGAGGAAGGTGCTGATCTAGGAGAAGTCGAGGTGGTTCCAACTTCCTCGAGAGCCGGCGAAATCTATCTGGAGCTCGTAAGAAATGCTCAGAAGGAAGTTATGATAATGTTTCCTACGCCTAATGCCTTTCTTCGCCAGCATACGATCGGAGTAGTATCGCTAGCAAAAGAAGCAGCTCAACGGCGGAATGTAAAGATCAGAATATTGATGCCTAAGCATGAATCAACAGAAGAATTGGTGAGAAATCTGACAGGAACAGCAGAAGAGCAAGAAGAAGGATATCATCCTTCGCGTCATATTAATAATATTGATATTAGGTATATCGAACAAGCCATATTAGATACTCACGCTACAATCTTAGTTGTTGACAAAAAGACTTCACTAGTTATGGAAATAAGAGATGACTCAAAAACGACTTTCGAAGAAGCAATAGGACTGTCTACATATTCTAATAGTAAAGCTGGTGTTTTGTCTTACCTTTCTTTATTAGGAAATTTGTGGCTACAAACTGAGCTATATCAACAGATAAAAGAATCAAGCATTAGACTAGAAGTAGCTAATGAGAAATTAAAAGTACATGATAAAATGCAGCAGGAGTTTATCGATATAGCAGCTCATGAGTTACGCACGCCCATACAACCTATTCTTGGTTTATCACAAATCATACGACATAAATTAAAAGATACTGACTGTGTCGAGCCTTTGGATATTATAATCAGGAATGCACTTAGATTACAACGTCTGACTGAAGACATACTGGACGTACAAAAAATTGAAAGCCAAACCATGCAACTAAACAAGGAGAGATTTGAATTAAGTGAATGGATATCGAATCTAGTTGCAGACTATAGAAATGACCTAGGAAAAGAGGAGGAGAAGAAAGCTATCAAGCTAATTACCGAACTTAATATTTCAGCGCCCATTGTTGTAGACGCGGATAGAAACAGACTTGCCCAAGTTATTCATAATCTTCTAAACAACTCTGTCAGGTACACTAAAGAGGGAACCATAGCTGTTATAACAAAAGAAAAAGACCAGCAAGTCATTGTTAGCGTGAAAGATACTGGTAAGGGTATAGCCCTCGATATCTTACCAAGGTTGTTTTCAAAATTTGTAACAAAGTCTTATCAGGGAACAGGATTGGGATTGTATATTTCCAGAGGGATTATAGAAGCTCACGGTGGGAAAATATGGGCTGAAAATAATGACGATGGTAAAGGTGCAACATTCACGTTCAGCCTGCCAACAAAGTAAATATAGGGCTTTCTCATGGAAAGAAGGGCTTTCTCATCCCAACTTAGACGTTTAAGTAAGTTCTATTTTGGATATAAGATAGTATTCTATACCATAGAGCAGTAAAAGCAACAAAGTAGCCTTAGTAGCGGGTATTGCGGTAACTTTTTGTTATCTAGTACTCCCTGAATAAACAAACTCGCTGACTAATCAGGCGGGATTCCTATACCCTTATCTTTTATCATGTCTATTACTAGAGCGGCTGTCCAAGAGAAAGATTTGCCTCCCAGTCCTTCACCCGTGAAAGGATGATAATACTCTCTAAATCCATGATTTGTAACTAGTTCAATTATTCCCTTCTTGATATTATCTGCAACCTCTTTGTATCCATATTTCAATAGGCCTAGCCATATCATCCAATTTGTATTGACCCAACAAGGACCTCTCCAGTAAGTTAATGGTTTAAAATAGGACTCTTCCAAGTCGGTGCTTGGTAGAACATGTGTATGACATTTCCCTTCTCCACCACACCAGTGGGCATGCGTTATCCACTTGACAAAAGTGTCAATTTCATCCTTAGGTATTAATCCGCTATATACGGGAACAAGAGACGATATCGTACTTTTTCTTATCCANTCCTTGCTAACAAGGTCATAATTGAGGAATAAAGCCTCCTCTGTTGTTCCCAATCTTTGTCCCGAGGGAAGAAAATACTTGTAAAAGTTTTTTTTAGTTCTCGACATCCACTCTTTTATTTGATCTGTGTCTCCCTCTCCTAGAATGTTGGCGATCTTCATCATATACTTATTAGCGACATAGAGTATACTGCTAAATACCATAGATTTTATTTTAAATGGGAAAATCTCGTACATCTTTTGTTCGTCATAGTTGTATTGCTTCATTAGTTCAATCATGTATATGAATTTGTTATACATCTCATCGCTTGGAATTGTTTCTTTTGCTCCGCCTACGGCAATAACATCTAGTCTCTCAAACTTGAGTAAATGCTGTATCCTGATATTTGACAATGCTTCATCCCAAAGAGGGGAGTCGTCAAGGCCTGATTCCCATGGATGTAGTATTGTTACAAGGCCGGACTTTTCTGGATCTCGGTCAGTCATAAGGTATTTGTGAAAACTCTTTAATTTAGGATAAATTCTGTCTAGAAAATTTTCGGCTTGCGTCTTGTCTTCA
>AF_2010_repII_A100DRAFT_1000102_pt1 | contig 13359 bp, 8 predicted proteins | sample AmaForreplIIA100_FD_9198 | JGI IMG/M metagenome (IMG submission 9198) | reverse complement strand
ATCAATGTCAAGGGAGGGCACCGCTTCCGCATATCCCCGGTATTTGGCATCGTCAAGAGCTTTCTTGAAGGTAAATCCCTCTTCCATCTTGCTTAGGATGTAATTTGTCGTACCGTTAAGAATTCCTCTAAAGGAGATTATACTGTCTCCTTTCAAGCATCGCTTTGCGAATTCCAATATTGGTGTGCCGCCTCCGACAGATCCGCTGAAACGAAGTTTAACATTGTTATAGTTTGCAAGCTCGATTAGTGAAGGGAATGCTAACGCCAAAGGTCCTTTGTTCACAGTGACTATATGTTTTCCCGATTTCATTCCCGCTATAATATGGGAAATGCCTGGCTCCCCACTGTCAAGATTGGTGGGGGTTAGTTCCAGCAGGATTTCGGCATCGACTTTCTCAATCACGCGGAGGGTATCCAATTCGCGGTTTTTCTGATCATAGGTGCCAACCGTTCCTGATAACTTCTTTGCGGTGAGTAATCGATGAAGATCAAGTCCTGTTGCCGAGACTGCGTAACCTCCGCTATCTATGCAGGCGACAATCCGGGGATTAACGCCATATAGTCCGTAAAGATCTTGAGAACGAGACAGCAGTAATTTCGCGAAGCTCTGACCAACAATTCCAAACCCTATTACTATCAGCCGCATTTAAGGGGAATGCCAGAGTGGGTTTAATATGTTTAAGAAGTTTTGAACATTGACAATTCGTGTTCCGTTACCGCCGTTTGGAGAAATAAAGGAATGATAAAGAAATTTTGATGTGACATGAAATCTTGTTGTTCTGGCACTAGTATGCTTCGGCGTGAGCAGGGGATACTATTGATGATTCGATATGGAACTCTATGCCATAATGGACGTTGTGTTTAATCGCCACGATTTTTCACTATCGCCCAAGGTATCCTTCGATGAGTGCATTTGTATGCTTTAACTAAGCAAACACGCTGCGATGAACCTACTTATTCAGGTTACGTATATGGAAAATGATTTATTCACATTTAAAATACATGAAGAGAGGATACGTGTCCATGATTGCTTGATCTATTCATCCCATTGGTTCTTGCCATTGTAGGTTTGGGCGCAGGCATTCTTGGTTCTTTGATTGGAGTAGGAGGGGGATTATTGATGACACCGGCATTAACCTTTTTGGGATTAAATCCTGGGCAAATATCTAGTACAAGTCTTTTCGCAGTAACTTTCGCAAGCGCGTCCTCAACCATTAGCTATTCAAAGCAAAAAAAAATATGCTATGATCTTGCTTTGAAGACAGCGATAGTTGCCATTCCAGGAGCTATTTCTGGAGCTTTTATATCGAGTTTTATAGAACTAGAGTCTTTCAAATTATACTTTGGGATTCTTTTGATTCTTACCGTAATATACCTGTCCACCAGCAACTACCTCGTAAGAGAAAAAAGAAATGAAGGGACCAAGAACGACACACGATTTGCGCTCTCCCGTCTACTATTCTACTCAGGAGTCTTCGGGGCAGGGATAATCTCGAGCATGTTTGGGATAGGCGGCGGAATAATCTTTGTACCTCTGCTGGTCTTAGTAATCGGTATGACGATTGCTGCAGCCAGTCCAACGTCACAGCTTGCTCTGTTCATAACTTCGTTTACTGGAACGATTACCCACGCAATTCTAGGACATCCAGACTATTTTCATGCCGGCTCTTTAGCCGTGGGTGCCTTCTTCGGCGGACAAATCGGCGCAAGAATTTCAGATAAAGTGGGGGAAAGTGTTTTGCGTAAGCTATTTTCCGGTTCACTCATGGCCGTCGCCGCAAAACTGATTTATGATTTCTTAGGTCAACATTGAAAATCCTTTCAAAAAAGACACAGTTGCGAGCCGATTCTCGATAGTTGCTATTCTATGATGCAGGTGTCCCAGAGTTTTTGGTTTACTCTAACTTTCGGTCTACTTTAAACGGTTGGTTGTCTCACTGACATCGTAAGAGTCAGTTCGGCCCCGAGTCTCCCAAATGAGAATTGATGAATCATTCCCCGGGTAGGACTTGGTCTTTCTAGCTACCTTGTCCAATTCCGACTTACGTGACACGTGATACGCAGTCTGAACATGTTCTGGTACGGCATCGATAGTTATTTCCTGATCGCAGATATTACAACGAACTACAATGGTCAATCGTTTAGCTTCTTACACCAGAAAACCTAATATGTGATCCCATAAAAATATGATATTCTCCAGAGCAGCATTAAGTTATACTCAAAAATTCATGTTTTGTCCAACAATTTTTTTGAATATTGTTCAAAATTTGTCCTACTAAAATGCTAACAAAGTATCGCGAAACAGACAAATTCTATAGACGAACGGAGTGTGTGTGACTTTCCATACTAACGAAAACATTCAAAAGCTACCAACTATCATGTAAAAGACGGCTTCGGCTGATTAGGTGTATTTGGTGATGACGGCAGCAAAGAAGGAATTGAAACGGAGAGAAAACGAGGAGCGATTGTCAAATGCAATACTGACACTGGACACAATATCAAAGAACAACAATATTCAGAGAAACGTTCGGAATATGATAAAAGAAGTATACTTTGCTCTAAAAGACGAGAAGGGCGGAACGTTACCTGTCCGAGCGGCGAATGCCATAAGTTTGCTAGATAGTGTCACTCAAAGTCCGCAAATGCAATCGCATATTAGGACAATGCTATGGCAAGTTGTCTCTACTCTCGAGAGTATAAGAGAATAGATCGTTTTAGCTAGCTACATCCGAATTTTTTACAGGCTTTAGTGGCGGCGGAAGTTTCTCAAGTTTGTGGTTCGGGTTAGCAAGGTAATGTCGTGAGGCTCCTTCACCGCTAAGCACCAGGTTACAGTTAACGCATCTATATCTTATAGCCAATTCATGAATCTAACTTAATAAATCGTTGAACATGGCTAAAAAGGCTATCTATGTCCCCACGATCGATTCAGAGCTATCTTAATTTGAGGATTTCTCGATTGTCAGGAACATTCGAACGGATTTTCAATTTATGATATATTACACTCGCAACATTTTCGGATTTTGACTTTTCCCCATGATTCACTAGAACTCGTCGTGGTTTTACCCTAGACACAAAATTTAATATCTGATTAAAATCACTATGGCCGCTAAATCCATCGATCTTGAGAGTTTCGCATTTCACAGGAACTACCTTGAGTTTGCCAGCTTTATCTAACATACTCACTTCTGACATAGCGCCGTCGATCACTCTTCTTCCAAGCGTCCCATTGATTTGGTAGGAGACAAAGATGATCTTATTCCTTGAATAAGGTGCAATTTCCTTGAAGTATTCTACTGAGGGACCGCCTTCTAGCATCCCCGAAGTCGCCATCACGATCGCAGGGTTTACGTCATTAAAAACCTCGTCTCTCCTGCTTGCTCCGTTTACTATCGTGAAATAATCAGATTCGAACGGATTGATACCCTGGGAAACAGATCTTCTCACATCGTAGCCTAGGTAATGGGCGTATGACATGTGTATGGCACTAGCCTCAGAGATCATACCCTCAATATATATCGGAGCCTCGATCAGGCGACCTTCACGCATCTCTTTGTCGATCACGAGCATTATCTCTTGTGCCCTACCGACTGCGGGAACGGGTATCAGGACTTTTCCTCCTTCCCTCAACGTCTTATTAATGCTCTGGGTAAATGTACCGTACACAGCTGCCTGATCTGGCATTACATCGGAGCTGCTGCCATACGTACTTTCTGTTATCAAAGTTTCAACTCTCGGATAGATAGACATCGCACTATCTAGTAGCTGAGTCTTCGCATATTTGTAATCCCCGGAATAAAGTATGTTATGTGCGCCGGAAATATTAAGATGGACCGTTGCGCTGCCCATTATATGGCCCGCATTGTTCAATGTTATTGTAATATCTGGAGATATGTCTGTAGGCTTGCCGTATGGAAGAGTGATGCAATGTTTGATCACCTCATTAACGTCCCTGGTCTCATAATTTAGGAAAGTCCCATTGCTTTTTGAAATTTTTATAGAATCCGTTTGAAGGAGTGTCATGAGCGGCAACGTCGGCTCAGTGCAGTAAACAGGACCATCGTAACCGTACTTGAACAGGGCGGGTAAAAATCCCTGGTGATCAATGTGTGCGTGACTAATAATAACCGCGTCGATATCGCTCAGGTTAAAATTGTACCAATCGAGACGCGGATAGGCATCCAACCCGGCACTCGCACCTGGATTAATGCCACAATCCAATATAACCTTGCTTTCTGGGGTCACGACAATAAAACAGGACCTGCCGACCTGCTTGACCCCGCCCAAACAAAACAACATAACTTCTTTGCCTATTGACCGTGACGGAAAATGGCCGCCTTGAAAATCTCGTTCTGCGCTAGCCCTTCGCTGGACACATTCATGATTCCGATTAAGGTCTGAGGTACCCTTGCCCAACTCTGTGAGTGGCGTTCTGAAAATCATATTACCTAGCTCCTGTAAAAAAATCGTTCTTTCCTTGGTCGAGCTCTTTAGTGTAGAATGGATAGTATTCAAAGTTGTAGACGGAATATGCGGCGAAAGTCTAGTGTGCGGTATCCATCCCGTGGATTGGGCAATTTCCAAAGCAATGTCTGGAGTTACGATTTCAGGCTTGCTAACTTCGACAACAACTTCGCCTATAGCATCATCGCAGAAAACAGCAGAAACCAGGACATCCTTAGGTAGTAATTTGACAACGTTCTTTCTAGTTTCGTCCTCTTCCATTCTAATAGAAGGGTCTGTGCGTATGACAAATCTTTTTTTTAATGCCTTGGAAAGAGATGATAAGTAGTAAGTCAGTTCGGTGAGGGAAAATTTAACGTTTTTTGTATACAGAGCTATATTTGGCCCTTCGAATTTTGCCGATGTAACTTGAGACTCTTGAGGGATGGACTGTAGGATCAACCTTGCAAGCTCGCCTTCATTATATCTAGTCAACTTTGTGCCGACAGAATTTTCTCCGACTTTGTCCCGCACGAGAGTCAGGCTCTGCCCCGGATCTCCGGGTTTTCTAAACCTATCGTTGTTCCTATTCCGGACCCCGTAGTTGTTGTCAGCATCGCTACTAATGTTCGTGGTAGTTTCCGTCTCTTTCTTTTGAGTGCGTTCACTCTTTTTATTGGCTTCCTCTATGGGAGGTTTGTTTAACTCTTTACTTTCTATCACTTTATATTCCAGCTCTTTAGGTATTCGCTGCAGAACCGCAACGACAGACCCGCGTCTCAAAGGGCCACGATGGAATGGACATCAGACCACTGATAAACCGTTTGTTATTACATCGAACCATTAATATATTTTTAGAGCTTTATCTTTCCATGCTTGTTTTATACAATCGTTTTGTTGTCATGTCACGGATTAGTTAGATTCTTTAGGAATTAGTAGAATTCCGTTATAGCCATGACTCGCAGACGTCTAGTTCCATCGATCCGCTCCTCGTAAAACGATATCAACTTATCCAATATGCGCCTGAAGACGAAACCGTATCTTTAGGTACTTTACCATCGAGCCTGGTGACAAGAATATCTGGGACTCATGATGACTCTCCCTTTGGTCGCACTTGGTTACTTTGCTATCCTTGGCAAGATAGGACTATTTCAGCGTAGTTCAAAAATAATCGAGAGCATACTGGAAGGAGTGAGTATTCTATAATGATGTGTAATCCGATTTGGCTTTGGGTGCCTGTTGTGTTGTACCAAATTAGGCGTAGGGTATATTATCTTTCCCGCGCTTGGAAATGTACCTAAAATCTACAATATCGCATAGGTGAAAGCATGAGTTGCAGACTGACGATGAAATACAGAAGCATCAGCCTGCAATGGTTTTTCTGAGCTACTTGAGAACCGATGATATCTATACACTATTAAGAGGTACTACAGTTTTTGCATGTCTTTTCTTAGTCTAAATTGTATGAATATAATTTACCATTTCTTGATTAGCTAGACTTAATATCCTCAAACTGATTGAGCGTATTACCCATCACCGAAAAAGGCGATAAAATATTGAACAACGACAATATTACACCCATCTTTTTCAATTATTGTTGAAGACAGAATTATTCGTATCTGACCGAGAATACAAGCCGTGCCAGCTGCGACTAACCTTCCATCGGTTTTTAATATTCTATGCTTACAAGCTGCGCATACAAACTATGTTTAGCAAGTTATTGGTTGTTATTCAGTCGCAAGTAGATCAATTTTGAGGTATTTTGAATTGATATTAACGTTGCAGACGCATAAGCGTTGTTTTTCTTGATTTAGTACATTATTATATCTTTATTGGGCGTGGTATTCCCTGAAGTATAATTGTTGGAAGAAGCTGAGAGCCTGGGTTTTGAAATCGACTATGACTCAAAAAGGAAAATTGCTGAACCACCCCTGAATTTATTGTTTAATCCGTCTCTTGTAGGTAAGAACGATGTTTGGGCTATAGACATAACCAAGCTTCTTGAAATGTTACTGGCCATAATTCATGTTTCTGGAAATAAGGACCTTCGATTATGCGGCATAGCTGCGATATCCTCGTCGATAATATACCGTCTCAAAGTAGAGAGTATTTTCAGGCTTCAGAAAGTATCTATGCAGAAAAAGGCTCTAGTAGAATCTGGGAATCACGATCCCATCGTAGAACTAGGTGCGATGGAGCTTCCTTTCAGATTCGAACCTACATATCCTGTATCCTTGGAAGATCTTCTCAAAGTTCTCGAGAATATGATGATTGAGCTTTCAAACCCATATTCTAGAAGGAAAGGCATTACAGTCGAACCTGTACAATTGTCTGGTTTTGATCAGTACACGCAGAAGCTTGAACAAATAATAGGAAACTATGAGGATAGGATCTTCCACATCGTTAAAAGGGACCGAGAAGTGACGTTTGGAATCCTAACTCGCAGAATGGATTCCCTGGAGGTTGTGAGGTACTTCATTGCAATACTTTATCTTGCGACTAAAGGAAAAATAATTCTTGAGCAGACTGAAGATTCTGAAGACATAAGAATAGCAACAAAGTGAATTCCACCAGAAGTATTAAATCAATCTCAGTAAAGAGTATTTGGCTTTGAGGAATTCTCTACCTGATGACGAAATTATTGCAAGGATCGAGGCTGCATTATATTCGGCGGGTCGACCGTTGCAGCTTGATGAATTGCTCAAAGCCTCGGGTATCAACTCAAGATCAAAGATAAGGGCAATTCTAGAAGGACTCATTGTCAAAGCGAAATCCTCATTCTTAGCCATAGAGATAGCCGAATTGGAAAATGAAACTTTTGTGCTTCAGCTAAAACCTGGATACACACCTCTAGTGAGGAAATTTGCCCAGCGTCCTTTAATTCCAGGAGCGGCCCTGAAGACTTTGTCGTATATTGCGTATGAGCAGCCGGTAGCCTCTAAACGCCTTTCACAGGTAAGAGGTAGTCAGGTTTATTCTCACCTCAAAACACTTAGGCAGATGAAATTCGTAGAGCACGAAAACCTGGGAAGGCTAAAGATTTATCGAACCACAAGCAAGTTTCAAAGTTATTTTGGCGTAACCGACATTGAATCTTTGAAGACTGCACTGCCGATGACAGGCAATCCCGGAAGAAAAAAAAAGAATAATGAAAGTAGTGACCCGAATGCTGCATCAGCTCCGTCTTCTAGCCAACAAGAAGTAAAATCTTAATAATAGAGAATAGTAGCTCAATTGAGATGAGGAAGTCATTAGAGAATTTAAATACGCGTAAACCGTCGGGTGGTCGCCGAGTATCCATGAGAGCCAGGCGGAAATTTGAAATTGACAGGTACCCAACCGAAGCGGTTCTTGGTAGCACAATCACAGTCACGAGAAGGACTAGAGGGAATAACATAAAAACATCTCTCAAAAGTGCAAATAGGGTGAACATATGGGATCCGAAATCGAAAAAGATGTCTAGGGTGACGATAACACGTGTATCGAAAAATCCTTCAAACAAAGATTACGAGAGGAGAGGTGTAATAAGCAAAGGCGCTTTGGTTGAAACAGAAATAGGTCTCGCAAGAGTTCTTTCCCGACCAGGTCAAGAAGGGAGCGTTAATGCGATCCTGGTAGAGAGCTAGTTTTAATCTCTAGTAGTCGGAAGGAGGTCCTATAGAATATAATCGGAATCAACTACCTTGCCGCAAAACCGCATGTGATGTGATTTATTTTCCTAATAGAATGATTATTCGTTAGATGAAATGATTTTAGCAGTGAACAAAGGCTAGTTCAGTCTAATCCTCATATAGAGCAGACGTATCTCAAACTAGATTAAGCTCGACCAAATTTAGTACATATCCTGAGTGTTTCGAACTTGAGCAGCCTCTTAGGATCATAGGCCAAATTTCCGATGATTTGGAATAATTGCAGATTAGGTAAAACAAAAGCTGATATCTAATTATTGAATAGATAAAATTCGAACAGTCATGGTTTGTCTGAGGCCACTGTATCCACATCCTGCCTTGCTGCTTGAACAGGAAGTGAAGGGAATAAAAAGAAAATATCTGGTAGTGGCTGATCTTCACATAGGATTTGAAGCTCAGATGAAATTACAGGGAGTTGTTTTTGACTCGAAGCACACTGTCAACACGATGCTTGAAGATTTACTAGTCCTTGTCAAGGAGCATAAAATAGATGCCGTAATCTTACTTGGCGACGTAAAAAGTACGGTCCGATTCATAAGTAAACAAGAATGGAACGAAGTCCCTAGCTTCTTCAGAGTGTTATCTGCGTCTACTAATGTCTACCTAGTACCGGGAAATCACGATGGCAATCTTGGTCTATTGGTTCCCCCAAGCATCAACATTATGAGCACCAAGGGTATGGTATTGAATGGGACGTTGCTTTTACATGGCCACACGATGCCATCCTCTGTTAGGGGTTCAATAAGTAGAGTCATTATGGGCCATATCCATCCCGTATTCTCGAGGACTGACAGTGCTCTCAATGGGCAGCGAATATGGCTTTACCTTAAAGTCAGAAAAAGATTAATGTTTACCGGAGGTGAGGGGCTAGTCGACATAATAATCATGCCTTCGTTTAATAAGAAGATTCATGCCATGCTTCATAAAAAATACGGTAAACCAATCTCTCCAATCGTTAGCCGGGCGCTTGAGTTATGTGCTATAGAAGAGGCGATGGTTGCAACGATGGATGGGTCCTTGTTTGTAGTGGATAGACGCCTTGTTGCAAGCATATTATCGTGAATCTCAGTCCAACAGAGCAGCATTTAATATTAATTCCTTCTCCAAAAGGCGTATGTTCAGTTCTTACCATAGCCTCCCATGTAACTTAAAGTTGGTGTATTTGTCCTCAGCCACTCTAAGGTGTTGACGAAGGAATTGGCGGCCTCTAGTGTAGTAAGAACAGGCACGCCCATCTCGACTGCTTTTCTCCTGATTTGATACTCGTCATACAACATTCCGACATACTTCTCTATTGTAGAGGTCGATGGGACATTCACTATGAAATTAATTTTTCGTTCAAACAACAAGTCTGAAATATTGGGCTTTCTGTACGGCTCGCTAATTTTGTACACTTCCTGAATGTTCTTGAAGCCGTTGTTTACCATAAATTCAGCAGTATGCTCTGTCGCCATTATGTTATATCCCATGGATGATATGAGTGAGATTAGTGGTAGCAACTTTTCCTTATTTTTCTGGCCCCCTATTGTAACTAATGCAGAACCAGACAAAGGAAGGGCATAGCCTGCCGCTACGTATGCCTTTGATAAAGCATCGTAAAAGCTTTCGCCGAAACATGCTACCTCTCCAGTTGACTGCATTTCCACGCCAAGTACTATATCGGCTCCCTCAAGTTGTACAAAAGAAAACTGCGGCACCTTGATTCCGAAACCCGAGCTCCTTAACCAGATATCTTTGGTGTTTGTCGGTAGGTCGATGCCCAGCATCGCCTTGGTAGCAAGGTTTATTAAATTTACACCTACGAATTTCGACACAAATGGCATCGATCTCGAGGCCCGTATGTTCGCTTCTATCACCAAAACTTCATCGTCCTTGATTACGTATTGAATGTTAAAAGGACCCTTCACGTTCAAAGCATTGCCGATTCGAGTCGAATAATCTAGTAAAGTCTCTATGGTTTTTCTGTTAAGTCTCCAAGGTGGTATACACATAAGAGCATCACCTGAATGAATCCCAGCATTATCGATGTGCTCCACTATCGAGCCAATGATTACTTCGTTATTCCCCCCGACAGCATCAACTTCGACTTCGGAAGCGTCCTGCAGGAATTTACTGATGACGATTGGGTGCTCTGGACTAACCTTAACGGCGTCTGTCAGGAATTGTTCTAATTGTGACTCATCCCATCCTATCTTCATAGCAACCCCACTCAGAACGTAAGAGGGCCTCACCAAAACAGGATATCCCACAGTTTTTGCAAACGCTTTAGCTTCTTTGACGCTAGAAAATTTTTCCCAAGGAGGCTGCATTATTTTTAGTGATTCTAATAATTTCCCAAATTTCTCTCTATCCTCTGCGCGGTCGACGTCCTTACTGCCAGTCCCAAATATATTCACACCATATTCAGCCAGTTTCGGGGCTAGGTTATTTGCAGTCTGTCCGCCTACACATGTAACTATTCCGGCCGGGTTCTCCTTCTCAAAAATGTCTAATATTCTCTCAAAGGTCAATTCTTCAAAGTAAAGTCTATCAGAAATGTCATAGTCTGTGGAAACTGTTTCAGGATTGCAATTGATTACAGAAACCTCTCGGATCCCGTTCTCCTTGAGACCCCATACGGTATTTACTGTTGCCCAATCAAATTCTACGCTGCTGCCGATCCGGTAAGGCCCAGCTCCGAGTACAATAATGCTCGCCTTGTCTTTTACATCCGAGGTGATATCGTCGTACTGCCCTCCATATGTCAAATATAGATAGTTCGTTTTCGCGGGCCACTCGGCAGCCAGCGTATCGATCTGCTTTACTACTGGGGTAATTCCAAACCTTTGTCTCAAACGTCTTACCTGGAGTTCATCCATTCGAAGGCATCTTCCGATTTGTTTGTCTGAAAAACCGATTCTCTTTGCTTCCTTGACAATATCTTCATTAAATTGAGAAAAGCGGAGCTTGTCCTCGATATCTATTATGTTTTTGATTCGAGTCAAAAACCAAGTATCTATTGCTGACAGGATGCTTATTTTTTGTAAGCTGATTCCTGCCCGTATAGCTTTGACTATGTCAAAAATAATTTCGTCGCTTGGATAAAGCAACGACTGTTCTAACCTTTCCGTATTTTGTGTGCTTGCCTCCAGCCTACATGTTTCGCTAGCTTGTTCTTGTTCTTGTTCTTGTCGTGGGACACATGAGATATTGGTTTCGCCCTCGATTGTTGAAACATATTTTCCAATCGAAATTCCTGTGAGATTACCTTCGCCTGGGTCTTCATCCACATTAGCTACTAGGCCATCTTTGCCTATTTCGCACATACGAATCGCTTTTTGAATCGCTTCTTCAAAGTTTCGTCCTATCGCCATCACTTCTCCCACGGATTTCATTGAGCTTCCGAGCCTCCGTTTCACTAGCTCAAACTTACGAAAATCCCATCTTGGTAGTTTAAGGACCACGTAGTCTAGTGATGGCTCAAAACAAGCAGTGGTTGCCCTGGTAATGCTGTTCACCAACTCGGGCAGAGTATATCCCAATGAGATTTTTGTGGCCATATATGCAAGGGGGTATCCTGTCGCTTTACTGGCAAGAGCAGATGATCTTGAAAGTCTCGCATTAATCTCTATCGCGCAATACTGTGAAGAAGACGGCTCAAGGCCGAACTGTATATTGCATTCTCCGATAATTCCGCAGCGAGCCGTCGCTCGCTGCGCTGCAGCGCGCAATATATGGTATTCAACATTATTCAACGTCTGGGACGGAGCAACGACGATATTATCTCCGGTGTGGACCCGCATCCCGAGGACATTTTCCATATTGCAGACTATTACGTTGTTACCCTTACTATCTCGCATCACTTCGTATTCGATTTGTTTCCAGTCACCAACATACTTCTCGATCAGAACTTGCCCAACCATGCTGAACGAAATCCCACGCTGAACTATTTCATGAAGTTCGTACTCGTTGAAGGCGACACCCCCTCCCCGGCCCCCAAGCGTATACGCTACTCGAATAATCACTGGATAACCAATTTCTGTTGCAACCTTAGAAGCATTTTCTAAAGAATAGGCAGCGGTGCTAGGTAGAACAGGTACGTCACTGTTGATCATCGCTTGTTTGAATAGACGCCTGTCCTCGGTTATCTCTATCCCTTTTATTTGAGTGCCCAGGACCTTAATCCCGTACTTTTCTAGGATTCCTTGTTTGTGAATTGTGACCCCACAATTGAGTGCGGTCTGCCCACCGAAGCCTAACAAAATAGAGTCTGGCCGCTCAGATTCAATCACTTTTTCAACGTAGCGCGGCGTGATCGGTAATAGGTATACTCTGTTTGCAAACCTACTATCAGTCTGAATTGTCGCGATATTGGGATTAATTAAAATACTATCGATGTAGTCTTCCCTCAGAGCCTTAAGGCATTGTGAACCAGAGTAGTCAAAATGACGGTCAGGTTAGCTGACTCTCGCCCGCTTCCCCGATCTTGATTGCCCCGCTCCCTAGAACAAGAACCTTTCTCACTGTTTCATGTTTTGGCAAAATTCCTCCTCTTCCTTAGACTGCTTTTTTATTCCGCGAATAGGTAACTTTCCTCTTGAACCGTTATCATCATTATCTTTGTTATCCTCAGCGTTTTGACAAATAATCTCTGATAGTGATTTCCCATAGAAGTCCTCAATCAATTCTTTAAATCTATCAAAAACAAAAATGCAGTCATATGGTCCGGGTGATGCTTCTGGATGAAATTGCACCGCAATTATCGGCTTCGACTCGTGCTCAAATCCTTCTACCGTATGATCATCCACACTAGAAAACCATACTTTGAAACCAGTTCCATCCAAACTTTCAGGATCTATTCCATAGCCATGATTCTGACTCGTTATATAGGTACGATTCGTTCGCAAATCGATGCAGGGCTTATTCTGTCCTCTATGCCCGAATTTTAATTTGTAAGTATCCCCTCCTCCTGCTAATGCTAGGATTTGGTTCCCAAGACAAATTCCCAGCGTAGGCACAGACTTATTAATCAATTCTGCCGCTGTCTTGATCGAAGTTGTACACACTTTAGGATCCCCCGGACCATTGCTGATTACTACCCCGTTTGGTTTGTACGACATGACCTCCTCGAATGATGTATCCCACGGAAGACATACGACCCTGAATCCTAATCTTAGAATATTACGTATGATGCTTTTTTTTGTGCCGACATCCAACAGTACTATGGTAGCACCGCATTTGTCACC
>AF_2010_repII_A100DRAFT_1000101_pt1 | contig 13411 bp, 11 predicted proteins | sample AmaForreplIIA100_FD_9198 | JGI IMG/M metagenome (IMG submission 9198) | reverse complement strand
ATTTTTTATTCTCATCTAAATCTTTTTACTGGAATACTTTATCAACATCCCTAACCCCACTGATGGGTTCTTTACATTCAGGTAAGGAGTGTGTGTCAGAACAAATTCTTAATCATATATACATTGTTCAATTTATATATGAGTATTACTAAACACACACATGTGGTACTAAACACACATATGTTTCTGTGACATACTGTGGTTAGTCCATAATATCCTAGGCTGAAAAGACAAGTGATCATCTTGGGTCCCTCTAAAGCTCTTGAGATATCCAATGAACCTCTCTACACTACTTTTGACTTTCCTATAGAGCTAACTCAAGGTGGATATAAAAGATTAGGGAACAAATGATGGTGCCCAAAAATAAAATACTTAACCGATACTTTTATAGAAGATTCTACTTGTCATATAATGAAATTGGAATCTATTTGTTAATCAAATAGTCGTATATTGGACATCCTGCAATTTCTCTATAAGCTCCTGATATAGCGTAATTGCATAGCCTTGATCTTTCAAAATGCGTATCATTTCCAATTGATCCTTTATTGCACTGTGCGGGTCACGAGGGTGAGGAGCAATCCTGATCATTTTCCTTCTGTGTTTGTCATCTAATAGTTGGAAGCGTCTTTCCTCTGTAGCGATCCTTACAATATTCAGGTCCGGATGTCCAGTCAAATCCCAACTTAAAACCTTTGGAACCGTTATTTTCCTATATGGCTTGTGTGAAAGTAGATAGAATTCTTCCTGCTTTTCTCCTAAACTAAATCCTAACTTCTCCAGTACCTCAATAGAACTTTTACTTAAATTCCATTGTGGTGGAATAAATACACTGGTCTTTATTCCGACCTGTTCGAATATCTGCAAGGCAGCTCTTAATTCTTCCTCTGTAACAGCCTTTGGTTTTGTATGAAAATCGTCCATCTGTCCGTTATTGTCTTCATGATATAAACCATGTAGCACTATTTCACATCGTTTGTATGACTTGAGCTTATCCACAAACTCAGGAAATCTTGGGAGATCCTCAGTATGATGATAAAATGGAATAAGCCCAACATTGAAATTTATATCCAAATTTTCAAATGCATCTGTATATTCGAATATCCTTTTTGAAAATGCAGGCGCAGCATCATGAAGCGTCACAACTGCCAAGTTGTTTTCTATTGACTGACTAGTCATTAATTACTCCCCTTATTTTGGCTTTCTCGCAATGTCTGATTCATCAATCTATTACATTTAAGAATTTCTGTTCTCATTTGAATTCAACAATGATGAATCCAACAGACTAAATACTCTGATTAACGGTGGTATACCGTGGAAGATAGAATAACACCATTTGTACCTATTCCTCTTTTATCAAATCTAAGAGAAGCAAATTACTTTCTGTCTGATATTCAGCAATCTCCAAAATTGCTTAGTCAAATACTCCTTCATATCTGCTAGTCCAGAACCTAGAACTAGCAGAACAGCAGGAAAGGCCTTTTCCTACTTCAGGATAAGTTAGTTGAGCATTAGTCTTTACTCCAGTAAATTATATTATGATATTCCTAAACGCTCTGTTCACTTAGCAAATATAAAATGCCGCTACAATTAGGACTGAGAATGGATTTAGAATCATGAGAATGGATTGAGAAATAATGGATTAGATCGAGAATATTGAGACTGGGATTGAGAATGGATTTAGAATCATGAGAATGGATTGAGAAATAATGGATTAGATCGAGAATAGTGAGACTGGGATTGAGAAATAAAGAGATTGGATTGAGATAGTAATATGCGATTGAGTATTCGCTGTAGGCCATTTTACTTACCAGTCATATAGTATGCAGATGGGATAAAAAAGTCAAAGCTTTCAAATACCTAGTAGTTATGTCTTTATGGTTCAGCGTGTTCTTCGTTCTCCAAAAATAGTAGGAGATAATCAAGATTGAAATTGAGAGATTGGACAAGACAATGTAAGTAAAGCTATTAAACATAATCCCAAATATACCGTCTAACTTTTTGTTCTATGCAAGACGGGACGCAAGTAATCTGACACTTGTATTTGCTTTATGGTTAAATTAGACAAAGGTAAGTTATTACGGCTTCGTTTCACTTTGATGCTTACTGCAATCGATGTGAACAGATGTCATGTATATCAAATTAGCTAGCCACCATGACTTGTTGAGTGGCATAAAATATTGATCATAAGATTGCATAATAACGCTACAAACTACAAATTAGCATTAAGGGTGCAACAGCAAAGAATGCAAAAGTGTCAGCTTAGCCGGTTTCATATGTTGAGCGTGATATCGTTCAGCTCTTAATTGTTTATTTGATAGGCTATATTCATTTGCTTGGTTGGCTGTTATTACCTAGTTTAAGTATGATATTTGTGTATTAATAAATCGATGACCACGATATTAGTAACAGGAGCGACAGGAACTGTTGGCAGCGAATTAATCAAGCAGCTTACATCAGCATCATTGCTTCCACATTCTTCAGGTATTAAAGTCAGGGGAGCTATTCATTCACAAAATAGAGTTGAGGAATTTAGGCAAAATAATAGAAATGTAGAGATTGCTATTATGGATCTTAGTAAACCACAGACCGTAGCTGAGGCATTGAAGAGAGTTGATAAGCTTTTCTGGCTGACAGTACCTAGACCTAACGTAACAGAAGAAAATTCTTCTGTCTTGATAAGAGAAGCAACAAGAAATGATGTCAAACATATAGTAAAGTTGTCTGTTTTAGAGTTGGTTGGATCGATCGGAAGATGGCATAGACATGAAGAAAAAATCATAGAGGAATCTGGGATACCGTATACCTACTTGCGAGCGGGCGCATTTATGCAGAACTTTATAACTTTCTTCGGTCAGACAATTAAAAACCAAAATGCATTTTACCTCCCTGCAGGAAACGGAAAGGTTAGTTTTGTAGATGTTAGAGATATTGCAGCCGTAGCTGTGAAGATATTTACTGAAAATAGAATTCGGCATGAAAATATTGCATTTGGTATAACCGGCCAGGAGGCCTTATCGTACAGTCAAGCAGCAGAAATCCTTTCGAAAGAAACCGATAAGAAAATATCTTATATTGACATACCCCAAGAGGAAGCTATCAAATCAATGAAAGGGTTGGGTATGGAGGACTGGCTTATTGCTGATTTGATAGAGTTCTGTAATATCATTAAAGCAGGCAATGCGTCCCAAACGACTGATACAGTTGAACGGTTTTTAGGGAGAAAAGCAACATCCTTTGAGAAGTTCGTCAAAGATCATATTAGTTCTTTCAGCTGACTCAATATTCTTACATTGCATAATTTTAGCTGCTTAGTAGTCTTGTAATCAATTCTCCATCTAGCATCTAATTCAGTCTACATCCAGAGTTTCTAAAATAGATGTATTGGTCCAAACAATTAATTCACAATTCAAGAAGTAGCGGATCTGATGGCTTCGTAAGAATTATGATTTGTATCATCCTTTTTTTCTATCTATCACCACGACCACATAAAAATTGTATAGATAAAAAACTGTTAATGTTCATTATTACAAATTAAATGACTTGTATGAGAGCTTTATGGTACTGAGATTTTCAATACGTCCTGACAATTTTTCATCTGCCTTTGTGGAGCTCATAAACCAAGCTTCTTAGCGGTCCTCTCATCTTTAGTTATTTCTTCTTTTTCTGTGAGTGATTTGAGCATTGTTACATCACGTTTAAAGAACATGTCTAAAATCCAGTCTGCCGAAACTCTAATTTTCTTTTGAAGTGAAGGAAGGTGCACCAAATAATAACTGCGCCATATCAACCAAGCTAAAAGACCTTGCACTTCCATACCCAGTAAGCTACCTATACCAGTTCGTTTTCCTATGCTAGCCATCATTCCTCTCGTCTTATAATTAAATATTTTTTTATCTGCTGGTCTACCTTCGATTGTTGTAATAATATTGTTTGCTACTATTACACCTTCTCTTATTGCATGTTGTGCTGTAGGCGGATAAGGATTGCCACTTTTAGAATCTATTATATATGCACAATCACCAAGAGCATATACTCCTTTATGACTCGGCAACTCCAAATATTTGTCCACAGTTATTTTGCCGCTTTTTTCATCATGTTCGCACGATAAGTCAGTTAGTAAAGAAGAAGGCGCCACACCACCAGACCAGATTATCGTCTTTGTAGGTATCATAGTACCATCTTTTAAACTGACAGCATTTGGGGTAGCTCCCGTAACACGTTGATTAAGGATTACTTCAATTCCACTTTTCTGCAATCTTTCGAATGCAAATTCGGCTAACTCTTTGCTCATTTCAGGTAAAAGTCGACTACCTGATTGAACTATTACAACCCTAATATTGTTCCTATCTATAGTATGATAATATTCTTTTACAGAGTCTCTAATAAAATCATTGATTTCTTACATCGGTCTGGAAATGATGTTGGAGCTTTTTTAATACGGTTACTCCTCCAAAGCCGCCTCCCAAAATAACTATTCTTTTTCTATTTGTTATCTGAGATGTACTGTCAGAGCCATAACTGTGAACAAATAACAAATGATTTTGTAGAATATCAATTCTTGAAAATGATATATCGCAGCTAGGACATCTATACCTGGCACCGAATTTTATTGATAAAAGAGAAGAAAATAGGCCTAATGTAATTCCAAACAAGAGATTAATCAATACCGAATAGAGAATTGAAGATACTTGAAAGTTTGAAAAAGTTACATAATTGTTATTACTATTACTAGCGTTATTACTAATATAATGGTTATTTTTTGTATAATCATTGTCATTAAATAGCACATGTCTAAATTCTGGATTTAAGACGAAGTGTTGAACTGGAATAGAAAAGATGAAATAAACGAGTGTCCCCACAAATAGGCCGTACCTCAGACCATTTGATGGTTTGCTTATGTTCAAAATGTTAGTTTTGTAAAGGAATATGCCAGATATTATCCCAATTGTGATTCCTACTACTATATGAATGGTCATTCCAGCAAAGATAACAGAAGATATAGGCGAATTAACCCCAACAATGTGTCCAAAAACTATCCAAGAGCATACCCCTGAGACTTTCCAGTAGAAAAGAAAGTTAACGGGACTGCCATAACCATAGCTCCTATTATACCCCCTGCAATAATGAAGAATACCTCCCTCTTGAATGAAAAATCTATCCTAATTTCTTGGGGTTTTATTTTATAAACTAGGCCAGTAATTTGGGTTATTGAAGCTTGGTTAAGCCCATAGAAAATATCATTGCTGTATTTGACCGATAATCCAATGACAATTGCACTCTATGTCAAGTCTAGCCCATGAGACTTACTATAAGCAGTATCCTTAACCATTAGGAAGAAAGGCCTTAAACCCTCCCACTCTCTCTAAGTATCCTCTGTGTTTTTAGGCCCAAGTCTTTGCCTCAAGATCAGTATGGTTTGCAGAAACTTATGTGAAGAACTGAATCCCAAGATTACTCTAGGTGATGTTTTTACTGCACCTCGGAAACTTCTGCCCTTGTTGTGGAATGGCGTTAAGAAGTTCGCCAATTAGTAGAAAGCAAAAAGAAAAACTAAGAATGAACCAGTCAAATATCTATCCCCAAGGTTCAACAAATTGGAATCTAGCACCTGTGGCTTTCATGGACCCCTAAAGTACTTGTAAATTCTTTTATCAGTGGAACCTTATTTGCTTAGATATGATAAGAGAGGGATAGGTGCCAACAATACTATTCTAAGCAGCAATGTATGGGGAAATACTACGATCAATGATCTAATTCAAGACAGTAACAAAGCCCTGAATGTTCTTGTACAACGGCCAGAGGTAGACCCTAAGAGAATAAGTTTAATTGGTCATAGTGAAGGTACAGTTATTGCTCCAAGACTAGCAATTGATAATTCTATTAAAGTAAAGAACATTATTCTTATGGGCACAGTAGCTCAGAATTTTCGAATGCTAATTAATCATATATACAACAAAAGACAAACCTTAACTATATCTATTATTATTTGGTGTATGGTTACATGAAAGGGAATTGAAGCCACAAAAACATTTATTCTTAATAGTTACGGCGACTAATATCCTATTTTTATTATTATTACACCAATTTATCCCAAATTTGCTTTTTCATGGAGCTTTTGCTGCATCACCTGCTTTTGATCAACTTTATCTAACTGATGCACAATTGGGCAAAACTGATTGGGTTCAAACTTACGGTAATGACAGCACTCATTTGAGGTCTGACTATACAAACATACTGGCAGTAGATTATGTTAGTAATGGGAAAACTCTAAATGCTACACTTTGGTTAAAATCAAATTTGGAAAATGCTTCTACATATAGTCAACCATTCAAGAAGATTAGATATGGCATGCTTATTGCAATTGAGTCCTTGCCTACAACTTCAGGATATAATGGAGCCAATTACAACTTTTATATAGAGGCAATTAATGGAAAATGGAGTGAATATCTTTACCAGTTATCAGCAACAGGTTCTTCTGCTCTTGTAGTGTCTAAGAAAAACTTTACAGAATCCTATGGTGGTACTACGATAGGGCCAGGATATGTTAAGCTACGATTAGATCTAAATTCTATAGACAATCCTAGCGCATACGGCTTATCATTTTATACCGCAGAATCCTTCAAATCAAATGAAGTTAGAGATTTTACAAACTGGGTCGCCATTCCTCCCCCTCCTATCGACATATTAACACACCCCAGGGATATAGTAATACGACAAGGAGAAACGCACCTAATTCCGGCTGAGATCAATACGCCGGGTCTTATCGAAAATGTTACTAGTATAACTTTCGATAAGAGCACAGATTTTAGTTCTAGCGGCTTACATGTATCGACCGAAAGAATTCAACCTCCATTATTTAAAGTAGAGGTTTCTCCACAAACGACGGTGGGAGTATACACGATATTTATGGAAGCTTCAATGTTAATATCAATAACATCTCCGACAGGGCCCACTACTAATACTACTCATGGCACTGATATTGTCGACAAAGTAAATGGAGTTGTAGATCCAGAATTTCAGGTATCCCAAAAATATCCAACGATTGGCTATATAAATAGTCCGGCAAATATAACAATAGATGTAATACCATCATTAACTTTTCATGAACAATTGGCGGCCTTTTGGGGTACGTACGGCGACTTTATATCGATTCTCTGTGCCGGGGCAGTGGGATCATTTTCATCATTTTTCATAGATTATGTGAAAACCAAAAGGAAAAACAAAATAATGGGTCAATCGAAAAACTAAAGCTAAACTTCGATCCTGGCCCTGGACCATTCTTTGGGAGGGGCAGACCAAGGACATACTACAGAATTACAAAGAGGGAGATTAGGTTAGGTTAGATTAGGGACATGGTCCGTGATGGCTAATAGACACACATACACATGGTCCGTGAAACTGCAGGCAGTATGGATATAGTGAATTCTATCTCAAGCCCTGATTGATTTTTTGACTCACAGGTCTGAAGATTCATTAAAGAGCTCGGGATTCATATTCCTAGATTGTTAAGAGTACCGCCCTTCTTATTCCATGCAGAAATATCACTGTGATCTAACTCTATAGCTTTGTCAAGGAGATACTCCGAACCACTATCCTCGAATATTTCCGGAGTATCTTCGATAGGAGTTTCATGGCACAAGAGTGCTCAAAATGTTCAGGACATCCTGGAGCATTGGTGAAGTTTGACTTTGATTTAAATCAACGATTCCACCGCAACCGGTAAGCGGAGCTAGCAATCCCAGTGCGCTTTTCGTTGTATCTGCGCTGATTCCGTACTTCTGAGCTATAACCCCTTGTCTCAATCCAGAGGCTTACTTGACTCTTACATTTCCGATGAATTGTCCTCGAAGCTTGTCTCGCTCTTTTCACCAAAGCAGGCTTACCTTCCTAAAAAATTCTGAGTCACCAACTCTTCTTCTGAGTATCCGGAAACTAACCTTTCCATAGCTTTTGCCATCGGATCAAAGAGTAGATGGAGTTTATTCATCGCTCCTTTTGTAGGAACGATAATCGTACCACGACGATCCTTCGGATTGTGCTGGCGCTCATATTTTTAGATTTAGACTTTTCATATTTTTAGATAATAAAGTGCTGTATATAAGTCACTATTATATAGTAACTTATCGTGATATAAGACGCTTACGACAATAACATGTGATATATCTTATTAGTCTTTAAGTCCATAACAATACAAGTAGTTGAAAGATCAGCAAAGAAACTTTCAAAGAGAAAAAGATATTCAAACTCGCGAAATTAGGATAGATTTTTCATTCAAAAGAGAAGTATTCTTTATTGTTGCTGGGGCGCTTATGGGCGGTCTAGTGATGGCATTTCCTCTGACCTTCCTCTCTGTGGGCAGCGGATCAGGATACTATCTTACATGGATAGTATTCGGACATATTGTTGGTATTTATTCACCTATCAGCGCTAATATTACTGCAGGATTTCTGATTCACTTCCTAACTGCTACTTGCATAGGGATTATCGCTGGAGTATTTCTGTATAAAACAAATATTCTTAATATCAGCAAGCCTTCAAACGGTTTGCGATACGGCTTACTTGTAGGAGTTATTGTTTATTTTGTTTTTGCTATTCCAGTTGAACAATTTGTGCTAAATCAAGGATTCAGGCAAGCTTCATTAGAGGGACAATCCCAAACCCTCAGCAGCAAAAACGCCGCAATTCCTCCTCGACAAGGAGAATATAGGATCCCTCATCAGCTAGCAGCAAATAGTAGATATGAATCGGTTGGTAGTAATGGAAACGGAATTTTTTCGCCTCTTTATAGTTTTCAGGTCAGGTCTGCAATTACAACACTTGTTATACATCTATTGTTTGGAATTACACTAGGCCTATTTTCATCACTCCTATCAATGAAATTTGGAGCCAGATATCGATGTCCACGAGGCTGTGATATATCGTTCTCAAGGATTGACACTTTACAGAACCATCTGGAGCTTATTCATGGAGATAATCCATCACAGCAGAGAAAAAGGATCATCATATTAGGAGGAGGTTTTGGAGGAGTATCCGTCCTCAAGAAATTACAAGATAATTTCCAAACTGATGTCAGTGTGGACATCACGATGGTAAGTAAAGAGAATTACATGCTTTTTACACCAATGCTTCATGAAGTTGCATCTGGAATGTTAGAAACAAGACATATTGTGACGCCTGTCAGAACCTTCTGTAAGAGATCGAGATTTTATGCTGCTACTGTAGAGTCAATCGATCTACAAAGTAGAAAGATCTTGATTAGATCTTCCTCAGGATCCACGATGCCGCAAGAGAGTAATGATTCTAGAGATACGGGAATAAATTTCAAGTCTTTGGATTATGATTATCTTGTCATTGCGTTAGGCAGCGACACGAAATTCTTTGGAATGTCTGATGTACAGAAGCATGCATTGACAATGAAGAATTTAAATGATGCAATAATTCTGAGAAATCACATTATATATTTACTTGAACAAGCAGATCAACTACCAATATCAAGCAGAACTCCAGACAACATTGTTAGAACAAAAGAATTACAAAGTAAACTTTTAACGATTGTAGTAGTAGGAGGTGGATTTGCAGGGGTTGAGACTGCAGGTGAAATCAATGATTTTATCCGGGATTCGGCAAGAGAATATTATCATAACATAGATTCTCGAAATATTCGAGTTGTAATAGTTCAATCGGGTAAGAGACTCTTACCTGAAATGAGTGAGAAACTGGCAGAGTTTGCTTTACACAAACTTAGGAATAGCGATGTCGAAGTTGTCATTGGTAACAGAGTGATAGGTGCTACAGAAGATAGAGTCAAGCTAAATGATGGGACCGAGATACCTACAAGAACAATAATTTGGTCAGGTGGTGTATCCCCCACTTCACTTATAACCTCTCTAACATGTGAACACGATATTAAGAGCGGTAGAATAGCCGTAGATAAGTATCTGCAGTTACCAGAGTACAAAGGTGTTTATGCACTTGGAGATTGCGCTTTTATTACGGATCCCAATACAGGTACTTCGTATCCACCCACAGCACAACATGCCATAAGAGAAGGTTCAACAGTTGCTAAGAATATCATTGCAGATATCGAGGATAAGTCAAATCAAAAAGAAGGATTCAATTACAAAACTAAAGGCATGATGGCTACGGTAGGAAAGAGAAGTGGAGTAGGTAATTTATTTGGTATACAGGTTCAAGGATTTTCTGCTTGGTGGATATGGCGCAACTATTATCTTGTAAATCTTCCAACAATACATAAAAAGATCAGGGTGTCAGCTGATTGGATAATAGACATATTCTTTAAACGAGATGTAACTATGCTCGAAGCGCTTGCAGAAAAACAAGAAAAGGAAAAGGAAAATGTCGGAAGTACAAAAACTGTGGGACATTAGGCTCTTTCGTTTCGTTTTTTGTTTTGTGGCATTACGCAACACATAATATCCTAGGTTGGCCTACTACTCCTGATCTATCTCCCATATCTCGTTTAATACCCAATTAATGTTTCTATTATTGGCCATAAACGATCAGCTCTCTCCATTGTTTGATTCATCTTAATTCTTGTTTGCGCGATTTTATCTTGAATTCTTTCCTCCAGAATTGATAATTCATCCATAGGATGAAGATTGATCCGACAGTTTCGATATAACCTTTGTAGTACCGCAGGAAGATGGAGAGTGAGCAACAATTACATAAATTTGTCCTGCTTTCCAGAATTTTGTTTGGTAAGATAATTGTAAGTTTATAGCTAGGGAAAGTGTAGTACTGGTATGGCCAATGCAAACAAAACCGATAAAACACAGAAGGTAGGAATCACATCACACGGCAGTTTTGTCGTGTATATTAACTTGGGAACTCGACATAGATCACCATTAAACTGATCCATTAATAATAATACCTGTGAGACAGTATTACTAATTTATAATGATAGGTTATAGAGAGTATTACTACCACAGTCTCTTTATGCTTGTTGGCTAGGCCAACTGTGAATACTTAGTGAGAAAAAGCACTTTGTAGTCTAAAAATGCTTTTCATAACAAGATACGATCCTTAGTAAACACAGTTTGAGAATAGTAATATTTAGCAAGTGTGGGTATAACAAACAGGTATGAATGGCTAAGCTGATAGGTCCTCACTTTTGCAACTGACTGAATGACAATATCTTGCGAACAGACCAAAAGAAATATGCAGTATGGCAGTTGACTGCTTCTTTCTCAACCACCAGTTCCAGCCGTCGGTGTTGTTGTTGATGTCGAATTTGAGCCTGTGGGCTTCGGCAAAACCACTTTGTTCTGTAGTTAGTCAAGGAGGCTGTGGTGAAATCTGGCTCTGGTTTGCTAACGACTGATAGTGTGTTACGTTATGCGGTACAGTTTTTGGGTGTGTTGATACTACGTTTATTCTTTATTGACATCTTCAAGCCTGCTAAAGTCTATCGCCATCGCATGTTGAGTGATCAAACTCAAAATAGTAATTCCAAGACCACTACCGACTATCACACCAATCATTGCAAATATTTTTTTCATAGGAGTAGACATGAGCTTTTTGACTAAATACTCTTGTTTGGTCAGTCTATGAAAAATTACAACATCAGTCTATCAGATAAAAGCAGCATTGATCATTAAGAGCTACTTGTTGGCTCCAACCAGTGTCAATCACACTCGACCGTGCACAATATTTAGAGTCCACATAATAAAGAATCTATAGTAAAGGCTGGACCCAGACAGTAAAGCCTTCTCCGCGTCTTGTTTTAGTTGGTTAAATGTTATATTTCCTGCAGTCTCATTCATATCGAGTCGCCCAGTTGGTTTTCTGCTATCAAGTTGTTAATGGCGGTACTTTTCCTGCCTTAGATACTGATTTTCTTTTCCGTGTCCTGACTCTATAAAATGTTTCAAGTAGCATCAGCGTTGGGATATGAAGCCCAATGCGATCCATGAAACGGATTCAATTAATTCCATGGATCTTCTTGTGCTTACGTAATAGAAAAATAATTTCGGAAACCGAAGTTGGAATTAGATAGTTTTGTGTTTGTCCTATGGGAAATGATCTTATCCCATGGGTGAACCTTTAATCTTCAAACTAACACAGTTAGCTGACTGGACAGATCAAAAAGTACTACTTTCTATTTTATTCGCTTTCCGTAATACATCTTAATTATTGACGAGGTAATCAAGATATTTCGTCATTTCCATGTTATATTATATTATTAACAGCGTGCTTGTCCTGTTGCACCTGAATTATTATTTATATCAAGTGATTGTGATAAATATTTTCAGTCTTTTACTAGGGTTTATCCATAAGCGAGTGCCTACTTGATTTATGAATAAATATTTGAACGAAAAAGGGGGCGTTCGGAAGTAAAAGGGGGTGAAAGGAATCAATGACATTAGAACTACTAAAACCAGATGTTAAGAGGAGTGGGAGAGAAACTAAATCTGACGATGTACTAGTAATTTGGGGTACCGTCTTATTAGCTGTTCTAGTATTTAGTATAGTTGGTATTGGTATTGGGTTAGGTTCGGGTGAGCCTTCTACATACTATCCTACAAAAAGTGCTATTTGCACATCTAAAGTACTTGAATTAGCACAAAAGGGAATGATTACGGACGTAGGAGGATTCAACGGCGCAATTTATGAGTGCACTCATATGCATGGTTTCAGTTCAATATATGGAGGCCTCTAATTAGCGAGTGATACTCCAAACCCGTCCCCCACCACGTGCTTGGACTAGAGGGTCATGGGGCCTTACCTGTCTAGCATCCAAGCCTTAAACATTTTTTTGGCTAAGGCTCTAGCTACTACTAAGACACACCGGCGTGCGGCATTTGTAGCTGGCTAACGTCTATCTTTTTATTCTCATAAACCATTACCATTATTATACTTGAATCATAAAGGATGCCCAAACTCTCCAAACTCTGCAGAGTCAGTAATCCTTTACATCAATCAAAAAGTACTACTCAAAGGTGATCTCCGCTAGCAACAAAAGCTCCTCCAAATCCCGCAGGAGTTCTTGGAAGATTATTTAACTAAGATAGGAAAGCAATCTCAATTTGGCTATAACTGGATTCTACGGGCTCAACGCTCAAAAGTGCCTAATGATGGCGGAATACTCGCATCAAGTGTTATCTCAATGCCTAATTCTACAAATATAGGACTCACACATGATTGTCATGCAAATCTACTAAGTAAGACAGAGTATGATATTGCAAAAGAGACAGTATTATTAATGCATTGAAGGATTTAGTAACTGATTTTTAAAAGATGCATATCCAATTGAGTCTTTCTGGTATATCCAAAAAAACTAGTCAGAATTCCAAGGCATGATAAATTGGGGAAGGATGATACCTTGTCCCTGTCATACTTGTTTTTCCGCAGTTTAATTCACGACCTGATAATGACGTAGGTTTAGGTCATG
>AF_2010_repII_A100DRAFT_1000100_pt1 | contig 13413 bp, 11 predicted proteins | sample AmaForreplIIA100_FD_9198 | JGI IMG/M metagenome (IMG submission 9198) | reverse complement strand
ATGCGATCCTCATTTGCACGAAGATTAGGTAGAGATCTTTTTGCCTCCTCTAAAGACGTGAAAGTGTGAATAATGATTTTTTTCCCCTGATTAATTAATGAATTTACCTCCCTCTGTGCTTCCATAAGGGTATCAATATCAAGGTTAGCAGTTGCTATAATTACTAGGTTGTCATAGTTGCCGTGTTCCACCTTTCTCACATCAAGAGTTTTTCCTTTTAACTTCTGAAGAGATCCGATGAAAGCGTGCTCTGCGGTGTGTGCCAGTTTGCTTTGCACTTTTGACAAGTACGATCAGTTGTAGTACAGCTTAAGTCTGGATTTATATTTCTAACGCCATTAACATATTGAGTATCACATGATTTAATATTTATAGGTAAGACCTGTCTGATAGGTCTGAGTATATTCATTCAGAAATCCTATAATCCGGTAGGTTTCCGCAATATTCGATCAAAATTAATATGCCAGAGATTCATGAGGAGACCTCTCTAATAATATGATTATAACCGAATCAAGTATAATTTAAATTATTAATATCTACTCTCAATCAAATTAGTGCGAGCCATGCTTTATTCAAAAGAGCCATCAAGGTGTGTAGCTCTTAAGGGCAACACTAAATATGAAAAGAGGCTGCTTGAGGATTGGAAGTTGGTTAAAACAAATGTATGGGAAATATGGAGCGACCCACACGATGTGCCCGACTGTGGTTTCTAGGTTGGACTTCTTACTTTTACTTCGCCAAATCGACATTGGGAAGGCGCAACAAGACGCAATGCACTTTTAAATCGTTGTGTGCAGCCGGGGCAGATTAATGAGTGCAGCCTGATAAACCTAATAAATGACATAATCATAAAGTGAGTCAGAGAACAAATACTTACATTGTGCACATTTTTTGTGCACATTTGACTTTTGTCTTTTTGTCGTTGAAACTGTATTCTTAACCTGTACTTTTAACCCTGTACTTACACTTATGACATAATCATTTAGGTGAAGTAACCAAGCATCTACACAGAATAATCCACAACAATGTTGTAGTTTAGAATATTTGGTCTTTTAAAAGCTGCTTCAAACTTCTCCATAGACTACGATGACAACTCCTATCCACAACTAGTAAACTAAAATAATTCGATGTCAAAATATATGTGTTGGTGTATGCCCACAGCAGTACAAATTAAACAACAGCTATTGGCTAATTGGATTCGCTTTCTTAATACGAATTCTGCCAAATTATCAATGGAATCACTTTCTGGTGCAACACCACCTGCTGTGTTCATTGGGTCTCATGGCTATCCGAGGGTAAGAGTTGGACCGATGTTACCCCCAATTCATGGAGACACTACTGTACTTGACAAGCCAGAGTTGTGGATTGGGAAAAGCATTGCTGAAATCGTCGATTATCGTAAGTCATTAGTAATGGGAATATCAAAAGTTAATATTTATGAAAAATCTGGCCGATACTTAGAATCCCTGCAGGAGCTAGCTTTGACTAGAAAATCTGTCGAAAGTGAAGCGATATTTGAAAAGAAACCAACACCTAATATCGATGAGCTTAAAAATTTTGCCCTAGATACTAGTTTAGCTCCATTTGGTCCGATGGCTCCTTTAAAATCTTTCAGAACATCCTCTTCATTTTCTGTTGACAGCAGAATAGAAAGGTCGTATTATGATAAAGATCTTTATGCGGTCGATGGGATTATCGACCTATACCAGCAGGGAGTAGAGGTCAGCAGGATCTCTCGTGTTGTAAGCTTAGGAATGCTAGGCCTTCAAAAAAATAGAAAGCTGGTCCCTACAAAATGGAGCATTTCTGCGACGGATGATATCATTTCTCATTGCTTGATTGAGGATATAGAAATATTCCCAACTATTGATATGTTCACCGTTTATAAATTTGACCACCTGGGAAACTATTACTGCATCATTCTAATTCCAGATGACGTTTGGAGTTTTGAAATGCAAGAAGCATGGTATGATAAGGGTGGGCAAGTAGGTATTGGGAGGGACTTTGAGAATGCCAATGGTTTGGATCACTATCCTACAATTGCAGGTGCTTATTTTGCAGGTAGGTTAGCTGTAACAGAACATCTCTTCAATATCGGACGCAAAGCCTCAGCGATGGTCCTAAGAGAAATTCATTCCGAGTATGTCCTCCCAGTTGGAGTATGGCAGGTCAGGGAAGGAATTAGGAGAGCCTTCAGCGAAAAAGCAAAACAGTTTTACGAATTTCAAAATGCTCTGTCGTTTGCATGCAGTACTCTCTCAATTTCTACTAACGAGTGGCTCAAGAATAGCAAGTTTTATGACAATATGAGGAATCAGAGCAGAATCACAAATTTTTAAGAGCAGTTGGAATATGGGGTTGTTTGAACCGAAAGTCTAGGGGGCTGTTTGAATGTTACAGATTCTTTTCTAAAGAAAAAAATGTTATGACATAAGAAGTTAGCGGTCTAACTACTGTGACATGAATTAATAGTGGATCCAATATTTGCACCTTTATGAATTACCGTGCAGGTGCGATAATTGCCAAATTTTAGTTTATGATCGAATAGCCCATTTAACAGAAGAATTAAAAGATCTCGTATAACACACTAACATCGGCTATTTTTTCCTGTGGCTGCATTTGACCCGTTGGTAGATTAAGTTAGAAGGGTAATGGAGTAATTGCAATTGGTGTTGGGTGTGATCCTAGAGACGTCGAATATTGCAAATCCTGCCCAAATCCCATAGTACATTTTTTACATTTTAACTTGATGAGTAACTTCAGGTGCAAATTAGGCATGAGTTAGGATATGTTTGGTATCACCATTAGTCCTGCGATTACTACGACTGCTCCTAATAGTAGTATTGGTGTCCTTTTCATATTCTAATTCTCAGTTCGAAAATATATATATGGGGCACGTGGTTGAGTAGCTGAGATTCTGAGTGACTCGCAGAAAAAACTATATCTAGCTACGTTTTTTGATCACGTTATAGTAGCATATTCATTTAACACGGTGTTTTTGAAATCGTGATCATCGAACTACTGTTAATCGAACTATAAAAAACATTTAGTTAAAACGAGAGCTTCCTAGAACGATTGGGTTGGTTACTGTTAATTTGTCTTAGCTTCCACGATACCTTCATGACTGGAATGTGCGCCTAGATCCAAATGCATTTTAGTCAATAATGTACTAGATAGTAGATGGTTAGAGTTACGGTCCGCACTTTATCACCTCCTGGATTCAATAAATGGTTATATCATGTGGAAATAACTGAGAGCGACGGCAGCGGCTCCAAGACTAAACACAAGGTAAGTATGGAAAAGGAATATTATGAAGAAATTTCAAATGGAATAATTGGTCCGGAGGATTTTGTTAAAAAATCGTTCGAATTTCTCTCAAAGAGAGAAGAAAAAGATTCCATCTTAAAAGAGTTTAACATCAATCAAATCAAAGAGTACTTTCCTGAATATGAGAATGAAATTAAAAAGTCAATTCATGGCTCAGATCATGTATAAATTATTTCATCAAAAAATTACCGCTTCACCTTTTTTTCGACTTAAGTTTGTTCCCCTACAATTCTGAAATAGAATCGAGTATATTAAGACATCTGCGACCTAAATCTGGAAGTCTTAATTCTATAATTGGGGGAGTCCTGAATCATGTCGTCCACTAATGTTGTCTATGCCAAAAAAAGAATTATAACTTAAAATATCAAGGCTAGCGCTGTTACATGTTACGTAAACATATCAATGCGGCCGTACTTACGGCTTATCCTATCTACCGTGTTGTTTACAGTCGGTGTAAGCAGCACTGAAATAAATAGTAAAATCATCCTCCCTCTTTTGTCAGGATCTAATCAGGACTTACCCTCGTATCAAAATTTTTATGAAAACCCTGTCGCTTAGGCTCACGGCAATGAATGAATTCAAATTTGATATCGTGCAATCATCTGGTAGTCAAAGTCGAATGACTAACTCGGATTTAGCAAACAAGGTTTATAACTCGCTAGTGATATTACTAGTGACACAAGATTGACATCGGATTGGATGAATAGAGTGGGCAGCGTGATTCCAAGAGGTTTTTCACGACACTATGTGCTGGTATCACTTAGAGAGGCTCCCATGTCAGGAAAGGAAATTATCGATAAGGCGATATTGCAAAGTAGCGGTGTTTGGAGGCCTTCACCTGGCTTGATATATCCTATGCTTGGAAGATTATTGGATGAAGGATTAATAGACCATATGGATGACGGTCGATATAAAATAACCTTAAAGGGAATAGAGATGATCAAGGATATCGAATCCGTTCAAAATGTGTTCCAGAGGCAATTTGAAGTTTTGCTCAGACTCGGGAACGTTGGAAGATTTATGGCCTTAGATCTGATAGATAGAATATCCAAAATTGGCACAGCAATAAGTTCCAACGCTGATAAGATGACAGAACAAGAGCGAAAAAGGTATAAGCAGTTCCTGAGTAACGAGCTGGAAAAGGTTAATCAGCGAGAGGAGAAGGAGGAAAAATGATAGTATTAGCCAGGGTCAGGGATTGCTAGCCTGCCAAGTTCTTGATATTGATTATTTTGTCAACTCCTCGTAATATTATTCAATTTCAAACTCCCTTTTATTGATTCCCACCAACAGAAATACTGGACTGAATTGATTGATAATCAATTTTTCAATGGCATCGTTTTCTTGGGCAATTAATTAAAACCAGAAAAGATGATGTATAATTTTTTGGTTTTTAATAGCGTTTACGGGTAGGCGTTTGGTTCTCACATTATGTGGATTAGTGCTGACCTCTTGAGATTCAACCCTAGACGCGTACAAATTATATTGCCGGGATTTAAGCTAAGTTGCTTCATGGTAAATCCAAATGCCAAATAGTGGATACGACGATCTCAATAAATCTATATAAAGACATTCATTTGTGACAAAATCTTCATAAAATTTTCTCTATTTCTGTCAGCATAAGGAGGTGATTCCAAATCTATCCAAGCTGTTAAATCGCCCATATCGAACGAATATAAATTACCACCAAAACTAGAGATGTGCATTAGTAAGTCATGAGATAGATTAAAACTTCCATGCTTGTCAGCCAGGAAGTGGAGATAACGAAATATGCTTTTCGTGAATAGATATATACCTACGGCTTCAGGATTTTCCAGCTTAATTTCTCCCTTTTCGATGAATTTTTTGACTTTAGCTGTCGTACCACTATGACCACTGTCACCAAGCGTCTCGTCTAATATTACTCGTCCTGTTTCTTCATTTCTTCGTCTTCTAACAGTGACGACTCCAGTAATATTTGACCCAATTGGAAGTGCAGCTAAAGTTTCATATTCAAATATCAAATCGTTGATCTTTAGGGCACACAGGTTATCAGCGAACCAAACTAGAAAATAATCATCAGTACTAACATTTCTTTCGATGGTAAGGAGCGCCCCACCAGTTCCATTCTTCTTATCTTCAACAAACCTAATGGGCTTGCCTACAATCTGTTCCTTTCCTTCAAAATAGTTTATTATTTGTTTACCGAGCCTATCAAATTCACAAATTACGATAATTTCACTGACTTGCGAAAACTTTGACAAGTATCTTACGATGTAATCGATAACTGGTCTACCGTCAAGCGGGATCATCGCTTTGGGTATATAATNTGTAAAGGGTCTGCCTCTAGTCCCATAACCCCCTGCCAACAATACTGCCCTCAAATCATCTCAAGTTTTATGAAAATGGCATGATTTAATAATTTATTGGAATTTTTCTCATTATAGGTATTCAATCTCAAAGGTCTGGGACATATCGGAAAGAGTCCCTCCAAAAAATGAGCTGTGAACTGTTGTCCGAGACGATTGCAAATTTTTGATGAAATTCAGAATATTGGCTTTGGTGGACTCGATTATACTATCAGGAATGGCTATGAGCCTCGGATAAACACAGACTTCCCCTTGAAATTGCAAAACTCTTATTGGTCTAAGCGATTGATGCCCTCTTTCGAAGTCGTTCTAGGGAACAAACTCTATGAGCACACTCCGCCCGAGAACTGTCCAGATGGATATATCAACCCACCTTCTTTATCCTGGAGTTTCAGATTGTGGTCAGCGGCTTTTTCTTAGTATAGTCATGTGTTCTGTGCTGCCTGAGGGACTACCCTCCTTAAGACCAATAATGGGTTCTTTACATTCTGGACACATTTGATAATAAACATATACATATTCTTTTCTACCATTACGACCAATAGCACTGAATTGCATATCTGGAAAGAAAGAAATATCACAGGTTGGGCACTTCATTAGTCATTTCAACTAGAGGTGGTCATATTAGTATTCCGCTAATTTTGCCGAACTATATCCCAATGGAGGCTTCAGAAGCAGTTCAATTTTTTACATTGATAACTTAACGCTCAAGCGTTGGCGGAACTCTAGCAAGATGAAATATGGTTTCTCATGCTGCTCAAGTCAAATATTAGTATGCCAATCTTGTTAAATATAAATGCAAGGATTGAAGCCAGACCTGATCCCGGCCGACAGCATCTTATTAGATTGCTATGAATATAATAACATAAGTGACGGGTGCGGATCTTCGTTCCACNTACATGATTACACTATATCGAGATATTGAATAAAAATAAAAAATAAAATAAAATCTAGTNCTGATTCCATACTTGCCTGACTTACATCAATACCATTTCAATAAATTATATCGCGAGCTAAAGACGAGGTCTGGGGGCTTAAGCTTTGAGTAGTGACTTTTTTTCCTCATCTAGTAAATCTTCTGCTTGTAAGAAAGTAATCATAATGCCTCACATCTATACTGGATTAGGCTTTATAGAATAGCGCAATTGATTTAAGTTGAACTCTAAGGCAGGGAGACTCCCGAAGCTTTCAATTGACGTAACACGTAAGTGATCTGGACTGGGGTTACTCTTCCTATAGTTGAATTTTTTGTATGATATAGCATTGCATTTATGATTGAGGCCATCATCTCTGTGTCATAAAACGCCGATGAGTCTTGCAGTAATTCTGCAATTTTGTTCACATCAGTACTACTAGTTATCTTTCCACTTGTGATTAGTCCTCCGAATTTCTGTACCGACTCGTATACTCAATTATATGCAATAAAAGCAATCTTCTCCACAGGGAGAACATCAGTTGATTCCATTGCTATCCATTATAGTATCGACCTATAGTTAAATAAATAATATCGCCATCTAATGTCCTATTTTTCGTTAGATTCATAACATACTGAGCGGGGATTTAAAAAAAGATCACCATGATATAGTATTAATTTCAAGCCTAAGGCCGGAACCTGGGTGATAATAGCTTAAATGATACCCCTAAATCCATGCAAGGTCCACATTCTATCTGCCATCGTGTATCTAGTTCAGGATTATCCTTTTCTTGGATGAAAAAACTTGACATTATTTCTCTGCACACGCAGATAATCAATATCTCTTTCATGTGATAAGCAACAGGGATACTTAGTCCACGAAAGGACAGCAAGGCATCTCAAAATGTTATCACTGGTGCCTTTTTGTCAGGACTAATTGATAATGAATTTTTCTAAATTTAACTAATTTATGTCGCTTGATAAATAAGCAGCTTCCATTTTTTACAAAAATATTTTTTACAACTGTTATGATAAAAATCCGAGGCAAAGTTAGATATTCAATCTATTCTCCGTCACTTCTACTCAATTAATCGTCATTTCGTTACCTAACGGGATCTCTATATTTCCAGTACTCTAGGTAGCCTAAGGGCGCCTACCTTTTTTTTATTTGTGAACTATCTTAATGAGAGAAACACGGAGTAACATTCCAAAATCAGAAATTTATATATCACAATTGTTATATGATTGGGAGTATTTTGCTTGCCTCTTGCGAATCGGAGATGATTAATTCCAATGCGACTTGATGGAAAGATAGCGGTCATAACTGGAGGTAACAGTGGGATAGGGTTTGCCACGGCTCAGCTTTTCGTCAAGGAAGGTGCATTCGTTTTTATCACGGGCAGGCGACAAACCGAACTTGATAAAGCGGTGAAGAAAATTGGGAAAAATGCAGTAGGTATTCAGGGTGACGTTACAATACTGGAGGATTTAGATAGGCTTTATGAAACGGTAAGGCAACAGCAGGGGTGCATTGATGTTCTTTTCGCTAACGCAGGAGTATGGGAATTCGCACCCATGGGAGAATTTACGGAAACACATTTTGATAAAACTTTTGGTGTCAATGTCAAAGGGCTGTTATTCAGCGTTCAAAAAGCCCTACCCTTGTTAAAAAATGGCGGTTCGATCATATTGAACTCCTCTATTGGGGGTTCGAAAGGTGTCGAGGGTTTGAGTGTTTATCATGCGACTAAGGCTGCAATACGATCCTTTGCACGTTCTTGGACGGTTGACTTGAAATCTCGCAAGATCCGTGTAAATGCAATCAGTCCTGGTCCAATAGACACGCCCGGTTTAGAACAAGCTCTACAGACTAAGCAAGATGCCGAGAGCTTGAGAAAGTCCTACTTAAACAACATACCACTTGGTAGATTTGGAAATCCTGACGAAGTTGCTAGGGCTGTCTCATTCCTCGCATCCGATCAGAGTAATTACATCACTGGTATCGAATTGTGCGTAGATGGAGGCATGGCACAAGTTTAAATTAGAATATCAACGTGATTGACATCTACCATAATTTAATCTGATTCCCCTCCTGGTCGTACATACATTACTACTGTTGCAAGTCTTTTTTGCGACTGAGTCTCGCCAATCTTGAAGGCCATAATCTGAAGTATAACTCTGATTTAACGACCCAATGATAGTCCTTAGAATCTGCAAGATATTGAGATACATGGCTCTACCATCATATATATTGAATATTCATGTATTATTGTTCAGGGTGTACCTTGAAAAAGTGTACTTTTTGCATAGGATCGAAAAAGGAGTGTTATGAAGATGATGGCTACAATTAGAACATTTTACAATAAGTATAGGAATATTCTCCAGTTAAACAAGAATCTAATAATATCTGGAACAGTGGCATTCTTTGTCAGTGCTGTGGTTGCAGAACTTTATAGTAAATACAATGATAATGACTTTTGGATATCAGTAATATCTATATTGACAGGATTTTCTATATCTATCCCTCTTTTTGTCTTTCTATTTCACTTGGATAATAAACATAAGTTTATAGACTCCATAACTGGGAAGACGGGTCATTCATTTCGAAACTTAAATATAAAAAGACTGACTACATTATATTCGATTTCTAAAATTGTGAATGCTATTGTACGGTTTATCATATTATATGAACTACTGAAATTAGCAGAGATGGATCCATTTGAAGCATCAATGTTGTCCTCATTATTCGCTTCAGGTTTATCTTATTTTGTAACGAATATAGCTTCAAAATCCATTAAGATAAACAGCTCAAAAGATGATAAATAATAGCAATAATAATAGTAATAATAAATCCAATGGCAGACTACAAACATCCAAAAATCCATTCGTAGTACTTTTGAAAGTTCTAAGAAATTACTGTCGTTAGCGTCTATCACTTGTAGTACCGTACTGGCCATTTGCTGTACTCTTTACTGCTAGTCCGCCATCAGCACCGCTACCAGAGTCAGCTGTAGGAGAGGTTGTGTTTAGAATTCTATTTATTAGCACAAGTATAGTTCAGCTGATTTTAAATTGTCTACTTAGTATTCTAGCTATATCGGGTATGATCTTATATTAACCCGACTTTCACTCCATAGTGTTTCTTATTAATCCTTGTAGTCGTAAAATCAGGAGCACTTCTAATCAGCCAGGAACAAGCCAAAAGAACACTTTATCTCTACATTTTTGCCTGCAAGATTCGTAGCTGACGCAGTTATGATAGCATTCTGAGTTTCATTCGTAATCTTTTGATTTATCATCTCTCTACCAACAAATTGGTTCGGGAGCCCTGGCTGGCCAATGTTTTTCATGGAGTTGCTGTTGCTTAAAACGTAGCCAATATTTGGGTTCTTGCCAAAATCATCAACTATAGTTGACGTTATTAAATCCTTTGAAGCATTTATAGAAGACATTTTGCCAGCAATGGGTATAATTTGTGCTAAAGGTGTCAACTTTAACGAATGTTGAAGGAATCGAATAAACACTTTTTGAATCGGTAGTGATTGTTATAGATGGATTGACTGGAGATGATGGTGGCCCACGATATCGGTTGGTAACAGTACATTCTATCGGGACTCTTTCTTTGGCAGTGCCTGAACAACCTGAAGAATAGCTTGTACTGTAATCTAGTATCCTATTAGCAGTGACTTCGTAACTACCTGGCCTTAGAAACCATCCTATCCATACTTGGTCATAAACTATATAAATGATGCCTTAGTGGGCTACAAACATTACCGTCTAACTAATTGATGTCATTTTGCACGATTATTCCTATCAAAAGTGCCTTCTTTATCAGGATACTGCTTCTAGGGAAATTATTAAAAATAATAGCAACTGAATCTCTGTAAGTCCGATAACCTGGGCAAAGTTTGATTCTTCTCTGCGTTTAGAAGACGCTCTTTTGGATATATGAGTATATAGTTATCCTGGGACAATCTATCTTACCAAAAAGTGTAAGATAACAATAGACCGCAAAGCTAAAAATAGTGTAAAGGAAACCAATGCAGGGCACAGCGATGATCATGCCTAATAAATTACTTCGCGTTCTTATACTATTGTCAGTAATTGTTGCAGGTGTATTCTCGTCTGGTATTTCTGAGAAAGTGATTGCTCAGTATACACCAAATAACAATAAAATTGTTATTCTAACCTTTGGCGATGGGTGGAAAAATCAGTTTACTGCAGCCAAGCCCATCTTGGATAAGTATGGTTTTAAGGCGAGCTTCTTCGTAACTTGTACGTTTGTGGGATTGCCTCCTAGAATGAATTGGCAGGACATAGTTTCTTTGTACCATGACGGCAATGATATTGGCTCAAAAACTATGACCTACAAAGACTTGACTAAACTGTCACCTAGTGGTCTGAATTATGAAATTGGTCAGTCCAAGCAATGTCTGCTTGATCATGGCGTTAATACTACACTTTTTGCGACCCCCAAAGGACTAGGCGTAGCTAATGCGACAGTAGTGAACGAAATTGCAAAGTACTATGACTTAGCCATTAATGGGTTCTCCAGTTTGATGTATCTCAAGTGTGATGGCTGGCCACATTATTCCAGCCAGACAGACTGTAGAACATTTTTTGATAATGGTACGCTAACGTATGCCAATCGGTACTCTATCAGAGAATGGAGTCATAATGCACTTGATTCAGCTGATAATCACAATAGTACTTCCATATTCAAAGCATTTGTTCAGGTGGTCAATAGCCAAGAGAAACTCAATAGTGGAGGAGAGATCAATGCTATTCCAATTGTTGCTTATCACAGTGTTCAAGACGCCAATCAACGAGGTAGTACAGGAGTAGCTTTGTTTTCGGAAGAGATGAAATATTTACATGATAACAATTTCAGAGTAATCCGTGTGTCAGATTTGGGATTCAACCAGACTACCAATAATCTTTATGTAAAAGGTTTATGATTTGTTCCATGTAGCATAGTTTTTAGTGGTCTATCTTTAGGGGATTGCAAAGATATTATTTAGCTAATGCTATTGAAATTCTGTTCAATCGAACCAGTTCGGCTGTTCCGTAGATTTAAAACTATTTCTGGCAGACTCTTATAAAAGTTGATTATGTAACATGGTAGTTAATGGCAGAATCCCCATCCCCAAATTTCAATAATACTACACTCAATCCCTATTGTTGTTGTGAAAAATTTTTGTCCAAATGTCATCCCAATCGTGTATTCACATAAAATCGATGAAAATTATTGGGGATCGATATTTTGTAAAGGATATTTTGCTGGAGTAAAGGATTCTTGAAGTGCAATTATCTCCTGGTTGTTGTCGTTGGATCCGTTGCAGCGTAGGAGTATTCTCTTTAAATCCTTATCCACAATCAAACCATTGATGAATTTATTCCGTTCTTCAGGAACTAATCCAGAATTGGAAGTTTCAATAGCATCGACCGCTTTAAGCTTCCAATAATCTTGTTGAGCCTTCCCAATCAAAGCATGCGCTTCATAAACTACTTTACCATATGTGGTTAGAAAATACCTTCCGTTTCTCCTAGCTAAAAGGCCTGCATTTATCATGGCAGAGATCCTTGAATAATACTGCTTCCTCGTCAGCTTTAATTTCCCTATAGGAATGACGTCATTGCTTTCAGCCAAAGCAATGATGTTGAATAGGGCAAGGGCCTTGTCGTCAGAGATAGCTCGGAGTACTTTGCAAATATCTAATGGTGCCATCTTCGGAAATTTCTCCATCAACTGTCTTCATGTTTGTATAAAATCATTAGGTCCCTTATTTGCTAAACTTATGCTCATTTATGACTAAAAATGGATACGATTGATATATTTTCCCTTAATATAACTAAGGTTTTCAAGCCATCTGTTGTGCAGAAGAAATAGCAAAATCATATTCTCCAAATTGCTAAATTAAGTGAAACCAATTAGAAAAACATAAATATTACCTAATGCATCACTTTTCGATCAATAGGTTATATTATTAAATCGCGGCAACGATCTCCTCAGTGCATGAGTGAACAATACGACGAGGGAGGAACGTCGAGATACACAAAAAGCATTTGTATTCCTTGTCGAGAGGGATCACACAGCGGATGTACTGGATCTCCTTGTGAATGTGCAGAATATGAGCATAAAATTGTGTAATATTAACAGCAGAATTGGTGGAGCGTAGGGAGTAATCAAATACTTCCATTCCCAGTGTTTCTTTCTTTATTGTCACACTACCTACCATGTCTCGATCCCTATGAGATCGCTTTAAAATACTATACCATCTTCCTGTTATGCGTACCTTAGAAAAGCTGATCCACGCCAGTGTATTCCAAGCGAAGTCGTTCTTACAAATACATCCACCGTAAGACGAGTGTTCATTTTAATTTTCCATGAAGTGCCCAAGGATGATTATCTCCTAAGATCTGACCTAAACCATCAATTAGTGCAATATAGCTTAGTCNCTATAATTTATTCCGTTGGTTTTCACGGGATTTGATATGTTAGTTAAAGCCGAACTGAAGTTGTTCCCATTCTGCTATATTTCTCCCATGTCATCGGAAATAGCATCCAAAGCAGAATTCTGGTAAGGTATGGTCTTCAATTAAATCTTCTTTTATGGTTAAAATACAAAAAATAGGGGATAAATCGCTGTGTTATGAGAAATCCATGACGCGTGTTACGTTCGTGGGTCGTCATAACTATGTGAAAAGTGGTCAACATAAACCTTTTTTTCTGCATTTTATACTTAATCTATAATGTTACCTAAAAAAAGTACAGGCAAGTTGCTAATTGTAGTAGGTTTCATATCGATTGTTTTAGGGATAATC
>AF_2010_repII_A100DRAFT_1000099_pt1 | contig 13420 bp, 19 predicted proteins | sample AmaForreplIIA100_FD_9198 | JGI IMG/M metagenome (IMG submission 9198) | reverse complement strand
AATTGTAGGTTTTTGGAAATAACAGCAATTGACCTTGCGCTACATAATTCAGTCCGGAGTTATCTGCAATGAGAAGAACGAGGAGGAGAATGCATACTGGGAGTAGTCCGATCGGTCTAATGATAGAAACAGACATCAACTATCAAACCCCATGGTTGTGATAGGTAATGATAAATTAAAAATAAAACGAGCCATGGAAATAGCAGATAGCTTCATTTTTTCGTTAGTAACAACTCTTAGTAGAATACGAATATAGTTTCGTTGCGATGATGGGGTTGGGTTTATGATAACAGTATCTTTAAGCGGCTCCCCTTGTCGACCCTTAGCTACCGAGGAGACTCCGGGGCTGTTGCTGGGCTTTCCGCTGATTATGTTAATGCGGTACGGCAAGAGATCACTAACATATATGGCAGCAACAATATCGGAGTGATCACATTTAATTTGAGAATATTTAATTTGAGAGTAAAAATAGATACTGATTCACATGGGAAGCGTAAATTCTTAATAGAAATAGCCATACTATCTTCTATTTTTGTTGATTCACATGGGAAGCGTAAATTCTTAATAGAAATAGCCATACTATCTTCTATTTTTGTTGATCTTATGATTTTGGCTGTCAGATCGTTTTGGTTTCAAAGTCTTTCCTAAACGGATTGGTGCATGAGAATACAATTTCTTTAGCCATTGTAGTTTTTGCTGTTGCAGTTGCACATCCGAATGCATGTCCATAAGCGCATTTAGCCAACTGTACCTAAAACATAATAAGTTTCAAAACATCACCAAGATCCACCACCGGGGGTAACTGGATTCCCAGATAAATCAACCGCATATGAAACGGGTTTGGATGATGGTACAAAGATGGCCCAAATTGGTGACGCAGCACCGACGTTCTCAGACTGTGTGAATTATGGCGGGAATATTTCTCAATATGGTGACTCAATGGGCGCGTATTGTGATGGATTGGTGAAAGGATATGATGACACAAGTCATAACGGGAATTGAGAAAATGGATCAGAAAGAATATGTTATATTGGCGACAGTGTTGAAAACAGTAATCGAATCATACGAAAAAAGAAAAGAACCAACAACACGCGAGGAGATTCTACAGGACTTAAAGACTTTAAGTAATCTGGTCGAAGAGGTGTACACGGGTAGGGAGGTGAAACTGTGAGAATGAAATTGATATTTTTGGGCGCGATTCCGGCCATTTTGGTTGGTTGGTGTAGCAATAGCAGGTTCTGGGTGCAACGTAATACTAATCGTACAGGCCATTGACTCACTAGTAGAGTTGGGGATTGGCCGGCTACTGAACAAACCACTAAAATGGAGCTGGCCGTTATTACGCCAATGCTCCCCCCTGGGTAGACCTTTAAGTGAGTGAACCCTTTTAACTACCCCGTATACCTATTTTCGATTTTTGCTCACTGATCATGGCTATAATGTCTAGGTCTTTCATACTCCCTTTAGAATTTCTACCTATCCTGACCAAATTCGGGATCATCCTTTTATTCCATCTCAATTATGTGAGAGCTATTGTCATCAGCATCACCTAAGAATAAAGACCAACTAATCGAAGATATCATACAGCTAGGTTCGAGAACTGGACAATTTTCAGCCTCTAAAGGAAAAGACACTGATGTGCTCATTGAACGTAAGATCGTCGATGCAGATTATTACAAAGCAGATAGTAGTGGTGAAGAAATGATTGAAAGAACGTATAAGGCTTATGTTCTTTTGGACGAACGCAGCCACGAAGCAAAATACAATGAAGAAATTACTCAATTGTCACACGATGAGTCTCTTAACCCAAGTACAGGTGAGGCATCATTTGGAGTATCAAAAAGTCTATTCAGAGGTAAGACATTTGTTCATAAAGAATTTGGTAAGACGTGGGCAATCAAGAAAGAGAATGAAATGCCTGGTAAGGTAATAGACTACTCCTTTGACGTTAAATCCATTCGAAACCCAATAGAGGAGATGTTCACCCAAAACGGTTGGAAGTTATCATTAGTAACTCTCAGAAAGGACGCAACATACAAGAAGAAAGGGTGGTTTCGGTAACTAGATATTGTTCTTTAATCTGCCGGAGTTACACGATTTTTGTCGAACCCTTGAAGCCAACTGGAATATGTTAGTCAGTTTCTCCACTAGTAGCGCTTAAGTTATTTAACATAATTCCTTTTTCCAAACGGCTTGCCATTATCATAACCGATTCTTAGAAATCGCTGAGAGTACCAATATGATTTGACCCCGTTTTCCACCAGTTAACATATAGACATTATTTCTTTTTTGCGGCCATCTAAGCGTTTGTTGAAGCAAGACCGGTTTGTTTTTGATTTTCTTCATAGTTTGCTTTATCTTTCCTCCTGCTCCTTGTATCGACTACAAAAAACTCGGCACTCTATACGATGATTTGCCTATCCTTTAACCAACTACTATCAAAACGTATCAAATCAAATCATGATAACAGCTTTGCACGATCTAAGGTCTCAATATAGAAGCCTGCTCGCTAGTTAATCCCCCACCTGCTTTGCCCTTTGCCTCCAATGCGTTTACTTCACTGACGAAATTATCCAGCTGGATCCAAATATTGTCATAATATGAGAGGTCATGACCTTGAGATAGTACTTGTTTACCATTCATTAAAAGACCATTTAGTCTACCTTTAACATCTGTTGACTCTATTCTATAGTCTACAGCATCCTGTAGACTGTTTAAAAGGGCTTTCAATGTGTCTTTTTTCCCCTGATCATACAATCTTGATATTGTCTTTTTAGAGTAATCACACCAAGCCTCAGATATAGCGTCAGGATCATTTGTTTTTTCTATTCGTACGACTCGTCCGAGTCCAAATCCGCCACTTATTATTTCTTTATACTGTCTTCTGGTCCCCCCTCTACTCTTGCTTACGCCTTTTTTGCTAAAAACATCGTTAAATTCTTTCTCTGTTATTCCCTTTTTCTTTAACAGTTCAAGTAAACTCCACGTGAGATCCAAATAATCACTTACCAAATAATTGACTTTTTCTTCGTATTCTGTCTTGTCGTGAAAAATTATGTCATTTTTTCTATCAAGCTGCCCATCATGATCAGATGGAGCACCTGTCTCCTCCGTAGGCCAGACGTTAGCAATGTACACGTCAAGGTCTGGGACCACTTTATTTTCGCTTTTTCACTTGCTGCTAAGAAATAACTTATAATCAAGATACTTGGAATCAGTCCAGTCTGTCCAAAATTTTTGATGCGCATTTATCAGCTCTCTAAGAGGTGTACTGCTGATATACTGTCCATCCCAAAAGAACCGTGGTAATTCCTTTTTTGTATTTTCTCTCTCTGCAGTAAATGTCGCGTAAGGATAATTTACAGGGACTGATGCACTTGCAATTATGTGTTCGGCTTTGATTCCATCTGGATATTTTATGATTAACTTACCCTCGCTATCATAATATTCGGCTTGGTATGCATATTCTATCTCTCCTCTTTTGTTTTTTGCTATCTTGTTATTTGCATCCTTCTGAACCATACCGTAGCTATCGAATGTTACCGTTGCGCCCGCCTCTACATCAATGCTAACAACAAGCAACCTAGGTTCGATTTTTGTTTTTGTCTTGGTTCAATTTTTGTTTTAATTGGAACCCCACCATCGTTCCAATAGGTACCGCTTTTCACTATATTCTTTAATGGTTCATTACTGTAATGAGGCCAGCACCAGGATGGATTATCAGGCATCTCGTCGAAGAATTTTGTATCTGGATCAACAGATGACAAAGAAAAAACATTCCGAGCTCCAGTTTCCTTTATTTGTTTTACCGAATAATGTCTTCTGGCAGCTTCAGGTGAAGCATCATTATTACTCAGAGAGCCACGGAGAGGGCTAATCCAATTCTGCCACCCATTTGTGTACTTCAACCAGGTCCACCAATTTTCAAATTCAGGCCCTTCTGCAATTGTTTGAGTAGAAGTGTCTTGCCAAAATCTTTCAAGCTTATCTGCTGATCCTTCCCAACTTTGCTTGATTGTAATAGTCGGATCCTTTCTTCTTCTTTCTAACACGTAGTTGAGTAGTATCCCAGACTTTATAGCCCCAATGGAAGTACCAGCTATTATATCAAAGATATTTTCTTCCTCCTTGATGTGCCTTGATATCCAATCATACAATACTCTGTAAACACCGGTCTCATATGCACCTCCCTGCAAAACCAAAGCCCGCTGTGGTCTGGGGGATTTTATTCCCTGTTTAGGACTATTTTGTCCTTCACTACCTTTTATTGGCATCATAAACCAGTGCAAGTCGGTACGTGTACTTAAACAGTTTGACAAAAGCAGCACGCTGTAGTTACTTCTTGCGATATTGTGATCAAGACATTAAAGCTAGCTAGTCCGTAGCATAGAATAGAATTATTTAAGAACTACATCCTTCATCAACAACTATAACTTGGTTATGTCAGATGAAAACAATCTCCCTACTGATCTGGAAGAACACAGAGATATACCTGTAGAGACGCAGTATGAAGAACAATCAGAACAGATTACACTGGCTGAAGCAGAAGCACCGTCGCCGGGACAGGAAAAGGGTGGAAAAAAACCTTCTACTACCACTCCAAGGGCAATTAGACTAGCAACTATTTCCAGGTTATTAGAGAAACATAGGACTCAAATGGATAGAGTAGGACGCATGGTTCAACCGCTACAGACTCAAATTAATAGTATAATAAAGATGGTTCAACCCCTACAAAAACAGCTAAAGTCTGTGGAAAGACAAACAGAACCCCTTAAACAACTGCCCTCACAGCTTAAACAATTACAAAAACAAATGTCACAGGTTCAGAAAGATAGTCAGAAAATAAGGTCATTATCGAGTAAAAAGACTACTACTACCTCCACTAAAAGAAAGAATGTTAAAAGAATAAGGAAAAGATAAGAATTCAGGTCGGCATTTGGTTGATCTGATACTGTTCAGTATTGTTCTTCCCAGCATGGACTTTTGTTAGTGAATGCTGAGCCCGTACGGATAATGCTCTTTTTAATTTGGCCTTGAATTTCCAGCTACGCGGCTTTGTCCTAAGTCTATATCCACAGCATGGACACCAGGGGCTATCCCATTTTACGAATATCTCACATACCTGACAACGTTTCTGACCTGTCGCATAACGACCCCTGCTTCCGCCACGGGTTCTGTTATGACTATTCGGTTTTGTGGCCTTGTGTCTTATGCAAATACCTTTACAACTCAACTGGATTTTTGGCCCTTCCTGAGTGCCTTAATGAGAACCAAAGTAGATAAACTGCACCTCTATTTCGTCACTTTCCATTACCTCAGGTATCCAGGTATAAATCCTTCGAAGACAAGCAAAATAGAGTTTCTAGCCAAAAGAATCTATTGTGCCCATGAAATAACGTCTCATGCTGCTGGCCTGGCAGATAATACCTCTTTGTTTCGTAATAAGCTAATATTATATGGCTCTATGTGTGGCAAATAGTGGTGATAGTTTCACCATGAGAGAACGGCACGTTGAACGTATGGAAAAACTATCATAAAGTGGTCTTAGGCCATATAGTGCCTCTTAAAATCAGTCGACTAGTGATCCTACTAATAATGCTCTTTCGATTTCATTATGAATTGATGAGACTGAAGCTCATGGTCGATATTGACTGCTTGCTATCTCATCAGGTCTATACTCATTATCTCTTAGAGTCATGCATTACTAGAGAAGGTCAGGGGGGAAGAGGTAGCAACAGCGTTTTAATCATTTGCACAAAAGTTGTACAAATGATAGATAGTCATAATTACACCCTAATTACATGTATTTATAAAAAGAGATAGAGAGTTCCCACCAATGGTAATATGTGAAAAATGTGACAAGAACGAAGAATATCATAGTTGTTCAATCTGTAATCAGCATCTATGTTTGGACTGCTTTAACACAGTTCATTTTGGGATAAACAGCCCAAGAGCTGGTAGATCGATGGTATATAACAAATGCGTTTTCTGTAATAACGTATTTGCAACTAATTCAAAAAGTACTGTTTGTGATAAATGCACAATCATACTTATCTGGAAATCTAGCATGAACTATCTGGCTGCAGTAAACAGGGTTTCTGAATTAATTAGGGCAGACAAACTCGACGCAAAACTGAGGAATGAAAACTACTGTAAGACAAACTTTGGCGGTCATGCAACCCAGGTGATAATGGACGCAATAGATAGCTCTAAAAGGAAAGAATAGTACCAATGATGGCATCTCTGCTAAATATAGTTATGAAAAATATTCCAACCATATGTAAGGCGTCAGCTTCGGGTACCACGTCGCCAAAATTGGTCACCACTTGTATGAACTAATATATATGGTCGTACAGTTAGCAAAATCCTCGCCGCTTTGAAGAAGGTTTGGTATGGTATTTTATCTCCAAATTATTACAGTAAGTGAAAGATTTCAAAAAATGACCCTAGATCAACATGTTTTTTCTAATAAACTTATGTAGAAAATCGTTAATGCGTATGTTAAAAGTATAAAATTGAGTGCGGTACAACTAAGAGTAAAAATGACCTGTAAGGGAATATGCGTACGTCATAAGGCAATGAAGCCAGTAGGGACAGGTCGTTATTCAATAGGACAAAAACGTTGTCAAGTATGTGAATTGTTCATAAAATGGGATGGATTCTGGTGTCCGTGCTGCGGTTATAGATTGAGGACAAGACCACGTAACTTGAAATTTAAAGCCAAAATGAAAGCAAGAAAGAAGATAGAAGACTATCAATTATTGTTACAACAACAGCAGCAAAAGCGACAACGATAGCAGTTGTGAACTAGACATTAAGGTGCCATTTCATCTTCTTTCCGAATCCGTGAATTCTCTCTCGAGTTCATATGGGAATAGGAAACCAAGATGAAATTCAGAATTATCTTGTAGTATTATCATTAACGTGCTGAGCGGGATGCACACTTCTTCTTTCCCAATTAACAAATGTCCTTCTTGGGGGGGGAGGTGGGGCATCATTCTTCATTTTAATTTCTAGAGAGTTTGACGCAAAAAGGTACGATAGCTAGCAGTACCAAAAATAATTTTTGTCGCATGAGGTAGCGTATCCAAGGATAGAATCTTCTTCATCAGGTTGCATTATATGTGAGCTCCAGGTTATAAAATGTGACATTTTTTGGCTGGTAACAGTTTTCCTATGAGAGAATGGCATTTAGAACACATGGAGAAGACAGTTTTGAAGTTTGTAATTGGATTATCAGAGAATGCTTCCAGCTGGCAAAAAAGACAACATAAACGATACGGGACAATAATACATTGTTGCAGACAAGTAAACTATGATAAGAGGCATGGTGTAACAAATGAAGAAGTTCTTTCATTTTTACAAAAAATTCGTCTTGATTCCTCATATTCAGGCGCTCAAAACGATGTCGGCTCTATTAGAAGATTAGATGAACTCGAGAAGCAATTTATGCCAGCCAACAAAAAGGGTTATTCATATTAGGATCATTTTGCATAACGTCATCTTAGGCATTTTGGGTTTGCGGAGCCACAGTGCTATTTAATTGGTCGATCAGTTCTTTGTTAAAACACTCCTGATGATAGAAAGCGCGTTCTTTCTCGACCGGATATTCAATATGAACATAATTTTGTTTTATTAGTTCAACCGCATTATGGCAATAGTTACACTCGTATTTCTTGTGGAAAGGTATTAAGATCTGATCGTCGGCGGCTAAATCCTCTTTAGTTAAGAAGGGGTCTATATCCCTTGTCATTTTTCGAATATTCACACATATATAGAGTCTAATAAAGCTATTCCTGTTGCCGTCGTCTTCCTCAACTGTTATTACTTCGTACCGAATTCGTAGCATTTGTTTTTACGGATTGCTATTAAATGTTGTGTTGCTCAAGGTATAGTATGCCCTCTAACTGAAATTGCAAATGAACATTATTTTTTATTTCCAAAGATATGTATATGTATATTAGGACGCCAACAAACAGGTCCACTTATGAGTTACCGTAGAGGCAGGAGTTATGGTGGCGGTGGCGGTCGTAGTAGAGGCTTCAACAGAGGTCCTTCTCAGGTAAAACCAGTCGAAGCAGGGAAGGAGTATGAGGTAGATATTACGGAAATCAGTAGGCAAGGAGACGGGATTGCCAGGGTGCAAGGATTTGTAGTTTTTGTGAAAAACGGAAAAGTTGGACAGAAAGTTAAAGTTAGAGTTAATGAAGTCGCAGACAGGTTCGCAACAGCAATAATAACAGTCTGAGTTGCCAGCGATAACAGACTTTCCTACAAAGAGACATAGTGACCCTTTCAGCCTGACCTATTCACTTAGGGAGTTGATATTATACACATATACGTGAAATGATACGCTGATGATTACCTTATAATCACTGGGAGTAATGAATCGCGAATCCGCTCCACTGCGATAACCAAATAAGACAAATGTCTGTACAATATAGATAGATAACAATGAATATTGAATCCGATTTACTTGTTAAGTGTATAAGGTGTAAACATCAAAAGATTGATCACGACAGAACAGCTACGAGAGACATGATGAGATGTTTAATTTATAAGTGTGAGTGTCAGAGCTTTGTTCCTGACAGGAAGTATTATAGGTCGAGTAAAAAATAAACAATAGCCAGGCTATCTAAGGAGATAAAGGTGTAGTTAGTATCGTCCAAAATATCTCTAAGCTCAATTGCGCCTTGAATGGTGGCGTACGCTGATGCAGGTACAGAGTTTCTAGCCAAAAGAATCCATTACGCCCATGAAATAACGTCTCACGCCGCTGGCCTTGCAGATAATACCTCTTTATATAAAATAAAGCCCGTTTTATCTCGGTGGTGCTGGGGCATCTATGACCATATGCAAGAATTGTGGTAAGGGAATCAAGTGGTTTAAGGACCCTGTTAACGATAAATGGCTTCCTTTGGAGGCTGATTGTGACTTGGAATACGAGAACCCTGAGGATGTAAACATGGAAGAGGTACTTCAGTGGAGACACAAATGCGCTGCAGTACTTGTGTGCAATAAAGGATGTGGGACCAAAATCTATTTTGACCCAGATAACAGGTCACCTTCTGGAAAAATGATTCCAATGGAAGTAGCAACTCATGAGAACCATACCTGTGGTGGTAGACAACAACAAGAAGAAGAGTTTTAAAAGAAAGAAGAACATCATTATATAATATCTTACATCTTGTTTCATTCGGCTTCGGCAAAATAGTACCTGTGATCATTTCTTCTTAATTAACCTCCCTTAGGGGCATAACCAATTTTCATATCTGTTAATGAATTCAGGAACAGAAGTTACATAAATCCGGGCACGTTATACGTATGTTTGTATTGAAACCAAGCTCTGAAGTGACTGCAGCGCTAGATGATGTTGTAGTCTGTCTTGATACTGAGAATAACACCTTAATATCTGGGAGATGCTGTTAATTAGATACGGAGCGAAGTGAGCGAGCCAATGTTAAAAGATACAAAAGCATTTTCGAGTTTTTCGGTAGATGATATACAAAAAGCTAAGAAGTTCTATACCCAGACACTAGGACTGGAAGTTTCCGAAGTCTACGACGGGCAGCTATTAGAGTGCCATATCGGAAGCGAGATGAAAGTGTTAATATATCCTAAACCCGACCATACCCCAGCGACGTTTACCATTCTTAACTTTCCTGTAGACAACCTTGAGGAGACTGTGGAAGAACTTGTCAAGCGCGGTGTTCACTTTGAGATCTACAACAAAGGAGACGTCAAGACAGATGAAAGAGGTATTTCCAGCAGCAGCGTGGGTCCGAAAATCGCATGGTTTAAAGACCCAGCCGGCAATATATTGTCTGTCCTTGAAGAAAGGTAGCGAGCTACTATCTCTCATATCGAAAAAGAGGTTTTGTGACACACAGGCCACACTAGTACTACAGACTCTATGAATGGTAGAGTCGAGTGTTAATTTAAATAATAATAGGTTGAATTCTTAAAAAAGAGAAGGAAGCTATAACACAAAGATAGGCGAAGATATACGACAGGTAGAACTACTGCAGCCCTGGGACGGGTGTGCAGACAAACTGCATGCTGACGAGGAGCGAGCTTACACAGTTTTACGGTATACGCCGTTTTTAGAATATAATCCTTTGAAATATCATTGAAATATCATTGTCTGGGCCTTGGCTTGTCTTGTCATTCATAGTGACATTTCCGGTCTGGTCTTTTGGTAATGGTTGAGGAGGATCTGTTGTTGTTACATTTACGTTTACGGTGTTTGAAGTTGTCCAACAATCGCCTTCCTTTCCCTCCTTTGAAATTGCAAATATATCATAAGTTCCCTTCCTTCCCCAACTAAAATTCCACATTCCTTTTGAATCGGACTCAACAGTACTTACAATTCTTTCACCTTGGGAATGTTGAAGAATGATAATAGCTTCAGAATTTGGGTTGGTATTCCCCCTTATCGTAAGGGGTCCACTACCTTTATAGGCATCACCTTTTGTATTCGTAATTTTTATATGCAAAATATTTGACGCACCTGTAGATTTCTTGCTCCCAACGTTCCTAACATTAATAGCGGCGACGCAGTAATTGCGGCTAGGAGATTCACAGATAGAATTTTAGAATTATACTTTATATCGAATGCTTCACAGGGATATCTAAGAAAATAAGTAAGCGTGGATCCTTACATTTTCTCAGTGCGGATGTTTGAAGTACTAGTACTACGACTGATTACTCACCTAAGGGACTCCCTAGATGCGAGCATATCTCTTCACTCTTCTTTAAATAAATAGCCTTCACTAATCCTTCGAAACATGAGATTCGTGTCATTATTGGTGTCGTTGGTAATTCTTGGTTCAATAACCCTCGTATCCGCAAAAACAACAACCGCAATTGCAGCAACATCAACAGGAACCTTAGCAGATGCAACCTATACACCATTGGTATCTACACGTGCCAATTTTGACACTAGTACATCATTATTACTTCCAAATCACAATGAAAAAGACTATGCCGCTTTTGATGTTCCAGGTTTACAAGTTGGAAAGTGTCCTGCTGAAATTGCAATATATGTACATGGCGTTGGAGCAACTCAAACCAATGCTGCGGAGCAAACTGAAAGAGTAAAGATGTCGTTGAATAATAATGGCTACTACAATCCTGTTATTGGATTTAGTTGGGATTCAAACACTCCCAAGGGCGCTTCGACAGATATAACACTGATAGCTAAACAACAAGGGCCAAAACTTGCACACTTCATTTTAGACTTTAAGAATAAATGTCCAGATTCAAAGGTTAGAATGATTGGCCACTCGATGGGTGCCAGAGTTACACTTAGCACACTGGCTAGCTTACAGAAAAATAAAGAATGGAAAAGTAAGAATTTCAAACTAGCTTCTGTTCATTTAATAGGTGGAGGGGTCGCCCGTTTATGGAACGTTTATGGAATAAAGTCTCCCGTGCGCAATAGTATAGAACAAGTGGTCATCAAATTTTACAATTATTTTAATCCTAAAGATAAAGTATTATCAGGCACCGATCCAATAGTGGAAGATCATACAGCACTTGGAAATACCGGAACACAAAAAAGGATATCTCTACCGTCTAATTATATTCAGCGAGACGTTCAGAATGAAATACTTCCTTTATGTGATGCAGATGCTGACGGTAAGCCTGATCTTGGATTAACAAGTAAAGATTGTAAAGCTATGGAGAGAGGATTTAATCATATGGGATACATGGGCTTTAGAGATCCAACTACCAAGAAGTTAATGGATGATGGAGTAATGAACTTAATAGTCAGTGACTGGGGTTATAGCAGTAGTGGTGGTGGTAGCCAAAATACACACACCCCTTCAACCAATTCAAAAGGCGATAGTAACTCCAAAATTGAGAGAAGTTCACCTGGTAAATTGGTTGAAGTTCCCTGAGCGGCAAGGCGGCAGATTATTATGTCATCTGTTATGAGGGATTCCACGGGATCTTTTTATAAGATCTTCGTTCAGTTTACTTTGAAGTCATGGGACTAGAATACAGAATAAGTTGCTCTGGCTAGACAAAAGTTTCTTTAACTGACTCGTAAATATAATCATATATGTTTGGAAAAGCAAAGTGTAAGCTATGCGGAGAAGATGTTAGGTTCGCATTAAGACATTTGAAACAAAAGCACCCGGAGGTATTGGGTGATAAAGATGTAGCTAAACTCCATATGTCAAGAATAATGGAAAAATATTTTGATTGATAACATTTCTATCGATCAGGAGAAGTGGCTGATAATAATTATTGTCAAGCAGTTGAAGCCATTCATATTAACGCTTCTTCAGATATTTTCAACGTAACTTTACCCTGAGTAGTCATTTGAGCGCCGAGTTTAGAGGCTTATCCTACTAACAGTTGCAGTAGATATCATTAACGGATTCTAGCAATTCTCAAATATTGGTAGGAGAATTATAGTAGTATGGTGCAAAGGCAAATAGCTTTTGAAAAGACCATACAACGGCAGGAGGCACTAACTCTGAGCGATATCGCACCCAGATGGGCGAAACGACTAAGAGAGCTACGGGAAGAACCTGACCCTGTGTCAATTCGACGGCTACGATGGTGGTTTGAAATCATTTATCCTCCAAGATGTGTGGTAGGAGAGGCACACGGTTTCACAAGATCTTATACATATAGCTGCAGAGAATGTGCTAAAATTGGCGACAAGTTCTCGCTTTACTATACTCTTCATTTAAATTCTAAATTAGAAGAGAACGAACAGAAGTTTGTCAATCACTGGAATAAAGAACACACTTAGGTTTGTTTCGTTCGACAAAAGGTTAGAGGAAAAAACCCCTTTTTTCTTTTTTTAGATCTTGATACTAATAATCGTGACACCATCGCAAATAGTGGTACTGCGGGTGTGATTTGTACGACTGCCTCCATATTTTCAGATAATGTTCATTTGTTAATGAATTATAATAGCTAATGACCAAGATTTTTACTATTGGACACTCAAATCACAAATGGAGTGATTTTATTTCTACTTTGAAGGATAATCATGTAGATGTAGTAGTTGATGTACGTCGTTATCCAGGATCTAGAGCATGTCCACAATTTAACAAGGAACACCTGATCATAGAGCTCAAGAAAGAAAATGTATCATATATACACATTGAGAAGCTTGGTGGAAGGCGAAAACAGTCAGATACCAAAAGATCTAGATGCGATGATAACAATAATGGATGGAAAAACGAGGGCTTTAGAGCCTATGCTGATTACATGGCAACCACATCATTCAGAGAAGGTATCCGTGAAATACTTTTACTTATGACAGATTATAACAATTTAGCTATCATGTGTGCAGAAGCAGTATCATGGCGTTGTCACAGGAGAATGATAGCGGATTACCTTACCATGGTAGAAGGTATTTCTGTATTTAATATTATAGACAGTAAAAAGCAACCAG
>AF_2010_repII_A100DRAFT_1000098_pt1 | contig 13432 bp, 13 predicted proteins | sample AmaForreplIIA100_FD_9198 | JGI IMG/M metagenome (IMG submission 9198) | reverse complement strand
GTACTCCTGTTATGCATTTTATGGACAATGCTGTTTTCAGATCTTTTAAACTGCCCCTATCATTTTAGTCTATGTGACAATACAAATTATCATATCTTGGTTAATNTTATTAGTTCCATGTCTGCCACTGCTATCCTCATAACAATTAGTTTCAAGTTCTTTTCATGGTACAAAACAAATTATAAGAATTTTCTAATGTTATTATTCGGCTTGTTAGCAGTAGGGATGATAATATCGTTAATAGGCGATAACATTAATGAATTAGTGTTGACAAAAACGATCAGTGAAAAATCACCCCCTGGATCGGTACCCAAGGCATTTTTTCTGTACAAACAAAATAAGAAACTTGGTGCTGAAATTCAATACCAAATAGTAAATCCAGAAAAAACCACAATGTTAGTTAGGCCTTCTTCATCTATTGGTTTATCGGCCATCATTTCTCAATTAACTTCTTATCCTCATAATATATTCAGATGGTTTGGCGTGGTCCTGTTACTTTACTCCTTTCACTATTATAAAACAGAGCGGAAGAAGTTTTGGATTTTAACGGCGATTCCGTTAGTTCTGTTTCTGATCGGAAGTGGGTTTATTTTTTCATTGCCATCTGATTCGCCGTACAAATTTTACCTCAGATTGGTTTATAGAGCAGGCAACATAGGCAATAGCCTACTATTTGGTCTCATTTTCTATTACATAATAAAAAAGATTGATGTAGAAAAAATAAAAGAATACCTCATACTTGTTGCGATGGATATAGTCATGTTTGATCTTGCGTTCTCAACTTCTGCTTACCANCCAACCTATGGAATAGCAGCTCACTCTATGGTATTATTGTGTGCGTGTTTCATCAGCATCGGTTGGTACTGCATGGCACTTTCAATAGCACAAGATAAAAAATTACGGGAAACGATAAGAAAGCAAGTAAGGGATGAATCAAAATTATTAATTAGCATTGGATCTGCTCAACTGGAACAACAGATACAAGGTAAAGCACTAAAAGCCGCAAAGGAACAGCAAGCTCTACTCATCGAAGAGACCGGTGTCTATTCGTCACTCACAGAAAATGGTATGAAGCAATATGCGACTACCGTCATGAAAGAAATTAAAATCCTAGAGGATATAGATGAAATTCTCAAGAGAGCAAAAGAGATTCTGAACAAATCCGCCAAATTTTTAGTATGCTCTGGAATTTGGGGAATGCGCTTAGTTTATAATAATTATTTTGACGTATTTGAAAATGTCATGGAAAGATATAGGAGGCAGGAACATCAGGGTGTCAGATTAGTGACTGCTATCACAGATAAAAGCAGCATTGAAATAGTTAGGAAATTTCTCAATATAGGTGTAAAAATAAGACACGTCAAGAACATGCCACCAATCGATTTTTCCATTTCAGATAAAGAAATGATTGCTACGATTCAGAAAACAGAAAGTGGAGGAGAAAACATAATTCAGAATTTACTTGTTAGCAATGAACAGCCATATATCGATCATTTTGGATCTATCTTCGAAGAATTGTGGAGAAACGGTGTTGATGCTGAAGCGAGAATTAAAGCGATTCAAGACGGACTTGACTCTGAAGGAATAGAGATTATTCAAGACCCTGATGAAATACAAAAACTAGGGTCAAGACTCGTACAAAATGCTAGGAGGGAGGCACTTGTAATATATTCTACAGCTAATGCTTTCCATCGCCAAGAATATGCTGGAGGGATTAGGATATTAACTGAAGCGGCTTTAAATCGTGGGGTAAAAGTCAGGATCCTGACACCTGCAGATGATTCAATCGTAGAGAAGGTACAAAAGGAATGGCTGCAACAAGAAAATATCGATATAAGATACATTGAGCCGCATTCACAAACCAAGGTTTCTATCCTAGTAGTAGACAGGGAGTTTTCTCTCGCAATAGAATTGAAAGACGATACAAGGAGGACCTCCTCTGAAGCAATTGGTTTGGCAACGTACTCTAATAGTGAATCAACTGTATTATCATATGCCTCCATATTTGAGAGTCTATGGCAACAAACCGAACTATCTGCTAGATTAAAAGAAATGGACTCGATTAAGACTGAGTTTATCAATGTGGCGGCCCATGAATTGCGCACACCGATCCAACCTATACTCGGATTATCACAGACCCTGCGATCTAAATTAGGGGAGGCCGAATACGCCAAACTTCTGGATATTGTGATAAGAAATGCAAAAAGATTGCAGAGACTCACCGAAGATATATTGGATGTTGCAAAGATCGAAAGTAGATCCCTAGATCTGAAAAGAGAATCTATCAATCTAAACGAGGTCTTACAGAACGTGATTGTCGATTACAATAATCAGATTGCTAAGGACCATAAAGATGACAAGCTGAAATTGCAGCTAATGGAATCCAAAAAAGATATCATTATAGAAGTAGACAAAGATAGAATCACTCAAGTAATTTCGAATCTTATAAGTAATGCAATCAAGTTCACAAATGAAGGCAGTATAACCATATCAGTAGGTAAGACCGACTCTAATGACGGTGTTCTAGTCAGCATAAAGGATACGGGTAGTGGGCTTGATCCGGAAATTCAACCTAGACTTTTTACAAAGTTTGCGACAAAATCTGAAAAAGGGACCGGTCTGGGATTGTTTATCTCAAAGAGTATAATCGAAGCCCATGGGGGACAGATATGGGCTGAAAAATGTAACGATGGTAATGGGGCTACGTTTAGGTTTACGCTTCCTATAACTCATTGAAGATTGTTTTAGAGTATTGTATTTGGCGTTCCAACAAAGATTTGTCTCAGGACCACCTGATAAATCCTACATATCACATCACATCACACTAGTGTGGAGGAATTAAGGATTGTGGTCCTTGTGCTTTAGTTGAATTTTTTGCTGCCGAAGAGGGGGTCGGTGAACCGAGCGTTGATGGTATAGATGAAGATGTTCCGGAAGCGGACGTTCCTGGTCCTCCTACTACTTGAATGGCTGTTACATTACGAACTGAATGTTTAATCAGATTTGGCGTCGACAGGTTTCCTGGAGGAAAGCATAGAAGTTGTGCCTCCACTTCGTTCACCCCTTGCTTAGTTGGAGTTGTGGTAATTGCTGTCCACTTTGTATAGTCCGCGGTTCCTTTTGGTCCTTGTGGCGTTGCCTGTACGTATTTTCCTTGATTTATCTTGACTCCAACATTGCAATTTGTATGGGTTGAATTTGAGGGAGCAGATGTACCGCTGGCTGCAATAAGACTCCCTGCTGGAACCATCGCATTTTTCTTTGGAAACTTAATTGATAACAGACTGGCTGATCCATTGCTTACAACTCCAAGTTCAATCAAGAATACAATAATTATTGCTGCTATTGTTACTTTAGTTATTTCACTTCTAAATATTGCATTCGTACCATGACAATAGCTCAATTTTATTTACTTTATAATTGTCAACGAATACTGTCCTTTTATTAGTTACTCATTCATGGGACTCTTTTTTAAGTTTCGGTTTAGCAATCTTGTAGTAACGGCAAATTGCGAAAATAAATTAATTACATTAAATCGAAAAATCTTCTCTAACATTTTTTTCCGTCTTAATTACCTAATGCTGATTACGTCTGCATAGGTAATACTGCCGCACTAGACCTGGACGCAAGAAATGCATAGGCCGTTTTGGAATGGACTGCCACAGTTGTTACTTCCACATCTATATATCATACCGCATTTCTTACACTGGTGATAACACGGGCTGATAGCTTGCAAATCTCACAATTTACTAAGGGATAATATATTTAAGAATTGTATCACAGTCGTGGTAACAAATCTCCTATTAAGGGAAACAACTCCAAAAATTCCCTGATGACTGAATTCTCTTTAACTTCTACAAGAATTTCACTCATCTGAGAGGACTCCCTAATGGGAGTGTTGGAACCTGCTCCGCGTTGCTCCAGTCTGAGCCTACGATTATTCTTCCTCTGCCAATTTGTCTATTGGTTCACCAGTAGGTAGGGGCGCATCTTTAGGTACCTTATATTTGAATATTTCAGGATAGTCCATACCCAATATAACGTTCATACCTACTGCTATTATTCTGGACTTGGGAATATCAAACCTGTAGTCATGCTCACCAAACACTACGATTTTGTCATCAGTATCCTTCATCACATGTCCGACGTGATCTTCATTTTGAGCTCTTACTCCTTTGTTGAAAAGTGTTTTTGGATATTTTCTCTCATAAGTTGCGAGATCGATATTCTCCCCCTGTGTCCACGGTATTGTTGGCCTGCTTGTAGGTAAAGTGGCATCACGTTTTACTTTGAACTTTTTTTCAATATCAGATAGATTCAAACCGATTAGCACATTCCTCCCTGTCATCTGGATTTCTGTTTTTGGGATGTCAAATCTTGCATCCCTTTCACCAAATACTACAATCTTATCCTGAGTTTCTCTTACGACATATCCTATATGAGGAGCGTCTAAGGCCATTACACCTCTGTTGAAGTATCTGCCTGAACTCATTAGTTTACTAGCACGGTTCCTTTTTCTTCTTCCATAATTAGTCTAGACGCGCTGCCCCTTTTTTTCTTTTACTTAGATACTATTGCCCCGTGTCGGTGGAATGTTGAGGAAAATTGAGAGAAATTAAAAAGCAGAGGGGGGGTTTGGTATTTACTTCAGTTCCCAGAATTTATTAGACACCTTCACATCGGCAAGTATTCTCCTAAGTTAGACAACTGGGAGAAGAGAGAATTATTCAGAGGACTGTCTGGCTAGATAAGTTAAATCTCAACAATAAGCATTCGAATTTGTGAAAGCACCGTTGATTACATATTATGATCCTTGATATCTCGATTGAATGAAATGTATAATACTAGCGTATGGATCGAGCCGAATTAAGTATGATATCGAAGGTTCCAATATATGATTGTCCTTGCTTTGCCAGTTCGATCATTAAATGATCTCCACTGTTGTTCGACAGGATTCCATCAGTTGACGCTCCTGTGAAGATACCGTCTTGTTCATTCATTGTGGTAGGAGGTCCATGGTTGCTGTACGGGAGCTGTGTGTGTACCTGATGATTTATAGAATTGTTAAAGTAAAACTGTGACGTCCATTCCAAACTCTTCTGCGGACCCTCAAATGTACGGATCTTGACATGTATGTGAATAGTTCTGCCTTGATACCAACCTGGGTATATCGTAGTGAATCTCACGGTTCCATTATGATCAGTTATTTGATATCCCCGAAGAAATTTTTTCCCTGCCGTACCCTGGTCATTAACTGATGAATATATGCCCTGAGAGTTAGCATGCCAGATGTCTACTTTTGCTCCTCTAAGAGGAATGCAGGAACCATTATCAACATCATAAACATGAATAACAATATGCAATGGAATGCCTTGTTGTGCCGAGCCGTCTACGGGATCTGATCTTATATCGGAACGATTAGGCATGCCATCAACGAAGTATGGACCTTCAGTTTGCTGCGGAGTCCCTACTAGTTTCATCAATGAAGGTTTCAGGATGCATGTCTTGTTGGTTGACGCACTGATTTGAACAGCTGGCAGCTCGGTAGATGATCCGATTTGTCTTGGTGGAGGTTCATTCTGCGGGAAACCAGCTCGATTTGATTGGGTAAAAGCAATTTTTGGCAGGGTTAAAGAGGCCGAAAGAAGGATTGCACCCAACATGATCAATACAATTGTGATAACACGCCTTCGTTTGTTAACGAATGTTCCTGAATGGTTCATCTTCGTCACATCCTAACGAACTTGATTGATTGGATGTGTTCGTTTACTTCTTTCGTCTGAAATAATAATTATTCCGGTTATTATTACGAAGGCGAATTCAAACAATTCTGTCACTATACTCATAGAATTTATAGGTATTGCCATTCCGTGCGTAATTGGATTTGGGAACCTAGTTACACTCCAGATAACAATCAGTATTATTGTTCCTCCAAGACCAGCGTAGTACCACGGTCTTCCCCATCGTAGAATCATGGGAATTACCCAAAATAACTGGAGTATACCAGAAACTAGAAAGAATATTCCAACATCGTGAATGCCTCTGCCCAATCCCATTGAGAATAGTTTCAAGTGAAGTATTCCAGCTATTCCAGTTGTAATTGCAGCTGCGTAGAAATAATAAGATAAGTCTGAATGAACATTTGCCTGTTTATTCTTTGTCATCTCATATTAACCTCTAAGTCTAGCACCACCACTACAAATGAATGGCTTCCATAGTATTTATTCATGTTGAACGCGTAGCCAAACATATCTAACAGCAATTTTTATGAATGTCGGTTAGGTTTCATTATCATCAGTAATGCAAGACAAAACAACAGAAGCAAAAATACGCATTCTATATATTACTGATGTCTGGATTATAAGACCGCTTTCCAATGTTTTTATTACATACGCGTAATACATGTTACAAAAGAATACTAAGAAAAAAGGAAAATTTCGAAGATGAATCATGGTGACTCCGAAATTCCTTCCTCACCCCGTTTGATTCTACGGTACCGTTTCAACACTCGGTCCTTTATGTGTACATATGCAGTAGCACAACAACTCCTATTATTATTGCCGCTGCTATAGTGTAGATTTGATTTGATTTGAGCCGGGAAGGCCTTAAAGTAGAGAGAAGATTCACTAATCACAAATACTTTTACCCAAGAGACACTGAATTTAAACGAGGTATCAACTATTGAAAATAAGGATTGAAAGAATATACGATAACCCGGAAGGTGATAATGGTTTCCGAGTGTTGGTGGATAGACTCTGGCCTCGTGGATTAAGCAAAGATAAGGTGAAAATTGATCTATGGCAAAAAGATATTGCACCTAGCGATTCATTAAGGAAATGGTTTGCCCACGATGAAAATAAATGGGATGATTTTAGACGTAAATACTTTAAACAGTTAGATAAAAACAGCGATGCAGTTAATAAGATGATTAAACAGGCAAAAGGACAAGATTCAATCACCCTACTTTATGGTACGAAAGAACATAGATTTAATAATGCTGTGGCTTTGAAAGAATATCTTCAAGATAAAATAAAGAGTAACTAGTAGAAATAAAGAAATCGACTAGACGTCGTATCACTTAGTCTCTACAAATATACTTCCATCCTTCTCGGTTACAGGATACAAAACTAGATCACCTGCCTTTCTCCACTCTGGATCCTGTTCCAGCCATGTATCTTCTTTTTTCCATGATTTCATATTCTCTAATTTTCCTGTAAAAATGTTAAACTCATACCCATGCATATAGCAAACTATAATGTCTTCTCCCTTTAGCTCTCCTTTAGAAAGTGAAGCGCCTCTGTGTGGGCATGAATTGTTGAAGGCAAATAATTTTCCGTTTCTTATTCCTACTACGATCTCAGTCTCCTCGACTGAAAAGACCTTCATAGTGTTATCCTTTAGTTCTTCGCGGCTACAGATCCTCCGAAGCATATGGTTCCCTGGCATTCTGTGCTTTTTATTTCTATTAGATTCTATTAGATATAGAATCTAATAATTCCCCTATATCTAATAGCAATAAGAGTATTAAGTGACAGGAATAGACTCTTTTCTGAGCTTCAAAATCAGTTAACACCAGTTCAAACACTAAGTATATATCGTTTACATCAGATGATTATCATGGTGACTAACAGGAAACCTATTCTCCTAATAGATAACTCGGACGAGTCTAAAGAGGCTATAAATCTAATAAAGCATTCGACTATCGAATATGTTGAATATGATATTAAAAAATTTGAACAAACCTGCTGTGGTGGGACACCTGAGACTAGGACACCGTCTATTTATGCAACAGAAGGAGCCTTTAGAGGATTAGAGGAGATCAAACAATATGTGTCGTTGAGAGGAAATTTATCAGTGGAAGTGCAACCTGAGAACGAACTGCATAGAACTAAGGAACATAGTAGGCATAATACATAGATCACTAGCCTTCCTTCCCTGCCTTTCCAATTCTCCAGATTAGAGGAATTTGAAAGATGAAGTTTGCTGGTCAAAAGACCCGCAACACAGGTTTATCTTTAACAATCCTTCCCACGATCTGCGGCCATCCTACGAAAATTGCGTTCGATTTTCTCTTCCCAACCAACCCCTATTAGCGACAACAGGGGCTGCAAAACGTCATCGGTAATCATCAGTTTATGACACAATGTATATGATTTAGCTAATTTGGCTAAATTAATATAATACAGAATTCATCGCTCATCGCAAAATGTGAATGAAAAATCATTCGCTGTAGGTTATGTCCACGCCTTATTACAAAATCAAGTAATAAGAATAAACAAGCAAAACAACGTAGAATTGTGTCTGATCCTTCATTCGTATGAGTGCGCAAACGAATTGTCCGGCTTATGCTACAGGGAGAGTAACAGCTCCTATTGAAGCTGAAGTAACTAAAGAGGCATATTTGGCAAGCACTCCTCTAGTGTAATGTGGTTTTATTGGCTTCCATTTTTTCTTTCTTCTACTTAACTCTGATTTTGATACCGCTAGATCGATCTTCCCCTTTGTTATATCAATCATAATTTTATCTCCATTCTTTACTAGGGCTATTGGTCCTCCTACCATCGCCTCAGGCGTAACGTGGCCAACCATGAATCCCCTAGTAGCACCAGAAAACCGTCCATCTGTAACTAGTGCAACTTTTTCTCCTAAGCCTTGACCTATTAGGGCGGCCGTCACAGAAAGCATTTCTCGCATTCCCGGGCCCCCTTTTGGACCCTCGTATCTGATTATAACTACGTCCCCTTCAACCACTTTCTCTTTTGAAATGGCTTCGGACGCATCCTCCTCGGTGTGAAAGACCTTAGCTCGACCTGCAAACTTTGTGGCGTTTATGCTGGCAATCTTCATCACGGCACCTTCTGGAGCCAGAGAACCACCTAGAATCTTAAGTGTGCCCTCTCTATGAATTGGATCGTCAATGGGTCTAATAATTTTTTGATCTAATTGACTTGATATGTTGGTACTCATAGTCGCTGACTCAAGATTATCTTTCAATGTCTTCCCTGTCACACTAATCGCATCTTCATTTAGTAATCCCTTTTTGAGTAGACTCTTCATAATTGTTGGAACTCCGCCTATTGTATCGAGATCTAGCATCACGTACATACCGCCAGGTCTCATATCAGCTATGTGTGGAGTACGCTTCCGGATTCTTTCAAAATCCTTGAGGACTAACCTCACTCCTATCTCCCTTGCAATCGCCAAAAGATGAAGAACGGCGTTTGTTGAACCACCAATTGCATTTACTATCGCAATACTGTTTTCGAATGCTTCAAAAGTCATAATGTCTTTTGGGCGAATGTTATTTTCGATTAGATTCATAATCGCCTTACCGGAATCATGACACATGTCGCGACGTCTGTCACTTTCCGCAGGAGGAGATGCGCTGCCGGGTAACGACATTCCGATCGCCTCCCCTATTGAGGCCATGGTGTTAGCTGTGTACATCCCGGCACAAGAGCCGGCAGTCGGGCATGCGACTTTCTCCAGACTTGTCATCTCCTGTAAAGTCATCTTTCCTGTTTCATACTTTCCCACTGCCTCAAAAACGTCCTGAACTGTTACTTGCTCACCATTCCAATTACCAGGCATTATAGTACCACCATAAACAAATATTGCCGGCAGATTGAGACGAGCCATTGCCAGCATAGTTCCTGGCAAACTCTTGTCACATCCTCCTATCCCTACCAAGCCGTCATATTTATGAGCCCTAACCATCAATTCAATCGAGTCAGCAATTACCTCTCTACTGATTAGTGAGCATTTCATCCCCTCATGACCCATCGCTATAACGTCAGATACGGAAATTGTTGTGAACTCTCTTGGAGTACATTTCACTTCCTTTACTCCCTCTTTTGCGAACTGCGCAAGCCTTCCGAGATGGATATTACATGGAGTAGACTCGTTAGAAGTGGTAGAGACTCCGACTAAAGGCCTTTGCAAGTCCTCATCGTTTAGCCCCATTGCTTTATACATAGCCCTATGAGGAGCACGGCTTGGTCCTTCGATCGTATCTCTGCTTTGAAGATCCATGCCTTAAAGAATTGAGATTCCACTATTAAGATTAACTATTGTCAGCAAATGTTGAAACCTAAAAATTGTAGCTTATGATGCTCAAGAATGAGTATGAGTAGTGCACTTGACAGGACAGATTATACCGCCGTTTCAGATGCGTACTGTAAGATGCTAAATCATAGAATAGTAAAGCGGACAGACGTCATAATTGATAAAACTACCGATGATTGCTCGACCTCAATTCATATTTTTTCTATACTTTTGTGATTCTGCTTGTTTTTCTTTCTTGCGCAATGTACTGATCTCTGCCAAACGGGTGTCCTCCAAAACCATGGCGCATCAATGCAATTGATTTATACATTTCATTATCCTTGCTTCTAGACTTGAAAAGTTCCATTACTGATTGAGAAATTACGGGTATTGGGATTTCTTTATTAATCGCATCTTGAACTAACCAGTTAACCTCTCCAGTATCTTCAACATAGCTTTGTATTTTCTCAAAATCTTGTTCTCTTAACCCTCTCTCCATTAGCTCTACAAGCCATCCTCTGATAACGGACCCGTTTGACCAGTTCTTAAAAATTTGAGCAATATCTAAATGAAATCCGTTCCCTTGCATCAATAAAGCAACACCTTCACCTATAGATTGTAACATTCCAAATTCTATCCCATTATGGACAAGCTTTACAAAGTGTCCGCTGCCAGGCTGGCCTGTGTAAACATATCCATCCTCATTAATCGATAGAGTTTTTAAGATAGGCTCAGCGATCTTGATGCCGGCATCTCTTCCCCCGACCATAAAGCAGCCACCGTGTCTAGCACCCTCCAAACCACCGCTAGTCCCGCAATCAAGAAAATAAATTCCTTTTTCGAAAATTTCTTTTTCCCGTCTTATAGAATCCATATAGAAAGAATTTCCCCCATCCATTACCACATCTCCTCTTTCTAGATGTGGCAATAGTTCACTTAGCACGGTATCAACGGTAGTCCCCGCAGGTAGAGATAGGTAGATAATTCTAGGATGACCTAGATAAGAAACAAATGTTTGATAATCGTCAACTACTTTCACTCCTTTTTGTTCTAGTTCCGGCTTTCTACTCCTAGCCTTTCCTATAACTGCAATGTTCTTTTCGGCAGCCTGAAGGGCTAGATTGGCACCCATTTTTCCTAATCCTATAATCCCCAGGCTCATCTTCTTTGATGTTTGTGGATTAGATGGTCTGCTAGTAGTGCTACTTGTAGTCGTTTTAGTTTCCAGCATAACCATAATGAGACAAACTAATTAAAAAGGCTATGCGGTAGGTCGTCGGTCAAGTCAAAAAATATTCCACCGGAGCGACTACCGTTCTAATTCGTTTAGACCTCAAGATATTTCTTCAAGAATGCCAACGTCTTTTGCCAAGCATCGACAGTCTGTTGTGGGGCATAATTGGGTCCAGAAGGATTTGCAAAGGCATGTCCTAATCCCTTGTATATGATAACCTGATTAGCGACGCCTGCACTGTCTAGTGCTGATTTGAACATATTTATCAATGATAATGGATTGGCCTTATCATGATCCCCAAAAATTCCTAAAACAGGCCACTTTATTTTTGAGAGTTCTTGCTTATCTGTAACTAGCGGCGTTCCATAATATAGTACGGTAGCTACAAGAGGGTGCTGTTCACTGTGCAAAGCCAATTGTAATGATTGTCCCCCACCGAAACACCATCCAATGGAAGCTATCTTAGAACTGTTGACAAAAGGAAGAGAAGTTACATATTTTACTGCTGCTTGTAGATTAGAAATGGCTTCTTGTGGATTGGCTCTAACAAGTTGTACGAGTTGAGAGGCTCGGTTTGGGTCATTAGTTGATTGTCCCTTAAATAAATCCACTGCTAATACAACGTAGCCAGCTTGCTTAGCAAGAGTGTTTGCCATGCTTCTTATGTTATCATTTATACCCCAGAATTCATGAATCATAATTACTGCAGGAAGTTTTTTGGTAACAGAAGTGGTACTGCTAGAATTAGTTGACGGATAGACCAAATAACCAGAAGCATTATCAAAGTATTTGACGTCGTTCTTAATTTCCAATCCTCCATCTGCCGCGGCCTGTATATTCTGGACTTTATTGTCAGCAGATAATGAAGGCGCTGCGAGCATGGCAGCATTTGTTTGAGCGTTTACATCTGGTATTATACTATAGGTTATATTTACTGTCATGAATAGCAAGGCCACTGTAAAGAGGGCAGTGCAAATCAGAAATTTACTTCGTTTTTTCATTACTGTGTTTAATGTGGTAAGAGATATTTTACTTTTTGTTGTGAAAACTTTATTTCCCAATCAAGACTAAATCAAAAGCCGCGTTATGATTACAAAAGATTGTATTAAGGAGAGACATATTCTCTAATTGATAGCAGTATTTCATTTGTAATGAAATAGGCGCTGCGTGGCTGATTCACTTTTTTTCCTTTTTTCCTAAAATTCTCTTCTAAATGCATGGCAGCAATCGAGTCCACTATGAGAAGAACCGTCTATTGATCTTTCATGATAAAGAAATTATTATCTGCTCATAACTATGTGAAAAAATTTCGATGATGTTGCCAAACGGGTCTTCACAAAAAGCTATTCTATAACCTTTCTCTGGAACGATTTCCCAAACCCTGGTACGTTGTTTTCCTCCAGTTTCAGAAATTTTTTTGCACAGTCCTTCAATATCAGGATCGGTTATGCAAATGTGAGTAAAACCCGATTTCCAATATTCAAAGTTATCTTCTATCCGCCTTTCAGCCTTTGGCTCAATATATTCAAAGATTTCAAAACCTACTTGATTGGCTGAACTTAACCAGACCACTCGCATTTTCTTCAAAGCTGGACCGTGAATATCCTTTACTGCCAAACCTTTCAGAGAGTCGTCAGCAACAAATTCTATTGGTTCCTTTATCACCGTAAATCCTAATACTTCCATATACCATTGCACGGCCCGATCTAGATCAGGCACACTTACCGCAACATGATTCAGTATCTTTGGGTATATTCCTAAGAAAGATGAGGGAGTTGGTTTTGCTTCCAATACTTTAGTTCAAGATATAGCTGTGATTAAAATATTCCTTTTCATAATTTTAATAAAGGTCAGAAATTTTTGCTAAATCCCTAGCATGGAGGGAAGAGATGTGGTTGAGCACGTCAGAAAAGGGCAAGTCGCATTGGTGACGAAGGATGCAGCCATTTAGCTTCCCGATTTGTTAGAAGCACGGATAATCAAGGAAAGCCCCATCGATTACGGATCTTCGCATATAAGCCAGTGCTGCAATAAGCAAATTTGTCTTTATGTATGTTGAAGCTCTCTTATTCAGACAACCTGCCAAAATAGAACAAGTAGAATATGTTCCTAGGGTATTGGATCCTGTGTTTCACCACTTGAATGGGTCTTCGT